>WBZQ01000720.1_pt1 | contig 13363 bp, 12 predicted proteins | sample 5204251 | NCBI WGS metagenome assembly WBZQ01 (sample SAMN12412402, study PRJNA552823) | activated sludge metagenome | isolation source: activated sludge from nitrification reactor of wastewater treatment plant... | place: USA: Virginia | collected 2017-09 | reverse complement strand
GCCATCCGGTTAGTTGAATGCGCTGGGCTCGGCCGCTCACTTTTGTTTCCGCGTAACGCATGCGCAAACGCAAGCGCTGTTCGATCACGATTACGATAAAAACGACGATGATCAATAATGAAGCCAGTTGCGAAGCAGCTTGCAGGGAGAACATATTGAACCAGGCTTTGTAAATTGCGGTGGTAAAGGTATTGTAGTTAAAAACGGCGACTGTGCCGAAGTCTGCTAATGTTTCCATGAGCACCAGCATCAGGCCGCCGGCAATCCAGGGGCGGGCCATCGGCAATGCAACACGGAGAAATCCTTGTGTTCGGTTAAGGCCTAACGATTGAGCGACTTCCAGTGAGCGCTTGCCTTGCGTCAAAAATGCATTGCGCGCAAGTAGGTATACATAAGGGTAAAAAGCCAAGGACATTACGGCGATAACCCCCATGCGACCGCGTATCTCGGGAAACCAAGATAAATCGCTGTCGAGTGCGTTGCGCAGCGTGGTTTGGATAGGACCGGTAAAATCGAACAAGCCTAGTGCAACAAACGCAGTAACATACGCTGGCATAGCCATAGGCAGTAATAACGCCCAAGAGAAAAAGCCACGTCCAGGAAAATCATATATTGCGGTTATCCAGGCCAAACTGGTGCCTAATATCGCTGTGCCAGCGATAACGCCGCACGCAAGCCAAAAAGTATTATGCAATAAAAGTGGTAGCGATGTTGCGATTAAATGTTGCCAAATATCGCTGGTTGGGGCGAGTAATGATGAAACAACTACACCAACAGGCGCTAATACTAATATTGCAGCTAGAAAAGGAATTAAACGCCAGACGAGCATCGTACTGCAAAGATTAAAAGTAAAACAAAGAAAACATGAAGCGAGTTATTAGTATTGCTATTGGCAGCGCTTCATGTTCCATTTATGCATCAGCGGTACCCGACGCGATCCATGAGTTTTACTGCAGTTGTTTGCAGTTCGCCGGCTTTTACCAAATTCATTGGGTTTTGTTTAAACTCACCCCAACTTTCAACAAATGGGTCGGCATCAATGGCTGGATTGACTGGATACTCCATGTTCACATCAGCAAATAGATTTTGGGCTTTCTCAGAGGACAAGAATTCAAGTAATTTGATTGCAGCTTCCTCATTACGGCTGTAACGGGTGATGCCTGCGCCAGAAACATTTACGTGAACACCGTTTTTATCCTGATTGGGCCAGAAGATTGCTAGCGGCAGGTTCGGGTCTTTTTTCATCAAACGACCGAAGTAATAAGTGTTTACTAAGGTCACGTCGCATTTTCCTGCAGCGACATATTCCAATGCTTTGGTGTCATCAGAGAGCGGATCCGTCGCCAGATTGGCGACCCAGCCTTTGACGATCTCTTCTGTTTTGGCTTCGCCATGCTCTGCAATCATCATCGCGACCAATGATTGGTTATAAACTTTTTTGGATGAACGCAAGCATAACCGATTTTTCCATTTCGGATCAGCCAGGCTTTCATAGGATGAAAGTTCTTCTGGCCTGACTTTTTTTGTGTTGTAAACCAAAGTCCTGGCACGAATTGATAAGCCGAACCATTGATGTTGCGGATCACGCAGGTGGGCAGGAATGTTGTGCGCAAGGACGCTGGATTTGATGGGTTTTAGTAGCTCTGCTTGAGCAGCAGCCCAAAGATTTCCAGCATCGGAAGTCACCAACATATCTGCAGGCGTATTTTTGCCTTCCGCTTCAAGTTTGGCGAGCAGCGCGCCTTCATTGTCTGTGGTGTATTTTACTTTGATGCCAGTTTCTTTGGTGAATGCATCAAACATCGGTTTGATCAGTTGTTCGATACGGGCAGAGTAAACAACGACCTCCTGTGCCTGTGTCGACTGCACGGACCACGTAAAGAAGCAGACTAAGGCGAGGATAAAGCGGTTCATATTGAGTTTAAACATAAAAGAATTCGAAATGATGAGTAAATTAAATGGTTTTGTTAAAAATAGCTTATTTGTCGTTTGGTAATAAATTTGTCAATCACTATAGTATGAATAGGAATAGTTATCAATTAAATCCAGTGGTATTTTTATCAATCCAGCGCGTAAAGTTAAGAAGCGAGAGGCGAAAAGTTTTTACGACCGATCAGAGGAAGTTTGATTGCAAGGGGATCAAGATCAAAACCAAAAGTTAGTCCCAGAAAATTCAATTCAAAGCCTTCTATGGGGCTGACCAGTATGCCGACTAGTCCAAATAACGAAAACTGATAACCGCTGCCGCTTGGGGCGCGTGAGAAAAACCATGGGCTGAGATAATCTTTGCCGATTGCGGTCGGCGGTAAATCCAATTGAAGCTCGGGAATTGCCCGAGAGATCCAAGCGATAAAAGTATTGGAATTCGGACCTGGCCAAATGGTATAGCTATTGGAATAAGGATAAGTGCGTGCGGCCTGATCGATTTTTTTAATCATTGCATCCACGCCGTTGCCGCGCTTTTCTAACAAAACTTCTGGTAAATTACCATACCAGTATCGGTCAGGGGCATTTTGATGGATCGATACCACTGATAGTTTTCGACGTTGTAGCCAACCAATCACTTCATACACGGTATAGTTTTTTGCTTGCGTTGGTTTTACTGCAATCCAAGTGTGAATCCCAAAGTATCCTCGCCAACTGAATGTACGTGCGCCATACACTTGGATGATTGCTTCTGGTGTGGTAGTAGGATCGGGCGCCAACCCGGCGGGTTCTCGGCTTGCATTCCACCAGTATTGTGCATGTACCGAATGAGTAAAAAATAGAATCCATAACAGAAACAGCGGAAAAAATAAGGAATAAACAGGCTTCATAGCAGGTCAAATCAAAGGATAGATAAAAGTTGGAGATGTTTTGAGAACACTGATATTCGAAGGCATTATTTCTTGTTTTTAGTCATCAGCAAGTCCGGTAATTTTTTAAGAAATCGCCCGGTACTGACCATTTGGTGTTGCAGCATGTTCCAGTTCTCAGCATTTTTTTGTGCATCCAGGCAGCGCATCAAACGTACACGCAGCGCTTCGCTTTGCATGCTTAATATTGCAGACCACAGTGCATCATCCACGTTATAGATTTTGCCTTCGGCCAGGCTTACAGGGATAACACGTTCAATTGGTACCGCAAGATCGTTGACAACTGCTTGTATTGCGTGATCGATGTTGAGTGATTTGGGATTGTCAGTATCGTTTAAATCATAGGGTGGCTGCCATTCATTGATGGGTCGCAAGCGATCAATGAAGCTGATAGCGACCAATAAAGGTGGCGGGGGTCGGTGCGTGCGCATAGCTTGGAATGCACGCAGCGCATCGAGATTATCGCGCTCGATTTGTCGATCCGGGCGATTAGCCGGTGTTACCCACAGAATCAAATCCGATTCGCCAGCGGCCGTTAGCATCTGTTCTTGGCTGAATAGCGGACTATCACAGCCGGGGCTATCGAAGATAATCGCTTGTGATAAGCCCTTGTGTGTCAGAACAAACGGTTTGATGGTATCCGTAGTATCCGGCAGGGTGTCTGTTGCGGTAATGAATTCACCGAATAATATATTGATCAAGCTCGATTTTCCAGCATTTGAGCGACCTAAAACTAAAATACGCAAGGGCTCATCGCGCTGTTTTGTTAACGTATCGGCTGCTTGTTTCAGATCGATTTCGGAAATAGAGGTGGCTGAGTCGGGATGTTCGATACCCAATGACAAGCGTCCACTATAAAGATCGATTGCGTAGTAACCGACTTTGCGTACATAGGTACGTAAAAACCATCGATGCAATTCATCTTTCGCCAGTATGAAGCTGCGTTCACGCAAATGACGCCAAGTTTCGCTGAGCAGTGCATTGACAGGGTTAACGATGATGTTGCCAGCCCGATAGATGTTGAACAGTTGTTCTGCTTTAACTTTCCAGCGTTGAATCCGAAATAAATCACCGATCGTTAGACGGTGACTGAAAGGGATTTTTTCCGCTATATCCTGGCGTAAATCACGGCTAGCACGTTCAATAATCAGCAATGTATGGGGGATGGTCAGTTCCAATAACGGTTTTTCAACATCTGGGTGATAATTGTGCGCGACCGTTTGCAAAGTTTGTTGCGCGAGTTGTAATGTCCATGTGCCATTTTCCAATGGCCAATCTTCGGGGTGTGTGCTTTCCGCCAATGCTTCTACCTGCTTCCACACTGTATCGGTATTGGGCGGCCAAGTTGGATTGGGGGTTGTGGAGGCATCGCGTAATAGTTTACTTTCACGTTGCACAAGCCAAGATTGTAAGCCATAACTCAATACACTACATGCTGCAAGCGCGATCAACCAATCTACTAAATAGTCACTTTGCCACAACCATATGACGCCAAAACTAAGTAACGCCAGTATTGGTAAAATGAGTAACAAAAGTATCAACATCCTAAGCGGATTGAACAACGAAAAATACTTCATTCGGGCTTGTTCGGCTTGTGTAAGCGTTGCTTTAAAATCAAAGCGCCGCGTTTTAATTCCTCAGCATACAACCGGCGTAGTGAATCGGGGTCAATATTCAAACCATTCTTTCGTCGCGCAAAGAAATAAATTGCTGCTTTCCCCAATGCATATGTGGAAGAACCTGTCGAAGCAACGCTCCATAGAGTGCCGATTGTTTGACCCCAAACTGGGATGATCTTTACCGCAGTGCGGGTTAACCACCGAGTCAAGTAATTCGATGCGATGCCTACGCCCATCAATCCCAGAAATTCACTGATGGTACTTTGATCCCAATGTTGTCCATACAGTTTGGCCAAGCCGTGCAGCATCTTTGCTTGAACGGCCGAAACGCTAACTAGATCGACTACTGGTAAAGCACCCAGACCTGCCGCAGTGAAGGTATAACCGATGATGTGTTGATGTGCGGCACGTGCATAGATATCGCGTACTTCTCTGCCACCACTGAGTTGATACTGCAGGCCCAAGGAAGATAACGCTTCTATTCTTTGCCAGAGTGCTTCCAGGCCATATTCTATAGGACTAAAACCATCTTCCGGCAAGGTCAGGTCCACTGCGACCCACTGTACTGGTGCGAAGCCGGGTAATGGCTTGAGGCTATTACGTTGTGCCTGTAATGCACGGCGTAAATCCAGTGGAATACTACCCGGCAGTGGGTCATCGTCGTAAGGCCAAGGCAGGATATGCGCGAAGTCGTCAGGATATAGATCATGCAATCCAGTTTGCACGATCAATACTGGCCATTCGGGATGGCGTTTGCGAATCGTGTGCAGCACGTCAAAAACACTGGCTTGACTGAGATCAATTACTTTCACTACGGCAATTAGCAAATGTGCTTGCGCTTCGCAATAGCGGATGTCATCGCTGGGATCATACGAAACTTCGCCAAGGCCGCGCGTATCGAGGAACCGTACGATCGGTGCTGGTGTAGGGAAATCGTAAAACTGTGAGGTTCGCGTGCACGGCTGGAATCCATTGCCGATTTCAGCTGTTTCATTACCCGTCAATGCCTTGATGATCGAAGTTTTGCCAGCTTGGGTTTTACCGAGTAACCATAGAACCGGCACCGGAATGTGCTGGCGTGCGGCGCGCAAAGAAGCATCCAGAACGTCAGGATCGACTTTCGGTGATGTAAATGCCGCGCGCAACTGCTCCCAGTAACCGCTCCAGTTTTCTAAATCATTCCATTTCATTATTCCATCTTAACATTTCTGGGAAATGGCTAAAATTCAAAATAGTGTGGGTCGCTAGCATAGTATTAAAACGGTTAGGGCAAACAGCTTGTTATGGCATGTCCGATTGGGGGAGAGGTCAGGGACGCTTCTTGTGTTGTTTGTACGCAGAATCTATCGCTTCGTTTCACCACAAATTATTGGGGTTGGATTGTGTAAAAAAGACTGCTATTTGAGGTATTTTCTGCTTAAAGAAGATGTTTTGTGCCAAGAATTATTTGATGTGCTTGCAAATTTTTTATGATTTCTAGGCCGCCTTGAATCACTATTTCAGGGTTTGGGTGGTTCAATTCAACAGCAATTTGTTGTAATAAATACTTACTCGATTCACGAGTATTATTGAGTAATTGTATTAAACGGGCAGTGACAACATTAACTTCCATAAAATGCACGGCAAAATCTTCGTCACGATAAACGATCAAATGAATAGGCTCTTTATAGGGGGTTTGTGGTTGAAAAGTAGGACTGATTTGATGGACTGGGAAGTGGTAGCTGAGCATCCAAGCTAATGGAGAAATCACAGGGGTGCCTGTTAACAAATCACCATTAGGATCAAAAATTGTTTGTTCGATTTCTACATCCAAGGTAGAAATCGCGAGTTCAATCCATTCGTAATGCGCCAATTCCAATATGAAGGGGGGATCGTCAGGAGAAGCATGACGCTCATATTGTAGATATTTAAGAAATTCCCGCGGCATTTCAGGAAATAACGGCGTATGTGCTAAGTGATTGGAAAAATAATCACGTATCATGGCGTGCCAGTGGTTATCCGGCAAAATTTGACGCAATATTGGGTAGGTGTTTGCGATAAAATCGTCTATATTGCGATAAAATAAGTCGCTGTATACATCCATACGTCGTGGATCTATATCTTTAGGGCAAGAGTTCTTTTGCGGATCGCGGATATAGGCTGCAAAAGCGTATTGTAGGGCGGTAAAATTATTACGGTCAGTCTCGTCGTTTATGATATTCACGATTTTCTTCTTGCCATTTAGCTTGCATAGCTTGAATGCTAGCAACTTCTCCCAATAATTCTGGCAGCGATGGTATGTTGAAATCTCGCTCCAATAAGGTCGGAATGATTCCAAAATGTTGATAAGCACTGTTCAATAATTGCCACACTGGTTCTACTACATTGGCGCCATGTGTGTCAATTATCAGATCTTTGGCTTCATTGTAATGTCCGGCGATATGGATATAGGCAATACGTTCGGCAGGCAGTCGTTGTAGAAAAGTATGAGCGTCATAACCGTGGTTGACACTGTTAACATAGATATTATTGACATCCAGTAACAGATCGCAATCGGCTTCTTGCAATACCGCATTCAGAAAATCGATTTCTTCCATTTCTTGACCCGGCGCGGCGTAATACGAGACGTTTTCGATTGCGATACGTTGTTCTAACTGTTCTTGTACTTGCTTGATTCGATTCGCAACATAGTGAACCGCTTGTTCGGTGAATGGAATTGGCATCAAATCATACAGATGACCATCATCACTGCAATAACTCAGATGCTCGCTGTAATAGAGAATATTGTGTTCATGCAGGAATTTCTTTAGTTTCTGCAAAAATGCTTGATCGAGCGGAGTAGGGCCGCCGATCGAGAGTGACAGGCCGTGGCAAATGAAGGGGTGTTTTTCCGTCAGTTCGTGAAGTTTTTTGCCAAAATAACCGCCCACACCTACCCAGTTCTCGGGTGCAATTTCCCAGAAATTAACGCTATCAGTTGAATGATCCGAAAGCGAGCGTATAAACGCTCGCCGTAGTCCTAGCCCTGCACCATGAACAGGATAGCTCATATTATCGCGCAAGGATTTGAGTAATTGGATTATTTCTTATTGCTTCCGCATTTTCCTTCACCGCATTTACCTTCTTTTTCGGATTTCTTATCGCCACACTTACCTTCCATATTCTTTTTCATTTCATCTTTGTTGCCACATTTTCCTTCACCGCATTTACCTTCCTGAGCCGGTTTTTTATCTTCGTGCTTGGATTTATCAGCGGCATCGGCTTGGGCTAATTGCATATAACCACCCGATAGCTCTTTCATTGCAAAAGGGTTCGCATTATTCGTTTCTGTATTGGCTGACAGATTGCTTATCGCCAGAGTGGAAACAAAAGCAGTACCTAATACAATTGAAACTGATTTTGTCGTTTTTTTAGACATAAATTTTCCTTTGAGAATTAAGATTGAAACTCCAAATCATAACGTTAAAATCTAATGATGTGTTTCATTTTTTTCTGTGTTAGATCGGAAAATCCGCTTGCCCAGTTTGCCAATGTGTGAATCCCTTGTTGAAAGGCAGTCAATGTCGATTTGTCTAGTAAAACGCAAGGTTTTTCAGAGAGCTGACAATAGCATTTGACAATAATGAACACTTGGTGATTGATGCAGTCAATCGGGCATACAATCATATCTGTTTTTTCCAAAAGCTGTAGTAGCCGTTCAATAGGTATGTCATCCGGTGCGCCGTGAAAGGACATAAAATGAGCTCCCATTTTATGAGTAAATTGTTCATATTCTGTATAGAGGCTTATGCGGCCACCAATACATAAAACAGATTGCCCTGACAGATTATGTTCATCCTGAGCGCTAACTGGTCTGATGATGTTGTATTTTTCTGCCGGCAAAGTTTTGATCAGTCTAGGTTGTGATTTTAATTGCAATGAATTTCGAGTGGATTTTTTATGTTGCGTATTTTTGAACAGCAGCTTTTCAGGATCATCCTGACTGAGATACTTACTTGAAATATTTAATTTTTGATAGGAGAGCAAAAATTTTATGGTTTGTGACGCACGGAGTTCGAGATTCTGAAGGCAAGACACTAAAAAAGTATCGATGAATGCAGAAGGTCGATTAGTAGTAATCGATTGAAATACATTACTGATTGCTAACACAGGGTTTTTTAAGGTTCTCATGATCAAGCCTCCTGAAATTTTATTTCATGAGTAAAAAAATCGCTTGCTGACCTGGGAGGATTAGGCTGGCTGGCTCAATAAACTGCTGGAGAAGGAAGAGAACTCCAGCAGTGTTGGAAAAAATTTACATCTGGCTTTGCAACCAATTTTGAATGCCGACTTTTTGCATGACATCGAGCTGTGTTTCTAACCAATCGATGTGTTCTTCAGTATCTTCAAGTATATGTTTAAATAATTCACGAGAAATAAAATCGTTTGCGGTTTCACAAGCTGCAATGGCTTTTAATAATGATTCTCTTGCGCTGATTTCAAGTTTTAGATCGCAAGCAATGCATTCTTGTGCATTTTCGCCGATCATTAATTTTCCTAGATCTTGTAAATTGGGTAAGCCTTCCAAAAAAAGAATCCGCTCAATTAATTCATCTGCATGTTTCATTTCTTCGCAGGATTCTTCGAATTCATGTTTGCCAAGACTATGAAACCCCCAGTTTTTATACATACGAGCATGTAGAAAATATTGATTAATAGCGGTTAATTCATGCAGTAGTTGCTGGTTTAAGTGACGGATAATCTCTATGTTACCTTTCATGGTTGTCTCCTAATACAGGTAAAAGGGTAAAAGCACGGGTATGTAAACATCAAAATGCATGATGAAGATTGTGTTGAGGTTTGAATAGTGTAATGGTTATTCATCATTTCGAAAAAGTTAATAAAAATTACCATGCTACTCATGGATTCGTTCACAATGTTAATATACCTGATTACCACTTTAAATCCACGTACTATTTGTTCAAAAGTAGCTTGCCATTACGCGTGCATCGCAATGAATACTGCTCTCCTTTATGCGATATCAACACGATGTCACCATTTTTAAATAACCACTCGCTATCCAGAGTTTTTTGGATGCTCTCTGTTGAACCTTTTGAATAAAAATTAGAATCTATGTCAATAAGTTGGGGGGTATGTATTTTATTCATAATATAGTAATCATACTTGTTAATGAGAATGATTATCATTATAATTTATTTTCTAGGAAATGCAAGTTTTTATACGAACCTCCGAATATAGAGAATGATCGACTGTAAATTGCTATTCCATGCCTTGTTTTACAGTTTCTTAGTTATGAAGATTGGGAGATATTTTTCTTGCTAATCAATAATAATAATTTTTGATTGGTAAAAATAACAAACGATTTAAGTGATTTTTCTGAAAACATTTAGAAAAAATATTGTTTACAATAATTTTATGAGAATATGCTGAGTGCAAGAGTGTTATAAGAAATGATGTTTAGCGTTGAAAAGATTCGTAGATTTAAAAAGAAAGGCAGGAAAGTGAAGTTCCAAATCGTTTTTTTATATACCTCAAAATATATGTCTAATGGGTTCTGCAGTATGCTTTCATATCTGTTGCGATTGTGTGTTCCAATAGCACTATTATCGATGTTTGTCATTTCAAGTGCTGTTGCAATGGATCCTAATAAGTTCCTACAACCATCGGCTTCTAGTAAACTCATTCAGCCTTATTTTAACTATATGTTTGTCTATGATGACAACATGATGAGAACTCGCGATGGATCAAAGGCAAATCCAAGTACTTTGCCTGACTCTCAAATAAAAGATGAAGCTCTAAAAGGTAATTTTTCCGATATCTCCAATCGTTTTACAGGGGGGGTTCTCCTCAATAAAGTAATCAGTCGCCAACGATTCACGGGTGATTTGAATTGGGCTTATAACAAATTCGAAAGATTTAGCGATATGAGTAACGATTTCAAAAATGCCGCTGGTAATTGGAATTGGGTGGTTGGTAAAAGATTGGAAGGCAATGTGGGGGTGACTTACAACGAGTCATTGATGCCATTTTTATTTCAACCAGGTACAAAAATTTTGCGCACTGAACAAACGCAATTTGCTAATGGTGCATGGACCATCCATCCGCGATGGCGTTTAAATGGTGAATATCTGCGCTATGATTTGGATGTAGGTAAATCTCAACGAGCAGCCAATCTAGCGCGTACCGAAGATCGATTTGAAGGTGGAATCGATTATGTTACGCCAGGTAAAAATACCATTGGCGTGCTTTTCCGGTACATCATGGGAGATTTTTCCAGGGCGGCTAGCATTGATCCCAATACCGGACTTCCATTAAGTAGTGATTTTGATCAAAAAGAAGTGATGGGGAAGGTGAACTGGGCCATTACCGAGAAATCTCGGTTCTTGGTAACAGGCGGTTGGATCGAGCGTTTAAATAAAGATGTTACGGCACGTAATTTTGATGGATTTAATGCACGTGGTACTTATACTTGGCAAGTGACAGAAAAACTAGGGTTAAGCATTAACGGTTGGCGTGTGACTTCTTCCATGAATAACCTAACCGCAAACTTTAGCTTGAACACGGGTGTTAGTGTGCAGCCTTATTGGCAGATTACGGAGAGAATTCGGTTTGAAGGAGATTTCTCTTACGAAAAAAGGAACTTTGATCGATTTACAGCGTTTTTTGACAATGCGCAGCTTGTTGGTAGAAAAAATACCTTTCGTAATGCAACCTTAAGAGCGATTTATATGCCTCACCCTAGCTTGTTATTAAGTACTTCTATTTTTCACTCTGATTTAAGTACTGATGCTACAGCGGGTGGCTTTAACGCAAATGGTGTGACCGCTAATTTGCAGTATGTGTATGGAAAACGATGACAAGTAACGATTTACCGATAGTAGCTTTTTTCAAGCACCTGCTTGACCCTTTTATTATATGGGGTATGTTGATACTAACAACATGGCTATATGATGAAGATTTTACGAGTTATTACCTTGTGTTGGTGATTATCACATTTTTTATTTCGTCTTATATATACGAACGTACCCTGGTTTATCGAAATTGGCGTAAAGGCAGATTACTTGCTTATGTGCGCGATACTTTAATTGGATGGATGATGATCGTAGTGATTATTACCTTTCTGGGGTATGCAACTAAATTTCACGATCAATTTTCTCATCAAGTACTGCTTACTTGGTTTGTTGTGACGCCTATTACACTCATTATTAGTCATGTCATCGGGCGCAGTATCATTTCGTGGCTCTACGCGAAAGACCATCTTCGCTCAGCAATCGTTATAGGTGCCAATGAGACAAGCCTTGATTTCATTAAACATATCGAAGAAATACCTTTTTTATTGATTAGTTATCACGGTTATTTCGATGAGCGTGATAACTCACGTATTATCGATTCGCCTGATAACTGTTTTGGTCGACACTTGGGCAGTCTCGGCGATGTGATTGCTTATATTCATAAATATAATATTGAGATGGTATTCATCAGCTTGCCGATGTCTTCACAGCCGCGCATTCAGAAATTGATGGACGAAATTCCTGATACCACAGCTTCTGTGTATTTTCTTCCCGATATTTATGTTTTCGATTTAATGCAAGCTCGATTTGATTATTTTGGGGATGCTCCGGTTGTATCCATGAATGAATCACCGTTCGTTGGTGTTGATGGGGTAGTGAAGAATACCAGTGACTTCATTCTTTCGATCATTATTTTGATCCTTTTATTACCGCTAATGCTGGGCATTGCAATTGCGGTGAAATTGACTTCACCTGGTCCGATTATTTTCAGGCAGCGACGCTATGGTTTAAATGGTGAAGAAATTATTGTGTATAAATTTCGTTCGATGACTGTTGCTGAAGATGGTTCTAATGTGACACAAGCAACGAAAGATGATCAACGTTTTACAAAGATTGGTGGTTTTTTGCGCCGTACTTCGTTAGATGAATTGCCACAATTTATCAATGTGCTACAAGGGCGTATGAGTATTGTCGGTCCACGCCCTCATGCGGTTGCACATAACGAGTTGTATCGAAAGCTAATTAAAGGTTATATGTTACGTCACAAAGCGAAACCGGGAATCACGGGTTGGGCGCAAGTCAATGGCTGGCGTGGAGAAACTGAGGTTTTAGAGAAAATGAAGGCTCGTATTGAACATGACTTGTATTATCTGAAGAATTGGTCAATTTGGCTTGATTTTTGGATTATTATTCGAACAATTTGGACTGTTGTTCGTAAGGATAACGCGTATTGAGTTCATTGTTTATGAATGAGGGCTTTGCAAGACTCTTTTTTAGTTTTTTAGCAGCTTGTTATTATTTAAATAGAGTGTTGCAAAAGCCATAGCGTTTGGAATTAGCTAATTTTATTAGTAATAACTTTAGAATGAGTGTTATTGGTTTGCTTTGATTGCATCAAGATTAGCTTGGGCATCCGAATTGCCTTGTGATGCTGCTTTCTCAAACCATTTGATGGCTTCTTTTTCATCTCTACTGATACCCTCCCCAGTAAAATACATTGCACCCAAATTATTTTGTGCATCTACATGGCCTTGTTCGGCTGCTTTTTTAAATAATTCAACCGCTCGATTCATATCTTTTTCAACGCCTTCCCCGTTTACATACATCAATCCTAAATTGAATTGAGCGTCGGCATATCCTTGTTCTGCTGCACGATAAAACCATCCAGCTGCGAGTTCTGGATCATTATCGAGAATTTTTCCTGAGGGGCTTTTTGAGATGGCTTCGCCGGTATAGTACATTACACCTAGATTGTTTTGTGCTTCTGCATTCCCTGCTTTTGCATTTTCTACTAGTGCCTTAAATTTTTTTTCAGCTGCTTCAGAATCATTATCTAATTCTTGTGGGAAGATTTGTTTCTTTAATTCACTTTTTTCTTCATCCGATAAGCCTTCTGAAA
>WBZQ01002051.1_pt1 | contig 13365 bp, 11 predicted proteins | sample 5204251 | NCBI WGS metagenome assembly WBZQ01 (sample SAMN12412402, study PRJNA552823) | activated sludge metagenome | isolation source: activated sludge from nitrification reactor of wastewater treatment plant... | place: USA: Virginia | collected 2017-09 | reverse complement strand
CGGTGATGCGCCTCGGCGAGGAAGCCCACCAGCCGATCGCCGTCATCCCGACCGGATCGATCGCCCTCGATGTGGCACTGGGCATCGGTGGCCTGCCGCGCGGCCGCGTCGTCGAGATCTACGGCCCGGAATCCTCGGGTAAGACCACCGTCGCCCTGCACGCGGTGGCCAACGCCCAGGCCGCCGGCGGCATCGCGGCGTTCATCGACGCCGAGCACGCACTGGACCCGGAGTACGCCCGGGCACTCGGCGTGGACACCGACGCCCTGCTGGTGTCCCAGCCGGACACCGGTGAGCAGGCCCTGGAGATCGCGGACATGCTGATCCGCTCCGGCGCCCTGGACATCTTGGTCATCGACTCGGTGGCCGCGCTGGTGCCCCGCGCCGAGATCGAGGGCGAGATGGGCGACAGTCACGTCGGTCTGCAGGCCCGCCTGATGAGCCAGGCGCTGCGCAAAATGACCGGCGCCCTGAGTAATTCGGGTACCACCGCGATCTTCATCAACCAGCTCCGGGAAAAAATCGGGGTGATGTTCGGATGTTTTTCCTATGGCACCCGGGTGCAGCTGGCCGACGGGACCACCGAGAAAATCGGCAAGATCGTCAACCAGAAGATGGACGTCGAGGTGATGTCCTACGACCCGGTCACCGACCAGATCGTGCCTCGCAAGGTCGTCAACTGGTTCAACAACGGACCGGCCGAACGGTTCCTGCAGTTCACCGTCGAGAAGTCCGGGGGCAACGGCCGCTCGCAGTTCGCGGCCACCCCGAACCACCTCATCCGCACTCCGGCCGGCTGGATCGAGGCCGGCGACATCATCGCCGGGAACCGGGTGTTGGCCGCCGAGCCGCATCTGCTCAGCGACCAGCAGTTCCAGGTGATCCTGGGTTCGCTGATGGGTGACGGCAATCTGTCGCCGAACCTGCGCGGCCGCAACGGCGTTCGGTTCCGGATGGGCCACGGTGCCCGCCAGGTCGACTACCTGGACTGGAAGACCGGTCTGCTGGGCAATATCAAGCATTCGGTCCGGGAGAACGACAAGGGCGCCCGGTTCGCCGACTTCACCCCGCTGCCCGAACTCGGCGAATTGCAGCGCGCGGTTTATCTGGGTGACGGCAAGAAGTTCCTGTCCGAGGACTACCTGAAGGCGCTGACCCCGCTGGCGCTGGCCGTCTGGTACATGGACGACGGGTCCTTCACCGTGCGGTCCAAGGGACTGCAGCAGCGCACCGCCGGCGGTAGCGGCCGGATCGAGATCTGTGTCGAGGCGATGAGTGAAGGTTCACGGGAACGGCTGCGGGATTACCTGCGCGACACCCACGGACTCGACGTCCGGCTGCGCTCGGCCGGTGCCGCGGGCAAGGCGGTGCTGGTGTTCTCCACCGCGGCGACGGCCAAGTTCCAGGAGCTGGTGGCCCCGTACATGGCTCCGTCCATGGAGTACAAGCTGCTGCCGCGTTTCCGTGGGCTCGGCACCGTCGAGCCGCAGTTCGTACCGGCTTCGCAGCGACTGGTGCCGGCCCGGGTGCTCGATGTCCATGTCAAGCCGCAGACTCGTTCGATGAACCGGTTCGACATCGAGGTGGAGGGTAATCACAACTACTTCGTGGACGGCGTCATGGTGCACAACTCGCCCGAAACGACCACCGGCGGAAAGGCTTTGAAGTTCTACGCCTCGGTCCGGATGGACGTCCGTCGCATCGAGACCCTCAAGGACGGCACCGACGCGGTCGGTAACCGCACCCGGGTCAAGATCGTCAAGAACAAGGTCAGCCCGCCGTTCAAGCAGGCCGAGTTCGACATCCTGTACGGCAAGGGCATCTCCAAGGAGGGCTCGCTGATCGACATGGGTGTCGACCAGGGCTTCATCCGCAAGTCGGGATCCTGGTACACCTACGACGGCGAGCAGCTGGGCCAGGGCAAGGAGAACGCCCGCGGGTACCTGCTGGCCAACCCCGAGATTGCCGACGAGATCGAGAAGAAGATCAAGGAGAAGCTCGGTATCGGGGCGGTGCTGGGCGACGAGCTGACCGATGACCCGGCACCGGCGCCCGTCGACTTCTGAGCCGCCCGGGGTCGACGGGGATGACAATCCTGTCGACCCCGCCAAGCGGGTGGCGCAGGCGCAGTCGTACTGTCTGCGCCTGCTCACCGCCCGGGCCCGAACCCGCGGCGAGCTGACCGAACGGCTGACTCAGCGTGGCTATACCGAGGACGTGATCGACGTCGTGCTGGGCCGGCTAGCCAAGGCCGGCCTGCTCGACGACGCCGAGTTCGCCCGGGAATGGGTACGGTCGCGACAACTCAATGCCGGTAAGGGAAGACGGGCACTGGCCGTCGAACTGCGTAACAAGGGCGTCGACGCCGAGATCATCGATGCCACCCTGGCCGAGGTTGACACCGCTTCGGAACGACGGCGGGCCGAGGAACTGGTGGCCACCCGGCTGCAGCGGGAATCCCTGGCCGACGGCGACGACGGCAAGGTCACCCGCCGGCTGGTCGGCATGCTGGCCCGCCGCGGCTACAGCCAGGGCATGGCGTTCGATGTCGTCAAAGTTGCGTTGATGGGGGAGCGGGAACGAAGGAGGGTTTAAGGCCAACCGGATCTGGGTTCTCGTTTGCGTCCGGGCGCGTAGATTCCGACCATGTTGATCTCGGCGAAGCTGGCGCCCACTTTCGACTACCCGGTGCTGGACCGTTTCTGGCGGGACGCCGACGAACTGGGTTTCCACGGAGTCTGGAACTATGACCATTTCTACGGCCTGGTGGATCCGCAGCAACCAACGCTGGAAGCCTGGACCACCCTGGCCGCGATGGCCACGCTGACCACCCGTGCACGGGTCGGCTGCCTGGTGAGCTCGGTGACCTACCGCAACCCAGGGCTGCTGGCGAAGATGGCCGTCACCGTCGACCACATGTCCGGCGGGCGCCTGGACTTCGGGATCGGCGCCGGTTGGCACGAGGATGAGCACCGCGGCTATGGCATCGAATTCCCCAGCCCGGGCGAGCGAGTCGAGATGCTCGATGAGGCGCTGGCGGTGATCCGACGGCTGTGGACCGAGGATTCTGTCACCCACCGGGGTCGGTTCTTCACGCTGCAGGACGCCATCGCCAACCCGAAGCCCCTGCAACGGCCGCACCCGCCGATCGTCATCGGTGGCGGTAAACCGAAGATGCTGCGCGTCATCGCCAAGCACGCCGATGAGTGGAATATGCCCAGCTCCGGAGCCGCGGAATGGGCTACTACCAGCGCGGCCCTCGACGAGGCCTGCGCTGAGGTCGGCCGCGACCCCAGCCAGATCCGTCGCTCCGTCCAGATCTTCCTGCACCCGCAGGATCCGGGGCAGGTCGACGCCGAGCTCGCAAAGCTGACCGGCTACGCCGAAGCCGGCTGCCAGCACGCGGTGTTGTCGTTCTATCAGCCGCCGGACCGGGAGCTGCTGAATCGAGTCCGGGCGATCGGATCGGGTCCGTAGGGATGGCGTTCGACGTGGTCAGCGTGGCACGGGCCCGGGAGCGGCGGCGCCGGGCGGTCTGACGTGCGTGCGGGCGTGGGCGATCGCCTCGTCGAGGCCTTCGACCAGGTGGTTCTCGTGCCGCAGCGAGTCGATGACCCCGACATTGGCGAGCAGCCGAAGATGTTCGGGCTGCACACCTTTGATGATGACGGTCACGCCGCGGGCTTCCAGGTCCTCGGCGATCTGAGCCAGTGTGTGCGCACCGGTGGCGTCCAGCATGCCCAGCTGTGACATACGGATGATCACCACGTCGACATCGGGGTGCCGGTCGTCGGCAATGGTCGACCAGATACGTTCGGCCGCACCGAAGAACATGGCGCCGTCCAACCGCAGCAGGGCGATCCGCTCGTCGCCGGGCTGCGGGGTTCCGGGCAGGTCCTCGCGGGTGACGCTCGATCGCCGCGCCACCACCCGCAAGGCGAAGAACGCGGCGACCAGAATGCCGATCTCGACCGCCTCGATCAGGTCGAAACACACGGTGACCACGGCGGTGAGCGTGAATGTTGCTGCATCCGAACGGGTGGAGCGCAGAATCGTGCCGACCGTGCGCGCCGAGATCATCCGGAAGGAGGTGACCATCAGCACGGCCGACAGGGCCGCAAGCGGGATCGTCGCGACCGGCCCGCTGGCCAGATAGACCACGCCGAGCAGCAGCACCGAGTGCGTGATGGCGGCGACGCGGGTACGGGCACCCGCGCGGATGTTGACGGCGGTGCGGGCGATCGCCCCGGTGGCCGGCATTCCACCGAACAGCCCGGAGGCGATCGACGCCAGGCCCTGCCCGGCGAGTTCCCGGTTGGGGTCATACGGGCCGGTGGGGGACATGGTGGCGGCGACCCGCGCCGACAGCAGCGACTCGATCGCCGCCAGCGCGGCGACGGCTACCGCCGCACCACCGAGGGTGCGCAGCGCCGCCAGGTCGGCCTGCGGCCACAACGGGGCGGGCAGGTGCGCGGGTAGCGCTCCGATCCGCCCCACCGACAGCCCGGTGAGGCCGACCAGGGCGGTGGCGGCGACGATGGCGGCCAGCGACTCGGGAATCGCGCGGTGCAGCCTGGGCAGCACGACCATCAGAACCACGACGAACGCGGCGATCAGCACGGGCGGCCACCACGTCGTCCCGGGGACGTGCGCCAGCACCGTCACCGCGCCGACCAGCGGCGGCTTTCCGGCCGGGGCGGGTTGGCCGACCGCGGCCGGTATCTGCTGCAGAAAGATGATGGCGGCGATGCCGAGGGTGAAGCCCTCGATGACGGGCCACGGGATGAAGGTGACTGCCCGTCCCAGCCCGGTGGCCCCCGCGGTCAGCACGATCAGCCCGGCCATCACGGTGACCAGCGCGAGGCTGGCCGGGCCGTAGACCGCGACGGTGGGGGCCAGCACCACCGCCATCGCCCCGGTGGGCCCCGACACCTGGACATGGGAGCCGCCGAATATCGCGGCCACCGCCCCGGCGATGACGGCGGTGGTCAGCCCGGCCGCGGCCCCGGCGCCGGAACTGATGCCGAACGCGAGCGCCAGCGGCAGTGCCACCACGCCGACGGTGACACCGGCCAGCAGGTCGCGGCCCCAGGACCGGGGCAGTTCCGCGTAATCGGCCCGCCGCGGCAGCAATGCGGCCAGCGCGGCGATCGGTCGGGTCATCCTCGAGCCCTCCTCGCGGGCCCAGCCGCGACTATCAACAACAAAACAATATTAGAAAAACTGCAATCAGTGGCTGTGCTCATCGGCGGGTTCATTTCGGCAGGGCTATCGGTTGTTCGGGATTCCGGCGGTCAGCCCGCGGCGCCGGTGGACACCGGCTCGGCGGTGTCGAGCCACCCGGCCTGATCCGACACCACCCCGGTCAGGATCCGCCGCGCCGAAGCCAGCAGTTCGGCCACCTCCGGCGAGGACAGGGTGTACATCACCGACAGGCCTTCCCGGCGGGAGGTCACCAGACCGGCCCGGCGCAGTACGGCGAGCTGCTGGGACAGCGCCGCCGGTTCGATGCCGACCTCGGGCAGCATCTCCGAAACCGCCCGGTCCTGCCGGCTGAGCAACTCCAGCACCCGGATGCGGACCGGATGGCCCAGGGTCTTGAAGAACTCGGCCTTCATCCGGTACAGCGGCTGACGCGCATCCACCACACACCACCTCGACCCAATTGACGACATGCAGATATTAGCAATCCGGCAATCATGCAGGCAGGCAACCCGGGAAGCGGGCGGGACTAGTCACCGGGCTCGATGAGCACCCCCGGTGCACCGTCGGCCTCGACGGCCTCGGCATCCGGAGAACCCGATGCGCCGCGCGAGCGGGTCAACCGGCGCTCCAACCGGGTCGCCACCGCCGACAACGCGAAATTCATCGTGATCATCAGCACCGCGATGACCAGCAGGGCCGGCAGGTAGTTGCCGTAACTCGAGCCGATCACCGTGCCCTGACGCACCATCTCCACGAAGGTGATCTGGTAGCCGATGGCGGTGTCCTTGAGCACCACCACCAGCTGGGAGATCAGCACCGGCAGCATCGCCGCGACGGCCTGCGGCAGCTGGATCATCCGGACGGTCTGCCACCAACCGAAGCCCAGCGAGGCCGCCGCCTCGGTCTGACCGCGCGGCAACGAGGCCACACCGGTCCGGATGATCTCGGCGATCACCGAACCGTTGTACAGGGTCAGACCGGTCACCACACCGGCCAGCGGCAGCTGCTGGGACGGGAACACGTCGTACAGCGCGTAGAGGAAGTAGGCGAAGATCATCATGATCAGCACCGGGACCGCGCGGAAGAACTCGACGATCACCGCGGCCGGGCGGCTGACCCAGCGATTCGGTGCCATCCGGGCCACCCCCAGCCCCACGCCGAGGATCCCGGCCAACACCACCGACATCGCCGCGGCGGTCAGGGTGCCTTCGATGCCGGGCCAGACGTAGGTCCGCCACAGGTCGGCGGTCAGGAACGGATGCCACTTGGCGGCGGCCAGCTGTCCCTTGTCGGCCAGCCGGGCCAGCACCGCGGCCACCGTGCCCACGACGACGACCAGCACGGCCAATGAGATGACGCGGTTGCGCCGCCGGGCGCGGGGCCCGGGGGCGTCGAACAGCACGGACCCGCTCATCGGTACCTGCTCCTCATCGCAGCACCGCCATCCGGGAACCCAATCTGCCGAACAGCAGTCCCAGCGGCAGCGTCAGGATGATGAACCCGACGGCGAAGATCGAGCCGACGACCAGCAGCATCGCGGTGTTCTCGATCATCTCCTTCATCAGCAGCGCCGCCTCGGCCACACCGATCGCCGACGCGATGGTGGTGTTCTTGACCAGCGCGATCAGCACCGAGCCCAGCGGGATCAGCACCGCGCGAAATGCCTGCGGCAGCAGGATGAGCCGCAGATTCTGACCGAAGGACAGACCGAGGGACCGGGCCGCCTCGGCCTGGCCGAGCGGGACGGTGTTCACACCGGAGCGCAGCGTCTCGCAGATGAAAGCCGCGGTGTAGACGCTCAATCCGAGCACTGCGAGCCGGAAGTTGCTGTCCACGATGAAGGTCGGCGACGTCGAATCGGCCAGCGTCACGCCCATCGTCTGCGCCAGCCCGAACGAGCAGAACAGCAGGATCAGCGTCAGCGGGGTATTGCGCACGACGTTGACATACGCGGTGCCCAGCCACGCCAGTACCGGAACCGGAGACAGCCGCATCGCCGCCAGCGCCGTGCCCAGGATCAGCGCGCCGATCGCGGAGAACACGGCCAGCTGAATGGTCACCCAGAACGCTCGCAGCACCTTGGTGCCGTACTCGCCGAGCAGGTCGATGTCGGAGACCGTGGCGACGGCGTCGTAGCGGTCCACCTGCGGTGGGGTGGGCGTGGGTATCCCGGCCGGGCCGAGGTTGCGGTCGAACGCCGCCCGCCATTCCCCGGTGCGGATCATCTTCTCGAGCGCGGTGTTGATCTGCTCCCGCAGCGTCGGGCCCTGGTGTTCTTCCGCGTTCTCCTGGCGCAGCCCGATCCCGTAGTTCTCCACCGAGAACGGCGTGCCGACCAGCTTGAACGTCCCGGCGAACTGGGCTGCATAGCCGGCCAGGATCACCTCGTCGGTGCTCAGCGCATCCAGGATCCCGTTGCGCAGCGCCTCCAGGCACGCCGAATAGGTGTCGTACTTCTGCAACTGGACACCGGGGTACTTGTCGGCGATCCGTTGCGCCGGCGTCGACCCGCCGACCGAGCACAGTTTCTTGTTGTGCGCCAACGATTCCGGGCCGACGATATCGGTGTTGTCCGCCCGCACCAGCAGACCCTGCCCGGTGGTCAGGTACGGGCCGGCGAACGCCACCTTCTGCTTGCGGGCGTCGGTGATCGAGTAGGTGGCGACGATGAAGTCGACCTGGTGGTTCTGGATCATCGTCTCGCGCTGCGCAGACGGCGCCTCCTTCCAGTCGATCTGGTCGGGGGAGTAGCCCAGCTCACCGGCGACGAAGGTCGCGACGTCGACGTCGAAGCCGGCCAGCGACCCGTCGGGCAGCTTCGCGGCCAGGCCCGGCTGGTCGAACTTGGTGCCGATGGTGATTCGCTTGCCGCCGGCCGAGCACGACGACAACCCCAGTGGTACCAGCACGGCCAGCAGGGCCACCGCGAGCAGCCGCACCGGCCGAGACGCCAACGTCATGCTCCCTCCCGCACTAGTGGCTGAGGATCTTGCTGAGGAAGTCCCGGGCCCGTTCGGAGCTGGGATTGGCGAAGAACGCCTCCGGGGCGGCGTCCTCGACGATCGCGCCGTCGGCCATGAACACCACCCGATTGGCGGCCCGACGGGCGAAGCCCATCTCGTGGGTGACCACCACCATGGTCATCCCCTCGGCGGCCAGCGCGGTCATCACCGCCAGCACCTCGTTGACCATCTCGGGGTCCAGCGCACTGGTCGGCTCGTCGAACAGCATCACCTTGGGCTCCATCGCCAGCGAACGGGCGATCGCCACCCGCTGCTGCTGCCCGCCGGACAGCTGCGCGGGATACTTGTCGGCCTGGTTGGCGACCCCGACCCGGTCGAGCAGCTCCATCGCCCGTTTGCGCGCGGTGGCGGAGTCGCGGCGGCGGACCTTGACCGGAGCCAGCGTCACGTTCTCCAGGATCGTCTTGTGCGCGAACAGGTTGAACGACTGGAACACCATGCCGACCTCGGACCGCAGCCGCGCCAGCGCGCGGCCCTCCTCGGGCAGCGGCACCCCGTCGATGGCGATGGTGCCCGAGTCGATGGTCTCCAGCCGGTTGATGGTCCGGCACAGGGTCGATTTCCCCGACCCCGACGGCCCCAGCAGCACGACGACGTCGCCGCGGGGCACCGACAGGTCGATATCGCGCAGCGCGTGATGGGTGCCGAAGTGCTTGTTGACCCCGCGCATCTCGACCATGGGAGATCCGGCCGGGTCCGGTTGCCGCCGGGTAACCGGTGCCGCGTCGGGGACCGGTGCGTCGCCGTAGGCCTCCATGGGCAGTAGACCTTACCGAGCGAATTCAGGGATTTCTTGCCTAAGCCACGATTTCTCGGCCCGGCGGGCGGCTCCGTACCATGGACGGGTGACTTCCTCGGTAGCGGCGCGTACCTACCAGGTCCGCACCTACGGCTGTCAGATGAACGTGCACGACTCCGAAAGGCTGGCGGGCCTGCTCGAGGACGCCGGCTACCGGCGCGCCGCCGAGGGAGCCGACGCCGACGTGGTGGTGTTCAACACCTGCGCGGTCCGGGAGAACGCCGACAACAAGCTCTACGGCAACCTCAGCCACCTGGCCCCGCGCAAGCAGGCCGACCCGAACATGCAGATCGCCGTCGGCGGCTGCCTGGCGCAGAAGGACCGCGCCGCGATCGTGCGCAAGGCCCCCTGGGTCGACGTCGTCTTCGGCACCCACAACATCGGTTCGCTGCCGGCACTGCTGGACCGGGCCCGGCACAACCGCGTAGCGCAGGTGGAGATCCTCGATGCGCTCGCGGAGTTCCCGTCGGACCTGCCAGCGGCCCGGGAGTCCAGCTACGCCGCCTGGGTGTCCATCTCCGTCGGCTGCAACAACACCTGCACCTTCTGCATCGTTCCGTCGTTGCGCGGCAAGGAGATCGACCGTCGCCCCGGCGACGTCCTGGCCGAGGTGCAGGCGCTCGTCGACCAGGGTGTGCTGGAGGTGACGCTGCTCGGGCAGAACGTCAACGCCTACGGCGTGTCCTTCGCCGACCCCGACACCCCGCGCGACCGCGGTGCGTTCGCATCTTTGCTGCGCGCGTGCGGTGCCATCGAGGGCCTGGAGCGGGTCCGGTTCACCTCGCCGCACCCGGCGGAGTTCACCGACGACGTCATCGAGGCGATGGCGGCGACCCCCAACGTCTGCCCGCAACTGCACATGCCGCTGCAATCGGGCTCCGACCGGATCCTGAAGGCCATGCGCCGGTCGTACCGGGCCCAGAAGTTCCTGGGCATCATCGACCGGGTCCGCGACCTGATGCCGCACGCCGCGATCACCACCGACATCATCGTCGGCTTCCCCGGTGAGACCGAGGAGGACTTCCAGGGCACCCTCGACGTCGTCGAGAAGGCGCGCTTCGCCTCCGCGTTCACCTTCCAGTACTCGCCGCGGCCGGGCACCCCGGCCGCCGACCTCGACGACCAGGTGCCCCCGGAGATCGTCGCGGACCGCTACCGCCGGCTCATCGACCTGCAGGAACGGATCTCGCTGGAGGAGAACCAGGCCCAGATCGGGCGCCGGGTCCAGGTGCTGGTCGCCGCCGGTGAGGGCCGCAAGGACACCGCCACCGCCCGGCTCAGCGGCCGCGCCCGCGACGGCCGGCTGGTGCACTTCGCGCCCGGTGCGCTGGCGGAGGCCATCCGGCCCGGCGACATCGTGTCCACCGTCGTCACCGCGGCCGCCCCGCACCACCTGATCGCCGACGGCGGGGTGGACGAGCACCGGCGCACCCGGGCCGGCGACGCGACCCGCACCGACGACGGGCAACCGGCCGGCACCGCCGTCGGGCTGGGGATACCGACCCTGGGCGCGCCGACCCCGGAGCCGCAGGGGCAGACTGGGGGCGAATGCGAAAGTGGGTGCTCATGGTGACCGATCAGGGTTTTGACGCGTACCGCAGTGAGATCGAAGCCGCCGAGCGGCGGGTGTCGCGGGAAATCGACCCGGGCGCGCGCGCCGTGGTAGTCGCCGCCCTGGTACTGGTGCTGATCGTCTCGCTGCTGCTGCCGCAGACCGGCGACGCGCGCGGCGTCGACGTGCTGGTGAACTCGGCGGCCGCCAAGGCCGAGATGGTCGCCCTGCCCCACCGGGTGTTCTGCTGGCTGACCCTGGTTTTCGGCATCGGCATGTCGGCGCTGGCCTTGACCACCCGGCGCTGGGGCGTGGCGTGGGTGGCGCTGGCCGGCTCGGCGGTGGCCTGCGCGGCAGGGATGCTGGCGGTGTGGAGCCGACAGACGGTGAACGTCGGCCGCCACCTGCCCGAAGTGCTACCCGGCCCCGGGATCGGTCTGATCATCGGCTGGATCGCGATCATCGCGCTGACCTTCCACTGGGCGCGGGTGATCTGGGCGCGCACCGCCGCGCAATACGCCGCCGAGGAGCTGCGGCGGCAACGGCCCGAGCCGCCGACGGCCGAGCAGCTCGGCTGACGCCTTGGCTGCCCGAGATCGGCAGCGAATCGGTCCCGGCCCTCTAAACTTTCCGGCTATGAGCAGCCCTGAGCCGAGTGGCAACGAACGGGTACAGGCCGTCCTGCACAAGGTCGTCATCGTGTCCGTCGTACTGGTGTTGCTGGTGGCGAGCTATTTCCTGCTCGCGTCGCTGGTACCGCGCTGGTGGGCCCAGCGAATCGCCGACCAGGTCCAAGGCTCGTTCCGCACCGGCATCACCCTCGGGCTGAGCACCGGGTTCGTGTGCACGTTCATCCCGATCCTGCTGGTGCTCGCCGCCATCCTGGTCTGGAACAGGTGGAAGCACATCCCGACGATCCTCTGTGCCGCGGGCGCCGTCATCGCGGCGCTGCCGAACCTGCTGACCCTCACCGTGGTACTGGGCCGGAGTGACGCCGCACACGCCGGGGACCGCGTCCTCGACGTTCTGGCCCCGGCATACCGCGGCGCCACCGGGTGGGGGCGATCATCGGAGTGCTGGCCTCGGCGGTGGTGATCTACTTCATCCTCAACTACCGGCGGCGCGGCCGCAGACTGCACGAGGCCGACCGCCCCGCCGACGGCGAGTAGCCTCAGCGCTTCTTGGCGACCGCCTGGGTCGCGGTCTGCGCCCAGTCCCGCCACTGCGCGGCGCTGGCCCGGGCCTCGTCGGCCTCCTTGGCGCGCCCGGCGGCCTCGGCCTTGGCCGCCTGCTTCTCGAACTGCTCGGCGCGGGCGATGAACTGCTCGGCGCGCGCCTGGGCCTGCGGATCCGGCTGATCCGCGTCCCCGGCCTCGCGGACCTTCTTCTCCACGGCGCGGAGCCGGCGCTCCAGCTCGGCGCCGCGCTCCCGCGGCGTCATGCCGATGGCGTCCCACTTGTCGGTGATCGCCCGCAGCGCCGCGCGGGCGGCGTTGCGGTTGCCGACGTCGATCCGCTCGGCCTCGGCCAGCAACGCCTCCTTGGCGTCGGCGTTCGCGCTGAACTCGGCGTCCCGCTCGGCGCTGTTGGCGTTGCGGGCGGCGAAGAAGGCGTCTTGCGCGGCCTTGAACCGGCGCCACAATTTGTCGTCGACGTCCTTGACGGTGCGGCCCGCGGCCTTCCACTCGGTCAGCAGATTCCGGAACGCGGCGCTGGTGGGACCCCAGTCGGTCGACGACGTCAGCGCCTCGGCCCGCTCACACAGCTCCTCCTTGGCGCGGCGCACGCCGGCGCGACCGCGATCCAGCTCCGCGAAGTGGGCGCCACGACGACGGTTGAAGGACTCCCGCGCCGCGTAGAACCGCTTCCACAGTTCCTCCTCGGCCTTGCGGTCCAGCCCGCCGATCGTCTTCCACTCCTCGGCGATGGTGCGGAACCGGTCGCCGGCGGCCTTCCAGTGCGTCGAGTTGGCGGCCAGGTCCTCGGCCTCGGCGGCCAGGGTTTCCTTGCGGGCGGTGTTTGCGGAGCGCTCTTCGTCGCGCTGGGCGCGGGTCGCCTCGGCGACCTGCACGGCGTGCTGGGACAGGGCGGCCAGCCGGGCGGCCAGCGCGTCGACGTCGCCGAGCACATGGGCCTCGGGCAGGGTCTTGGCCAGGCTCGCGGCGGCATTGCCGATCTTGCGCGGCTCACCGGTGCCGGAGGCCAGCCGTCGTTCCAGCAGCGCCACCTCGGTGGCCAGGTCGTCGTAGCGGCGCCCGAAATGCTCGTAGGCGGCGTCCGCGTCGCCGGCCTGCCAGGATGCGATGACCCGTTCGCCGGCGGCGGTGATCAGCCACACCGTGCCGTCGGGGTCGACCCGGCCGAACCGGCGCGGATCGCTGGACGGGACCGCGGGCACCATGGCGGCCACCGGATGGGCGCCGGGCCGGGGGCCGGGACGCGGCCCGGGCAGTGGTCCGGGGCGGGGAGTCGCGGGTTGCGGGTTGTCCTGCGTCGAATCCGTCATCTGCAACCTCGTGCTTCCCTGGGTGCGGACTCTCCGCACACTGCCGCGCGACGCGGCGCCGGTCGGATCTGCCGAACAATCCGATCAGGGCCTATTCAAGCAGGCCGCCGCTGCGCCGTCACGATCTTGGGTGGCCACCACCGACGCAGTTGCGCATGGGGTCACCGAGATGGTTGCGTGGCACACCGTGTCCAACTCCGGTATCGCCGCGGCCCTGCTGGCCCTGGGCGCCGCCCTGTTCATCGGGATCGGCAACGTCCTGCACCAGCGGGCCGCGCAC
>WBZQ01002050.1_pt1 | contig 13368 bp, 12 predicted proteins | sample 5204251 | NCBI WGS metagenome assembly WBZQ01 (sample SAMN12412402, study PRJNA552823) | activated sludge metagenome | isolation source: activated sludge from nitrification reactor of wastewater treatment plant... | place: USA: Virginia | collected 2017-09 | reverse complement strand
CTTGACTTGCCCTGTTCCCGTGCTAAATCCGGCTGATCCAGGCTAAGACCGGGCGGTTAGCTCAGCTGGTAGAGCACTGTGTTCACATCGCAGGGGTCACTGGTTCGAGTCCAGTACCGCCCACCACGGATCCACTCACTGGAGTGGATCGTACGGCGAGCATCTCGTGTTGGTTTTATGGGCCTTGGCGTCGGCGGCGCCCTTTTCTTTATGCCCGGCCTCTAGCTATAGTCCGCACGGTGCCGCCCCATGCGGCGTTCTCCTAAATTTCGGCCCCGGTCACCCCCAGGCTTTTAGGATCGCGCGTTACTCCAATGATACGCAACGCGGAGAGGACTATGGTGCACGCGTACGCAAATCGTCAGCTGATATCTAGCGAAGATGTGCGAGGCACAGAAGTGTACGGCTTAGACAATAAGGTGCTTGGCCAGATTCTATACTTTATAATCGACAAAACTACTGGCCGTATTGCCTACGCTGTTATCAGTTTCGGTGGTTTCTGGCAGTTGGTGCACAACCACTACCATATCCCTTGGTCGGCCCTAGAATATGATGAGGCGCTACAGGCCTACCGAACTGGAATAACCGAGGCGCAGCTAAAAAACGCGCCAACCTTGGCCGACGATTCGTTGGCCGATCGGGAATGGGAGGCCAGAACTCATCAGCACTACGGCGCACCCCGATATTGGATGGGAGGTTGATGGCGTCGGGCGCCCGACGCAGACCGTGCCAGATCGTCTCAGCGATTTTTCGTCTCAGCGCAAATCGGCCCCAGTGCTGGCTAACTCAGCTGGCCGCTGCCTTGCCTAGCGGTAACCAAGGGAGAATCGACCCAATGAAGACATTCACCTTGCACAAGATCGCGATCATCATCGCCACTTTGGCTATCGGAAGCGCGGTGACCGTCGGCAATACATTCGCTGCGAGCCACCATTCACCCCAAACTCACAAATCCGCGAAAATGAAGCAGGACTGCAAAGCAATGAGCTGGGAAATCCCAACCCAGACTCAAGGAACGCCCGAGATGGCGACGCCCTGTGCAATGCACGGAACGAAGTAGCGAGCTCAATAGCTTTCTGTTCGAAGGGGCGTCGGCTTCGGCCGGCACCCTTTTGCTATCCATCGCCGTTGTTGCTTCGACCCTGGGTCACCTTTCTGGAGTCTTGATCAATTATCGTATTCGTCCCGATTAATATCAGATGCAACCAAAGTGGTGTACAAACGAGCCTGTGGATATTCTGAAGGGATGTCCATCTCCTAACCCTAGAAGCCCCGGAGAGTCTTGAATCCGGGGCTTCTTTATTTTCTGACTGAGTGATTGCTCAGGAAATGCCGGAAGGCAGCGAGCAGCAAAGCGATCCGCGCCCATGGCGAAGTCCGAAACTCCTTCAAATCCCGTGGCGCTCGAGAAGCGCGACCGCGATAGCGACGGGCGGCACTTCTCGCCGTCCGCCGCACGCAATAGCGGCCCAATTTGCGCGGTACTGGAGAAGGTTCTTCCGAAAGACGGCATTGCCCTCGAAATCGGCTCCGGGACCGGCGAGCATGTCATCTGCTTCGCCAAGGCGCTGCCCGGCCTCCTCTGGCAGCCGAGCGACCCCGACCCCGCCTCCCGCGCCAGCATCGATGCGTGGATTGCCGCCGAGGGGCTCGCCAATATCCGCTCGCCGGTCGCGATCGATACACGGCAGGCGATTTGGGGCGTGGAGGACGACGCGCCGTTCGCCGCGGTGGTTTCCCTCAACATGATCCACATCTCGCCGTGGGAATCCGCCCTCGGTCTCCTCGCCGGCGCCGGACGCATATTGCGGCCGGACGGAATTCTTTATCTCTACGGTCCCTTCATGCGGAGCGGCACACACACAGCGCCCTCGAACGAAGCCTTCGACGCGGACCTCAAGCGGCGCGACCCGCGCTGGGGCGTCCGCGACATTGACGACCTCATCCGCGAAGCAGCGCCTCACGGGCTCGATTTGCGCGAAGTGATAGCGATGCCCGCCAACAATCTTTCGCTCGTGTTCACAAAGGCGGCAGGTTAGATCGCCGCGGCCTCCGCACTGCGTCAGATTCGGACGCAGCATTCCCCATTCCACCGCGCACCCGTCCCAATCTGACGTGCATTGCTCCTAGGTCTTGAGCCTCCCACTCAAGACCGAGGAGCGTTCATTGTCCGACCCGATTGCTATGTTCCTACTCAGGTTGATCCTTGCCATCTGCGTGGCGATGGCGGCCGTTCTTCTGCTGGTCCTGTTCACATGGCTGACCTTCATGTAGCCGACGACGCTTGCTCGACGCGCGCTCTCCGCCGCGTTCGTGCCTCCGCAGCTGGGCCTGGCAATGCTCGCCGAGGAGAGACGCCAATCGTCTTGGCTTGATGATCTCGACCTCATCACCCCAGGTGAACAAGTGCCAAGACATCTCCAGGAGGCCGCCGGCGCGAAATCTAACGACCAGCGATCCGTCGGGCTGAGCTTCGAGCACCTGGTTGGGATGGAACAGAAACTCCGCCGCATCCGGCGCCGCTTTCGGCGAGAACTTCCAGACGACGTCTACCGGCTCTTCCTGGAAGACGCCAAACGATCGCTCGGCGTATCTCTGAATCGAGAACCCGCGCTTACGCGAGAAGGTTTGCGCCAAGAGCTCGACCCGCTCGACGTTCGACAGCGCGAAACTACGAAAGTCCTTTGCCCGATCGACCTCGCTCCATGCCACGAGGTAGTGGCGCTTTCCGTACAGAAACCCATAGGGCTGCACGACTTGATAACCGCGCTTGCCGCTCCCGCGATAGGTATAGTGAAGCCGTACCTTCCTCCGCGTAATGATCGCTTCGCGGAGGCGCCCGAGGATGCTTAGGTCGATCGTAGGTCTCGGGCCAGGTCGCGTCGCGAGGCCTTCGGCTTCGATCAGCGCTTCAAGATCGGGTTCGACCTTCGCCTTCGCCGCCCGCTTCATCAGCGCCTGGATCTTCGACAGGATGCGCTCCAGGCTCAGCGCCTGGGCGTCCATGTTCTCGCGGCGAAGCACCGAGATGGACGTGGTGAGGTCGGCAAGCTCGTCGGCACTAACGCCGGCAAGCGCGCCCAGCGTTCCACCCGGCAGCCTCCAACGCTTGGGCACTTCGCCTGGATTGGCACGCTCGATTTGGGGAAAGAGAGTTTCGACTGCGTCTCGGAGGCGTTCCGCCGTGCGCCGGCTAAGGGCTCGATCGGCATAGCGGCGCTGAATGTCCTCCAGGGACAGGCCGAGAGCCGAGCCCTGCATATCGAGCGCGATACGAAGAACGATTGCCGATTTCTCGTAACGCATGGGTACGCAGACGACGCAGGAGGACAAGTTGCAACCGCGGCCATCAAATCACGGCAGTTGCAAACTGGCCAGCGCTATCCAGCGCCGCGGTCACGAGCGACGTCTTGTCGAGGCTCAGGCCCGCGCCGTCTTCAATGAGACATCGGCAAGGGCTGGTTGCTCGGCGTCGGCGTACATTGAGAGCATGGGCTCGTCGGTCAGCACCACTTCATCGTATTCGCCGAACCCGTTGAAACGATTCGCCAACACCCGGCCGTAGGCGCCGATCTGGCCGATCTCGATATAGTCGCCCTCTTGCACGCCGGGGGGCAGCATGAACGGACCCGGCATATGATCGTCGCTGTCGCAGGTCGGACCGTAGAGCGAGAACTCAGCTTCGCCCGCTGCCTTCTCGCCGCTCGCACCGATCAGCCGCGCAGGGTAGCGGAACCCGAGATAAGCAGCATCGAACAGCGTGCCGAAGGCACCGTCGTTGACATAGAGCGCGTTGCCGCGTCGGGCATCGACACGGACGATCACCGACTCTGCCTCGGCTACGAGCGCCCGTCCCGGCTCGCACAGAAGCTCGCAGCTGTCCTTCACGGCAAGCTCGTCCCACGCCTTGGCGATCTCATCGGTGTAGTCGGAAAGTTCCGGCGGGTCGGAATGGGGGTACCGGCTTGGGAAGCCGCCGCCGATGTCAATGGCGTCGATGAGCACGCCCGAGGTCACGATCAGCTGGCCGACCTGGCGCAGTGCCTCACCGAAGGCAGCAGGTACAACTGCCTGCGATCCAACATGGAAGGTGATGCCCAGCCGGCGCGCGACCTGGCGCGCGCGCAATAGCAGCGCAGGGGCCTCCGCTGTGGAGACGCCGAACTTGCCTTCGAGCGGGATAAGGCTGTGCGTGTTGGGGCAGGCAAGGCGCAAATAGAGACAGAGGTCCTGCGCCCTCCCCGTCTCGTCGAGGATCTTGTCGAGCTCATCCTCGCTGTCGAAGGCAAAGCTGCGGACCCCGAACTCGCGATAGGCCGCGCGGATCGACCCCCGAGACTTAACTGGGTTCATGAAATAGAGCTCGGCGTTCGGTACCGCCGCCATGCGCTCGATCTCGCCCGCGGAGGCAACGTCGAACCTGGTGATTCCCGCCTCGACCAGCGCAGCGATCACCGGAGCCGCGTCATTCGCCTTGGCGGCATAGAGCACTTGTCCGGGAAAATTCGCCAAGAACCAGCGCGCCGCGCGAGAAGCCGCGTGGGGCCTCAGGCAGAGAACAGGCCGTTCGGGTCGATGGTGACGGAGAAGCTCCGCGGCAGAAGTGAAAACGTCCATCCCATGTCTACTCCCACACGAGATTGAGATTGTCAGTTGCTGCCTCGAGCGCGAGCGCCAGGAGCGGATTGGTCACGTAGGCAATTGAGCCGTGCTTGTAAAGCGATTTTCGCAATGACTCACGGGGAAATGCTGTCGCGCGCTTGCGGCCATGGTGAGCTTGTAGGCAGGCATCGCCGAAGCGGCGGCGAGGGAGCGCTAAGCGATCCCTCGCTGCCCGTTATTTCAGCTATTTCACCTGAAGCTTGATGGCCGTGCGGGACAGGATGTCGCTTGCCGGCGCCGCCGGCGCTTCGTCCTTCTTCTTTTCCGCAACCTCTTCCTTCTTGCCCTCGGCGATCTTTTCCTTCGCTTCGGCGACAATCTGCCGCGTCAGGAAGCCGCGATAGTTGCCGAGATCGGTGAACTGCCGCGTCTTGAAGTCGTGCTTGATGCCGTCGACGGTCTTTCCCGAGGCGTTGCAGATGGCGATCACCGTCTCGGTCCCCGGATCCTTGAGGCGGAACTGGAACGGCGCCTCGGCACCGGGGAATTGCACTTCTTTCCCGGCGGCAAGGAAATTGTCCTGCTGGAACTTGTTGGGGAAGATCACTGTCCCCTCGCCGCTCGCATCGACATTGATCAGCGTGAGGTGGCAATCCTCCTTCGACTTGATGCTGAACACAGGCAAATCGTTGACCTTGTAGTCCGTGCGATCTGAGGTGAGCGCGAGATCGAAGTCGTGGGTTTCTTCCTTCGACTTGCCGCCGACCTTGGCGACATCCCCGGCGCCTGCTGCGGCGATATCGATCGGCTCGTTGTCGGAGACTTTGACGATGATCTCCTTGAACTGGGCCTCGAGGATCTCGCGCGGCAACACGCCCTGATCGAGCCTGCGCTTGATCTGGGCAAACTCGCCGCCGGCATCGGCAAGGCCTTGGCCGAAGGCGTCGGCCGCCAAGCCGTATTCGGCAGCGGCGATGCGCAGGTCGATGGCATTCTCATAGGCCTTAGACAGGAAGTTGATGCTCTCGACGCCAACTTCCTGCTTGTCGAGATCAGGATCGAGGCCGGCAAGCTTCATGGCACTGCGGAAGCGGTCTGCATCCTGTGTGAGCGTCACCTTGAACTCTTCCTCTTCGGGATAGAGCGCTTCCACCTTGGTGCGCACGTCCTTGGAGAAGGTCCGGTCGGCGAGCACATGCTTGCGAATGTCGTCGGTGGCCTGGCGGATACCCTGGTTATGGCAGCCCATGCAGGAAATGCCATTGGTCACCGCGCGGTCGAGCTGGCTGTCGTCGAGCACGATCTCAGTCGGGCCCTTGTCGATCCGCGCGCCTGCAGCGGTGTTGAGATAGTAGCCCTGGAAGCCGTTCGGCAGGCTGAAGATGGTCTCGCCGCCGTCATGCTTGAAGGCGTCCTCGCCGTCCGGGCCGAGCGGATGAACGAACAGGCTCTGCTCTGGCTTGTCGCCCTTGAAATCGTACGACGTCCAGAAATAGCCGGTCGGGACCGCGTGGCGTTCGATCAGGCGGTTATGCTTGGAGACGCCCGAGTGCTGGAAGCCGGCGCGCTTGGCAAGGAACTTCTCGATGTTGCTCTTGGTGTCCACATCGACCTGCTTCTCGAGCTCGGCGAAGGTTTGCGGCAGCTTGAGCAGATCGTAGTACAGGGGAGGCCGCGATGCGGTGAAGGCGAACCAGTCGCCGCGTACCCAGGCGAGCGGCGTTCCGGTCAATGAGGCGACCGAATCGTAGGCTGTCGCATCCGGCTTCATGGCGTAGGGATACGCGCCGATGATTTTGTCCCAATCGGCGGCTTCCCAGCCGAGATCGTCGAGGTTGAAGGCGATGATGGTCTTGTCGGGATCGACCATGCGCATCCTGAGCACATCGGAACCCCGGCTCAGGCTGTTGAGCAGCTTCACGACACCCTGGCGGTAGCGCACCATGTCTGTGTCCTTGACGCAGGCGTTGTGGAAGTTGGTCAGCGTGATGTAGCGCATGCCCTTGCGCAGGTGCTCTTGCTGGGCGTCGAGGTCTGCGGCAATCGCCGTAACGATAACCTCCTCGTCGATCGGCTTGCGGTCGCCGCAGGCGGCAACCACTGCCTCGCCGAGGCCCTTGATCCAGTCGTAGATCGCCTTGACCTCTTTCTCGGTCGGCTCCCGCTCGCAGTTGAATTCCTGGAAGCAGTCGTAAGGCATCTCCTGCTTGGCAATCTGGGTGAAGAGCTTCGACCCATCCGGGTTACCCGGCAGGATGAGACCAGGCTTCTGCACGATCTCGTCAAGCAGGAGGACGTTTCCGAAATTCTTCTTTGGCTTTCCGTTCCTGGCAATTCGCCCCACCTGATGGCAGCGGGCGCAGTTGGCCTCCAGCGCCTTGAAAGCTGCAAGGGCAACGGGATCTGCCGGCTCGGGAATGTCACCGGACTTTGCCGTCTCGGCAGCGTCGGCGCTTTCGGCATCGGCTTCTTGGGATTCGGCCGGAGCCTCGGCTTCCTTGTCCTCGTCATCATCCTTGGCCGGGGCGGCCTGCTCCTCGGGCTTGCCCTCAGGTTCCTCGGCTCTCTCTTCGGGCTTGGCGTCAGGAGCTGGCTGTTTCGGCTCGGCGGCTTCTTGCTCGGCCGACGCGCCGGCATCTTTTCCTGGCTCGGCCCCTTCCTGGGCCTCATCGTCGCCTGGTGAAGCTGCCGGGGCCGCATCGGAGTCCTCGCCAGGGGCGGTGTCGCCCTCGTCAGTGTTCGCAGCTTCCCCAGGACCGGTGGCAAGTCCCTGCCCCTCGGGCTCTGCGGCCCATGGCGCATTGGCGCTGATCAATGTTGCGGCGAGCGCGAGGAACGCGAGAGCCGCGATCGAAGTGTTCCAGCGCAAGGTCATCGGGGAACCTCCCTTTGGAAGTAGATCAATGGCGTCTCCATAGACGCCCGCAACTGAACGCTGCATGAATGGTTTCGCGGTCCGGCGTTAAGCTTCGCTCGCACGCGGGAAGCAAACGCATGTCAGCCTCCCGCGCCGGTATAGACGTCGATGACCCCGATCTGCACGTCCTTGCCGGCGAGCGACTGCTCGAGCACCGGGCGGAGCGCCTCCGAGCGCTCAGGCGTCGTCATCGATTGAAGAGCAGCGTGCAGGTCGGGGAGATCGTCCTTGGAAAAGATCGCCACCATATGCTCGGCGCCATATGGCGGCCGGTCGACCTTGAACTCCTCGCGGATCGTCTCGCGACTCCAGTCCTTGGCGGCTTCCAGAGGTTTGCTCGGATCGGGAATGAAGAATTCCACGTGCCCGTCAGGCGGCAGGTTGAACATGGTGAGGTGGGGGTATTTCGCGCCCCTCATCTCGATCTTGACGCGGTCGCCGATTGCGTAGCGCTGATTACCGGTGGTGAGGTTGGCCTCAGCGGGTACGAGCGCCGCTTGGTGCTTCAGCCATTTTAGCGCCGCCCATTTTGACACCACGCCCTTGATGCTCGTCGCGCCCACCGTCTCGGCGACGACTCCGCCGACCACATGCTCGACTTTGCCATCCGGCACCGACCAAACGAGATCGGCCTGCGTCTTGTCGGCAACGACAATCGCGTAAGGCAGATCGGCAAAGGCCGTGCCGTCGCCGCCCTCCACCGCTATCTTGAGCTTGAGGTCGTCGGAGCCTGCCGACGCGGTTGCCGGCGCCTTTCCCTCGCGCAGAGTGAGCAGCGCCACAGACCGCGCACGCAAGGGCAGCACCTGCGGAGTCTGCTGGCTCTCGACCTGCGCATGCACGGCGGGCACGACATAGCCGAGCAGCTCGAGCTCACTCACCTGCCCGTCGCCATTCTTGTCGGCGCGGCCTTCGAGCGCTCTGGCGAAGGCCCAGCTCAAGGCTCCCCGCTTCCTGCCGTCGATCGTCACCTCCGGAGTCAGTTTGTCCTCGGCGACGGCGCCGACGAAAGTGACATTGTCGAAATCATCCTCGGTGAGCTTGGAGACTTCCGGCGGCGGAAGGGGAAGCTGGTCGGCGGCGATGGTCGGCGTCTCCATCTTGCGGAAGCGGACCCCGGGGGCGGCCGCGCTCCGCTCCATGCCGCCCGAATGACAAGAATCGGCGACGAAGACGACCTTCACACCTTTCTTGTCCGCCTCTTGCACCCATTCGAACATTTCATCGTCGAGAATGCGCTCCTTGGTGCCGGGTCCGAACGGCAGGAATCTTCCGAGCAAAAAATTTTCATTGAGACCGTCAGCCTCGTCGTGGCGGCCTTTGGGCTCCGGCTCCTGGCTGCCATGCCCCGCAAACGAGAAGACGATGGTGTCGCCGGGTTGCGCCTTCGCCGTCAAATCTTCCCAGGCTGCATGGATGCGCTCTTTGCTCGCGTCCGCATTGACGAGGCGCACAACTTCCTTAGCGCCGGCGCGGGTGAGCGACTGGGCGACATCCGCGGCATCATTGGCGGCGCCGTCGAGATCGTTGCCCTCGCCGACATAGTCATCGATGCCAACCACGAGACCATAAAGCTCGGCCGCGCTTGCTGGCGCGGCCGCGGCAAAAAAGAACAAGCAAGCGAGCGCGACAGAAAGGCTGCTGCGACATGCCCCGCCTTTGCTCCGCTCAACCATCCGAATGTCTCGTCAATCGCTACCCCGAACCGTCAGGCGAAGGCGAAGCAGCATCGGAGGCTCCGCCGCTGCTGTCTTCGGTATCCTCCTCGTCATTCTCGTCCTTGCCGGCGCCCTTCTTCTTTTTCGGTACCGCGTCCGGTAGCGGCGGCAGCGACTTCAGATAAGCGGCGATCGCCGTACGGTCTTCCGGCGTGAGCTTCGCCATGTTCTCTTGCACCCGCGCCATCAGTCCGCCGACAACGTCGAAGTCGGGCGTGTTACCGGTCTCGAGGAGGTAGGCAATGTCCTCCTCGCTCCAATCGGCAAGGCCGTCATGGCTCGGCGTGATGTTGGGGATCCTGCCCTTGCCTTCCGGGTTCTTGGCGCCGGCAAAAGCCTGGCCCTCGACAATGCCGCCGAGGAAATTCCGCGGAGAATGGCACTCGCCGCAATGACCAGGCCCGTTGACGAGATAATCTCCGCGATTGATCTCGGCGCTTGCCTTGGGATCCGGCTCGAATGTCTTTCCGTCGACATAGAGAAGCTGCCAGAGGCCGACCGCGCGGCGCATGTTGTAGGGGAAGATGAGCTGATGCGGCTCCGCTTTGTTTTTTACCTCGGGGAGCGTATCGAGATAGGCCTTGAGGTCGATGAGGTCCTCATAGGTCATGCGCTGATATGAGGCGTAGGGAAATGCCGGGTAGAGATGCACGCCGCCAGGCCCTACGCCATGCTTCATCGCGTTGACGAAATCGAGCGTGCTCCAATTGCCGATGCCCGTCTCCTTATCGGGAGAAATGTTAGGCACGTGGAAGACGCCGAAATCCGTCTTCAGGCAGCGGCCGCCACCGAGACGCAACTCATCCTTGATCTTGACGTCCTTGCACTTTGCGACCGGCTCGGCGTGACACTCGGCGCAGCCGCCGGCGGCAAACATATACTTGCCATTGGCGAGGTCAGGCGTGTGCGACGGAAGTTCCGAAGCCGGAACTGTCTTCGGCATGGTCAGGAGATAGAAGACGATCGCCCCGGCAATGCCAAGGACCAGCAGCGCCCACCACCAGGCTCTGCTCATTCTTGCTCCCTGAACATCGGCGGTCACGCCGGCGACCGCACGGTGCGCATCGCTACTCCAGCTTCTCGCGATAGGATTCGTGGCACTGCTTGCACACCTTGGTCATGTCATTGAACGCGGCAGTGAAGGTACCCTTCCCCTGCTCTGCTGCGCCCGCGGCCTTGGCGCTCGTATCCTTGAGCTTCATAGCGAGCTCCTTGAAGCCGTCGAAGTCTTCCCAGACCTTTGGCAATGCCTCGCTGTCGGCAATCGCTCCGTGCTCGGTGCCCTTGGGAAACAGGGTCACATATTTATCCGGCACGCCGCTGATGTCGTTCATGGCCTTTGCCGCCTTGGCGCCATCGAAGGGCACGACCCCCTTGATCATCTGGCCGCCGAGCTTTGCCGCAGGCGCCACGGTCTTTTTCATCAGGTCCCGCCGCTCCTTCACCGCGGCAGCGAGATCCTCGGCTGAGACCGCCGCGGAGGCGCCAATCGCCCCGACCAACAACGCACAAGCGACCACTATGAATTTCTGCATCGACCCCTCTCCACTCATCGCCGGATCCCGCTTCGGGTCCGTTCCATCATCAAACCGCTCGCAGCCTCGCCTCTTGCATCTGTCGTGGCCGCACCTTCTCGCCCGCGACCCCGGCGCTCCAACGTCGGCAGCTCGAGCCACGGAATGGTGCGGGCATTTGAAACTCGGTTTCTAGCCCCCTTGACTGATCATGATGTTGAGCAGTTGCGGCGAGGGCCGGCCGTCGACCGGCAACCGGTTGGCGTGCTGGTACTGGCTGATCGCATCGGCCGTGCGTTGGCCATAGAGACCATCAGGAGGGCCGGGATCGTAGCCGAGCCGAGCGAGCGAGGTCTGGATATTGAAGACGAGGTCCGATCCGCCAGGTGGCGGAGGCGCTCCATAGTACTGGCTCTGGTAATAGGCCCGCGCATTGGCATCGGCTTCGGCGGCGCCGGTAACGAGGCCGACGCCAGCGCCAATGGCAGCACCGGTGCCTGCGCCTCTGCCTCCACCGACAATACCGCCGATGATCGCGCCGACCACGCCGCCTTGCACCCCGCGCTCGATGACTTGCGCTCTGGCAGCATTCATCGGCCACACACTCGAGACGGCAAAGACGAGTGCCAAGGCTGACAGCCAAGGGATGCGTTGGAAAGAAGCTCCGAACTCGCGCGCCATGACGTCCTCCCGTTTTCGCGCCCGCATCAAATTGGACGAGCCACCCGACTGACCATCACCCGCGCGCCGCTAAATAGCGGGCTTCGTTAGCGACATTCTGCCATACGAGCCGCGTGTCCCGCTATAGGTCTACAGGCCAATCAAGGCATAGGAATGCCGGCTTGGCGGGGCGGCACGTTCCATCCCCTTTGCACCGCGGGCCGAGCCGCAATCGCTAGATACCAGCGCTTGACATTTGGATAGTCGGCGAAGGTGATAGCCTGCCATCGGAACCGCGAAATCCACGGCCAAATGGCGATATCGGCGATGGAATAATCGCCCGCCACGTACTCTGTCTCGCCGAGCCGCCGGTCGAGCACGCCCCAGAGCCGGCGCGCTTCCTTGGTATAACGCTCTTCGGCGTAAGCGCTCTTTCCCGGGTTGAACTTCACGAAGTGGTGAACTTGACCGAGGAAGGGACCCGCCCCACCCATCTGCCACATCAGCCATTCGACCACGCGCCATTTGGTCGGGAAGTCTTGCGGCCAAAGCATTCCGGTCTTGTCGGCAAGATAGAGCAGGATAGCGCCCGACTCCATGAGCCGAAGTCCGTTGTCGGTATCGACGATCGCCGGAATCTTGTTGTTGGGGGCGATAGCGAGAAAGTCCGGGCGGAACTGATGATCCTTTTCGATATCGATCGGATGCACCCGGTAAGGCAGCCCCACTTCTTCCAGCATGATCGACGCCTTGTGCCCGTTCGGCGTCGACCAAGTATAAAGCTCGATCATCCCGCTCCCCTGCTATTCGACTACCCGCGTGTCATTACACAGCGACACACCGCAACGCACACGCTCTTAGCTAGCGATGTTGCGGCCGCTTGCAAGCATGTCGAATGCCTCGCTCGCAACGCAGCACAAAAAAATTCGCACCTGCGAGATGAATCGATTCACCAATCATTCATCCATCGGCCCTCCTATCGCCTAGAACCTGTCGCGTCCACGCCACAGGGGAATGCCATTGTGGGAATGGCTATTCGAAGAGGGCGCCTAGTGGGAGGTAACCAACCAATGCTGGACCGTGCGCAACTCGATACTGAACTCAAAAGCGCGCACCAGGCGAACTTCGTCCGCTACGCGATCTACTACACGCCGCAGCCGGGAACACCGCTCGCCGCATTTGGACGCTCCTGGTTCGGTCGCGCCAATGACGGTGCGACGCTCCAGGCTTTCTCGGACTCGGGCCTCACCGGCGCCGCTGCCGTGAAGCCACTCGCCTCATCGCCGCGCTATAGCGGACTGCACGCCGTGTTCAAGGCGCCGTTCTCTTTGCGCGAGGGCATGGGATCCGATGCGCTGAAGGCACGGCTGATTACGTTTGCCGGCCGCCGCAAGCAAGTGCCGACAGGCCCGCTCACGCTCGCACGCGCCGGGCGCTATCTCGTGCTTCGTCCGATCAAGCCGACGCCGGCGCTCGACTGGCTCGCCGCGCAATGCGTCGCCGCCTTCGACGGATTTGCAGAATCGCCGGCCCATGCGGCTCCGCAGCAGGGTGCGAAACTCAACGACCATCAGCGTCTCTTGCTGAAAAGCTTCGGCGATCCGCATGTCTTGAGTGAGTACCGATTCTACATCACGCTCACCGGGCCGCTCGACCCTGCGCATCTCGAGCGTGTGTCGCAGGCCCTGTGGCCGATGCTGGAAGAGATTTGCGCAACAGGCGTGACCGTCGACGGCCTTTCGCTGTTCGGCGAGGCAGGTGGTGGCCGCGCCCCACGCCTGATCGGCCGCTTCCGCCTTGGAGCCTAGGAGAATCCGGCTTTCCTGCCTACCGAAGGTGATTCTGGCACCTGCGATGGAACAAAGTTTCGACACACGGGTTAGGCACCGTACTGTTAACCGGCTGGGGGAACAGCACGGGGGAACCAATGCCAGACTACGGGGAAATCTTGGCGTTT
>WBZQ01002048.1_pt1 | contig 13371 bp, 8 predicted proteins | sample 5204251 | NCBI WGS metagenome assembly WBZQ01 (sample SAMN12412402, study PRJNA552823) | activated sludge metagenome | isolation source: activated sludge from nitrification reactor of wastewater treatment plant... | place: USA: Virginia | collected 2017-09 | reverse complement strand
CTCAATACGCGACCGTCGTGGGCCTTCTGTCGGACTCGCTTGCCGAGCGCGGAATTGGGCACTTCGTCCTGACCGGGGCGACGGACCCGGCGTCGCGGGACGACATGGTGGTGCGCTTCGCGGATCCGAAGGAGCCGCGGCGCGTGCTGCTGCTGTCGCTGCGTGCGGGCGGCGTCGGCCTGAACCTTCAGGCCGCCAACCACGTGATCCACTATGACCGGTGGTGGAATCCCGCGGTCGAGAGGCAGGCCGAAGATCGCGCGCACCGGCTGGGACAGAAGAAGACGGTCGTCGTGCACACGTTCCGAACGCGGGACTCGATCGAAGAGCGCATTGAAGAGATCCTGGCCGAGCGGGAGGACCTCATCGACGACGTGATGGACGAGCATGAGGCTCTGCGGAAGTGCCTGACCAGGGAGGATCTGATCGCGATCTTCGGACTGTCGGAGATTGGGCCCGGCAAGGCTCAAGAGCCGCGGGCGACGGGCGTTCGACCATGAACGCGCCCTCGTTTTCCGCGATGACGGTGGCGTTCATGGCGCTTTTGGCCTTCGGCCTCGGTGGGTTCCTGGGCTACTTCCTGGCGATGGCCCAATCCGCCCGGCGGGAGGCCCAGCGCGCGCAGAGGGACGCGGTCCAGTTGGCGTCGGCGACCGAGCGGGCCCGGGCGCTGCAAGCGGCGGTCGCGGCGGCGGATGCCGAACGAGGCGCGGTTTCGGAGAGGGCTCAGGGAGCTGCTCGCGAGCTTCAGGAGGAGCTTCGAAGCGCGGCCGAGCGGATCGGGAGGCTGGAGAGCGCGCTTGCAGCCGAAAGGCGCGAGGGAAAGGAAAAGCTCGAGCTCTTGGGTCAGGCCGAGGCGCGGCTTAAGGACACGTTCGAAGCGCTGTCGGCCACGACCCTTGAGAGAGGCTCACGCCAGCTTGTGGAGCTTGCGCGCGGCACGTTTGGCGAGTTTCACGTCGGCGCGCAGAAGGACCTTGGCGCCCGGCAACAGGCGTTCGAGGAGCTGACCAAGCCCATTCGCGAATCGCTTGAGAAGCTGGACTCGTCGCTGCGGGGCCTCGACCGCGAGCGGGTGGGCAGCGAGGCGGGACTTCGTCAATTGTTAGAGACCGTGCGGCTTGGACAAACCCAGCTTCGGGCCGAAACCACGAACCTGGTGAGGGCGCTCCGGACGCCGCACGTGCGCGGCCGCTGGGGAGAGATGCAGTTGCGCCGGGTGGTCGAGATCGCGGGGATGCTGCCGTTCTGCGACTTCACGGAGCAGTCCGGCCCACCCACGGCCGAGGGCGGGTTCCTGCGCCCGGACCTCGTCGTGCACATGTCGGGGGGACGCGACGTGATCGTGGATGCGAAGGTCCCGCTGGCGTCCTACCTCGAGGCGACCGAGCTTGGGGCGGAGGACGCGGGCCGCGAAGCCAAGCTCAAGGACCACGCCAGACAGGTCCGCGACCACATTGGCAAGCTCAGCGCGAAGGCCTATTGGGAACAGTTCGCCGAGGGGCCCGAGTTCGTGGTGATGTTTCTCCCGGGCGAGGCCTTCTTCAGCGCGGCGCTGGAGGCGGACCCGATGCTGATCGAGTTTGGCGTCGAGAGGCGCGTGATTCCGGCGACCCCGACGACCCTGATCTCGCTCCTGCGCGTCGTGAACCATGGATGGCGGCAGGAGAGGCTCGCGGAGAACGCGCGCGCGATCAGCGACCTGGGAAGGGCGCTCCACGAGAGACTGCGCAAGCTCGCGGAATACATGTCGCGTGTGGGCAAGGGCCTGGACGACGCGGTGAAGGCCTACAACGAAGCCGTTGGGAACCTGGAGGGGCGTGTCCTGGTGACCGCGCGGCGGTTCGAGGAGCTGGGCGCGGCGTCGCCGGAAGAGCTGGAAGAGGTCCGTCCGGTCGAGCGTGCGGTGAGGTCCCTCTCGCTCTTCGACACGCTCCCGTTCGAGAAGGGGGATCGGAAGAAGGGCCCCGCGGTGCCCTCGTGAGGGCCGAGGGCCTTGGGAAGACGGTGAGGCGGCGTGTTCGAGCTGCGCGTTGAGAGCATCTTCAGCATCCCCGGACGGGGGTCGGTGCTGTTTGGCCGGCTCGAAGGGGGTCCGATCCGCGTCGGAGACCCGGTTCTTGTGCAGACACCCACGCGGCAGGTACGCGCCTCGGCCACCGGCCTGGAGATCGATAGGAAGTTGGTCGCTGTTGCGAAGCCAGGTCAGCAAGTCGCCGTGCTGTTCCGGGCCATCGACCCAAGCCACCTGGCCGAGGCCTACGTCGGCGAGGGGGACGAACGGCGGCCAGAGGGTGTGTTTCTGAGGCCGGCACCGAAGCGTTGGTGGGAGTTCTGGCGCCAGTAGTGGTCTCGGCGGACCCTCCCCCGGCGCCGGGCGCTCCGACGGCTTTCGGCCCTCGAAAAAAAATCCATCCCCGAACGCTATCCGGTCGTAAGATCGCCGGCGAAAACCCTGGTTCGTCGGAGTCTTGCACCGGAAGTTCGCGGAAACGGATCCCTTGGGGGGTCGTGGAAATCAAGCGAGGAAAGTGAGGAAACGCATGAAGCTCACCCGTCCGACCATCGCGTTGCTTCTGGGCCTGGGGCTGCTCGCCCTTGCGCCGAATGCCCTGGCCCAGTCTTCGGGAACGACGACCGGCGATATCAAAGGCCGCGTTCTCGACGAAGGGGGCGCGGGCCTGCCGGGCGCCACGGTGGCCGCCACCAACAAGGACACGGGCGCGACGCGCACCGCGATCTCGAGGACCGCGGGCGACTTCGTGCTGCCGCTCCTCGCGCCCGGCCAGTACCAGGTCAAGGTCACGATGGACCTCTTTGCGCCGGTCCTCTACGACAACGTGCGCGTGACCCTCGGCGCGACAACCACGCTCGACGCCAACCTCAAGCTCTCGAAGACCGCCGAGGCCGCGGTCACGGTGACGGCCGAGACCCCGCTTCTCGACGCGGCCAAGACCGACCTTTCGAGCACGGTCGACAGCAACAAGATCGACAAGCTCCCGAACGTGGGGCGCAATTTCCTCTCGTTTTCGTTGACGACGCCTCGCGTCAACGAGGACCGCGGACCGCAGTCGGGCGCCGCGGGCACGTCCGGGCTCACGATCAACGGCCAGAGCCCCCGCTACAACAACGTCGCGGTCGACGGCTTCGACAACAACGACCAGGCCGTGGGCGCCGTGCGGGGCACGTTCTCGCAGGAGGCCGTTCAGGAGTATCAGGTCATCACGAACCCCTATGCCGCCGAGTTCGGCCGGACGTCGGGCGGCGTGATCAACATCGTCACACGCTCGGGGACGAACGACATCAAGGGCAGCGCGTTCTACTACTACCGCGGCGACGCTCTCTCGGCCAAAGACCCCATCACCCAGCAGACCGTGGACCTCAAGGACCACCGGTTCGGGCTCTCGATCGGAGGTCCTTTCATCAAGGACCAGACGTTCTTCTTCGTGGCCGCCGAGCGCCAATCGACCGACACCGCGAACCCGGTCACGATCTCGGACGCGGACGTGGCGCTGATTCGCTCCCAGGGCTTCTCGATCGAGAACGGCAACGTTCCGTACGAGGTCCGCGGAACCAACGTCGTGGCCAAGTTCGACCACCAGTTCGACCAGTCGAACACGCTCACCGTGCGCGGGAACTGGTCGAAGGGCAAGGATGAGAACCAGCAGCAATGGGGCGGCCTGACCGCCAAGACCGCGGGCGGCGCGCGCAACTCTCGGGACACGACCGGTGCGCTGGGCTTCACGTCGATCTTCGGCTCCGGCAGCTTCAACGAGTTCCGCGGCCTCTACAGCGACGCGAGCTATACCGTGGACACGCTGGACCAGAGCTATGGAGTCTCGGTGTCGCTGCCCGGCGTCGCGACCTTCGGCACCCAGCGTTTCCTGCCGCAGCCCCGCGATTCGAAGATCTTCCAGGTTTTCGATTCGTACTCGTTCAACCTCGGAAGCGGCGGCTCCACGCAGTTCAAGATCGGAGCCGAGTACAACAGCTACAAGCTCGAGGGCGCGCTTCCAAACTTCTTCGCGGGCCTCTACCGGTTCTCGGCGCTTCCGACGGCCACGGTGCGGCAGGCGTTCGCGGCCGGGGTTCCCGCGGTCTTCATCCAAAGCTTCGGCGATCCTGTCAGCGACGGCTCGGCCAACCAGCTGGGCGTCTTCGTGCAGGGTGAGTTCCGCCTGCCCGGCAACGCGCTCCTGCGTCTGGGCCTGCGCTACGACCGTGAGAACCCGATCGATCCGTTCCCGTCCGACACCAACAACTTCGCCCCGCGCGTGTCGCTGTCGTGGTCGCCGACGGACAACATCCGCGTCAAGACGGGCTACGGTCGCTTCTATGGCGTCGGCGCCGCGGGTCCGATGTTCGCGGTCAAGATCCAGGACGGCGTCCAGGTGCGCACGCGGCTTCTGGCGCTGGTCGCGGGCCTTCCGGCCTCGCTCCTCCCCTCGACGCCCTGGCGGCTTCCCAACCGCCGCTACGCGACTGAACCCCCGCCCGGCGTGATCCCGCTGTTCAAGCTGCAGGAGGGTTCGTTCGAGAGCGCCGAGTCGGATCAGGCCAACCTGGGCGTGGAGGTCCAGGTCGGCAAGAAGCTCCTGGTCGGGGCGGACGGCGTCTACTCGCGGGGTCGCAAGATCCTCCAGGCCCGCAACGTCAACCCGGTGGTTCCGACCCTTCCGCCGCCCACGAGGCGCCCAAATCCCGCGTTCTCGGACATCTTCTCCTACGAATCGACCGGCAACTCCTGGTACACGGCCGGTACCCTGAGCGCGGTCAGCCGGTTCGGAGGCCCGTTCGACTTCACCGCTTACTACACCTATGCGAAGGCCGAGGAGGACTACATCGATTGGCTGACCGAGTTCCAGCCGCAGGATCCCCTGAACCAGGCGGACGAGCGGGCGTTTTCGGTGCAGTCGCCGGATCAGAAGCTCACCCTGACCGGAATCTTCTCCACCGTGGGGCGCGGGGACAACTGGCTGACCCGCGACTGGACCGTCGCGACGATCTTCGATTGGAAGAACGGCCTGAGATACAACTACCTCGCGGGCTTCGACCGCAACAACAACAGCGATCCGGCCTCGGACCGGCCGCCCAACACCAGGCGGAACGCGGGACAGCTGGGTGCCCAATACTCGATCGACCTGAGGGTCTCGCGGACATTCCCAATCTCGGGCGGCTTCGCGGCCGAGCTCATCGCGGTCTGCACCAACATCACCAACCGGCAGAACGTGCTGGCCAGGCAGAACGTGCAAAACCAGCCCGGCTTTCAGGACCCGACGCTGTTCGCGCCGGGAAGGGTCTTCCAGATCGGAACCAGACTCACCTGGTAAGACGAAGCGAATCCTGACGAAAACGGGCCGGAGCGAAGGTTCCGGCCCGTTTTGCGTTTTTGGGGCAACGGGACGCGCCTTGACAAACTGATCGCCTGGTAAGCTGGCACCATGCCGCTGGAAGCCACGGCCGCCGCCGACTTCGACACGCCCTGGAAGCAGGTCCTCGACCGTTACTTTGAGGGGCTACGAGACCCGCGACAGCGAGCTCCCCGCGCTGGTGAGGGATGCCGAGATCGGCAAGCGCCGCGCGGACAAGCTTGTGCGGGTGACGCTCAAGGCCGGCGACGGGATGTGGATCCTGATACACGCGGAGATCCAGGGCCGCTATGAGCCGGACTTCGGCAGACCCGGTTCGACGAACTTCCAAGTCCTCTCGATGAGAAGCTGAAGTCGGCTTTTCAGCAGGACGTTCCGTTCAATCAAAGGTCTCATGAAGCTCGCGATGACGGAGGGTTCGATCGAAGACTTCGAGCGGGCGCTGGATTCCCTGCGGGTGTCATGGCGCCGCCCTTCCGCTTTACTTTTTGATGCTCCTCCGCCATTCTCGGAGGCGTGAGTAAGGCGTATGTTCCGGGCGACCCGAGCCCGCGCGGCCGGGGTTCCGTCCACAATCCGCCGAACCGTTTCGAGCGCCTTCACTACGACTTCGACGGGCTGGATTCCGAGACGGATGCGCCGTCGTCGCCGACTCTCTTCTTTCGCGATGCCAGCCGGAGCATTCTCTCTTACAACGAGAGCCCCGATGTCGGGTTTTCGGTCAGCGTCAATCCCTACCGCGGCTGCGAGCACGGCTGTGCCTATTGCTACGCGCGGCCCACGCACGAGTACCTTGGGTTCTCGGCAGGGCTCGATTTTGAAACGCGCATCGTGGTGAAGGAGAACGCGCCCGAGCTCCTGCGGCGGGAATTGTCCGCGAGGAAGTGGACGCCGCAGACAGTCGTGATGAGCGGCGTGACCGACTGTTACCAACCCATCGAGAGGAGGCTTGGAATCACGCGGGGTTGTCTGGCGGTCTTTGCGGAGTTTCGGAACCCAGTCGCGATTGTGACCAAGAACGAGCTTGTCACACGGGATCTCGACATCCTCGCTTCCATGGCTCGCGACGACACGATCGCGGTGTTTCTCTCGATCACCACGCGTGAGGTGACACTTTCGCGGGTCTTGGAGCCCCGGGCGTCCGCCCCGGAGCGGCGGTTTGCGGCCCTTGAGAAGCTGGCGGCGGCCGGCGTTCCGTGTGGCGTCCTCGTCGCCCCGATCATTCCCGGCCTCAACGATCACGAGATTCCGGCGATTCTCGCGGACTGCCGGAGAGCGGGCGCCCGGTTCGCCGGATATGTGATGCTGAGGCTTCCGCACGCGGTCGCGCCGCTCTTTGAGGACTTTCTCTCCCGGCACTTCCCGTTGCGCAAGGACAAGGTCTTAAGCCGCATCCGGTCTCTCCGGGATGGACGCCTGAACGATCCACAATTCGGCTCGCGCATGCGTGGCGAGGGTCCGTACGCGGATCAGGTCGCGAGGCTCTTCGAGGTGGCGGCCAGGAGGGCGGGCTTTGTCGAGCGCCACCCCAAGCTCTCGGCCGCGGGCTTCCGGGCTCCAGGTTCCCAAGCGTCGCTTTTCGAAGGCGAGTGAGCAAGAGCGCTCCGAAACCCCCTCCTTACAAAAGAGGGGGCTTCGGACCTGGCGCCAAGTCTGTGGCCGTGATGCCGGGCAGGCTTTCTCGCGGCTTGTAGTAGTCCCCCATGAGAATCGCGGCGGTGGTGGCGGGCCAGCCGGGGACGTCCGCGGGGACGTTCTCCAGGAGCCTTGCGAGCGCTTCGGCCCACTCCGAGAGATCCGTGGGACGGGCATTTGGGTCTTTGGCCAGAGCTTCGGCGAAGGTCCGGTCGACCTCCTCCGGACAGCCTGGAATGTGGACAGAGAGTGCCGGCGGGGGCTTGTACGTTACCTCGTGGAAGGTCTCGGCGAGCCCGTTGGCCTGCACCATGCGCAGGCCCGTCAACGTCTCGAAGAGCACGGTCGCGAGCGAATAGAGATCGCTTTCCGGGCCCAGCGGAGCGCCGTGGATCTGCTCCGGCGACATGTACGACGGCGTTCCCACCACAATACCCGACTGGGTCGGCCCCGACTCCACCTTCATCGATTTGGCAAGCCCAAAGTCCAGAATCTTGACCGCGAGCCCGTCGGGTTTGTCGACGAGAAACAGGTTCTCGGGCTTGATATCGCGATGCACCAGCCCCGCCTGGTGAGCGGCCGAGAGCGCAGCGCTGACCTTGCGAAGGAGCCAGGCCGCCTGCCGGGGCGTGGCGGGTCCCGATCGCGAGAGGGCGTGGCCGAGGTCGCAGCCCTCGAGCATTTCCATCACGAGATAGGCCGAGCCGTCCTCCAGATCGCCGGAGTCGTGAATCGCGATCACGCCCTCGTGCCGGATTCGGGCCACCGCGCGCGCCTCCTTCTCGAATCTCAGCCGGATGCCGGGCTCCGCGAACTGTGAGGGCCTCACGATCTTGATCGCGACGTCGCGGTCCAGCCGCTCATCCCGCGCGTGATAGACGGTTCCCATGCCGCCTTCTCCCAAGAGGCGCTTGAGCCGATAACGCCCCAGCAGACGAAGCGGCATCGCGGCGGGCTCGCCCAGGGACACACCATCCATCTCGCAGCGCGAGGCGGTGGGTCCATAGCAGCGGCCACAGCGCGCGCAGATCTGCACCAGCTCGATGCCCTTCTCGCGCATCTGGCGGCGCAGCGCCGCGCGTTGCGAGGCCATCTCGGCAAGCTCCGCGCGCAGCTTGTGGAGCTCCAACGCACCTCCCAATTGGTGCGCGAAGCTCTGCACCAGCTGGCGCTCGGCGGGGCTCCAATCGAGAGGGGTTTCGGCGCGCACAATGACAAGGCCTCCGAAGAGCGCGCCGGTCATGCCAAAGACCGGCACCACGAGCTCGCGACCGTCCATGCCGGAGGCTGCGCCGTGGCGGGGCTCGCCGCCGCGGAGCTCCTCAAGGGTCGGGGCGCGTGTGGTGCTTTCGCCCAGCCGCTTGATCTCGTCGCCCTCGACGGCGAAGACCCCGATCTCGGCGGCGCCTATCGTGCGCGCGAGATCCGATGCGATGGAGACCGCCCAAACCGGAATATCGTGAAGCGCCTCCGAGCTCGACTCCACAAGCTCGGCGATCTGCCTTTGGGCGGCCTTCAGCTCCTCGTTGGCGGCACGAAGGCCGGAGTTGGCCTTTGCAAGCTCCCGGTTGCGCGCGGCGACGGCGGTCTCGAGCCGTCTCCGGTCGGCCTCCAGCGCGCGGGTTCGCAACTTGACAACGCCAAAGACAACCGCGAGGAGCATCGCCACGAGGCCCGACCGCGCCAGCGTCCCCTCCCACCAGGCGGGAAGCACGCGAAACGCGAAGGTCGCGGGCGCGTCGCTGACGGCGCCGGTCGCGGAGACGGCCAGCACCTCGAAGCGATAGGAGCCCGACGGCAGGGCCGGAAAGCGAGCCTCGTCGAGAGCGGTCTCGGTGAACGTGTCCTCCAGGCCGACGAGGCGATGCCGGAAGCGCACGCGTTTGGGATCGGCGAACGTCAGGCCCGCCCAAGACAAGGACACATTGCGCTCGCCCCGCGACAATTGCTCCTGGCCCGCGGGGGCCCGCTGACCGGTCGCGGAAAGGAGGCGCCGTTCCCCCGCCCAGGCGCCGGTCAGGACCACACGTGGAGCAGGCGGCGTTGAGGAACCGGGAAGCTTGCGGTACCGGACGAGACCCCGGCTTGTACCGATCCAGACAGTCCTTCCTTCGCCACCCTGTTCCGCATTGTCCGCGCCCTCGGCCAGAAAGGCGTTCTGGTCCATGTCCTCCGTCAGCAGGCCGTCGGCCTTTCCATAGTGAGCTGGTCGATCGTGGCCAGGCTCGAAGACGTCCAGGCCACCGCTTCCACCGACCCAGAGCGCTCCACTGTGATCGCGCCCCAGAAAGAGGACCTTTCGGAAAGACAGTGGCAGCGCGTTTGCCGCCAAGCGGTCTCCGTCGATGGCGAGCTCGTCGGCTCCCAGCGCGTCGCGATAGCCCACAATCAGGCGGCGCGTGCCCGGGCCGCCCGGGAAGCTCGAGATCGCGTTCTCTTGCCGCGTGGCCTCGCCTGTGATCGCGTGAAAGGCGATGGACGCGATGAAGTCGGCCTTGAGACCGTCTTTCTTGCGATAACGCCGCGCGTTCGGTCCCGTCAAACGCTGTAGTCCGTATCGACCCGCGGCATAGACGTCGCCATGGACGTCCTCCGCAAACGCATAGACGCTGTCGGGCTCGTCGCCCCCCGGGACAATCACGCGCTCGAGCTTCTCGGTTCCCGTTCTCATGACATAGGCGCCCGATTGCGCGCCGACCCAAAGATCGCCTCTGGACGAACGAAACAACGCGACGATGCGCGCCTGTGAGGGCTCGAGGTTGCCGGGCACGTAGCGGCGAATCCGGCCCGGTTCGGGTCCGAACCGGGTCAGACCACCCGGCCAAGAGCCGGCCCACATGCTGCCGTCGTTGTCGGGTGCGAGGGCATAGACAATGTTGCCGGCGAGCCCGTCCGCCTCGCGCCAACGCCTGATCTCTCCGTTCTCCGTGTCGAGCCTGGTCACGCCCTCCAAGGTGCCAATCCACAGGGCGCCTCGTGGGCGTTCCACACCGTTCGTCTTCTCGCGCGCGATCGCCCAGACCACGTCATGCGTCAGCCCGTCCGCCTGGCCCCACGACGTGAACTCCCCTCGCCCAAGCCGGCGCGCGAGCCCGCCGCCCGCGAGGCCAATCCACAACAGCCCTTCCCGATCCACAAGCGCGGAAAGGACCGTTCCGCCAGACAGTCCCTCATCTGGGCCGATCACCCTCCAGGCCTCGGCGACTCTCGCCGTATGGAACCGATAGGCAAGCCCGCGCTGCGTGGGGACCAGCAGTCGGCCTCGGTCGTCCAAGGCGAGTCGCCCCGACTCCACCGCCGCCGGCAAGCCCACATCGCAGCTTTCGAATGCCGTGGCGCCGCGCCGAAGAACCTGCAGCGTGCGCAAGGTTCTCACGTAGAGGTTGCGGTCCCCGTCGCTCAGGACTTGGTCGATGGATTCCTTCGAGTTGAGCCCGCGAGTTGCGCCGAAGTCGATCGCGGTCGCTTGACCATGAGCATTCGCGCGGCGGAAGAGCCGCCTTCCGCGGGCATACAAGAGCGCTCCGTCTGGATCGACAAACAGCCCCGTCACGGGGTCATCCCCCTCCCCCGGCGCCGCGGAGACGAGCGAGAAGCGATCGCCGTTCCCAACGAAGAGGCCTTTTTGTGTCCCGACGAAGATTTGGCCCTCGCGATCCGAGGCCACGCCCTGGGTCGGGATGGGCTTTTCGGGAAGGCCGGCCGCTTCGCCCAGAGGCTCGAAGACACCGGCGCGGAGCCGTGCGAGCCCGCTTCGCGTGCCGACGAAGAAGCGCCCGTCCGCGGTTTCGTGAATGACGTTGACGCGGGTGCTGGGCAGACCCTCGTCCCGCCCAAACCTCAGGAAGCGGCGGCCGTCATGCCGGAAGAGCCCGTCGTCGGTGCCGATCCACAGGAATCCGGTCGCGTCCTGGAGCAGGCACTGCACGGACGAGCTCGTCAACCCGTCCTCTTCGCCAAAGGTCCGAAAGGCGAGGCGGCCGGAGAGTGAGACGGCGGTGGGCGTCGCGGGCGGCGATGCAGGCGGGGCGGACGAGATCGCACCGGACGAGGACGCCGCCAGAAGGACCACGCCCGCGAGGGCCGTCCAGGTGAGGCCGCGGTCAAGGGCCGAACGACGCAAGCCAGTCTCCGATCGGAGAAGTCTAACCAGGCCGGCCGGCGCGCACGAGGGTTTCTTGGGTGAGTCGCCTCAGTAGTTGTCCGGGTACTCGGTGACCCAACGAAACCCGCGGGACAGAAGACGGAACTTCGGCGGAGGCGTCCTCTTGAGACGCGCGATCAGGAAGTGCCCGCGAAGCGGACCCTCAAGGACCAGATGGTCCGGGTCTGTCTGCTGAAACGCCAGCGTCGAGTCTTCCTTCGGAGCGTCCCGCGGCGTCACGTGGATGCTCCGCCTCTCGGTGTCGTACTGCGTGAAATAACGGCGCATCGTGTCATCCATGAGCTGGATCGCGAAAGCGTTCCGTTTCGGAATCACAACGCGTCGCCAAGCGGCCTCTTCACCATCGGGCTTCTCGCGCCAGCTCAGTTCCTCAACCTCCCAAATGCCCGTGAGCGGGTCGCCGGACGTGTCGGAGGGCGGTGTGACCGAGCCCGCCGCGTCGCGGACTTCTGTTCCAGCCCACGCGACCAAAAAGAGGATCGGCGTCCACCTCGCCAGGCGGCGAAGCCCGGGCGCGTAGGGGGGTGGAGCCTCTGCCGCGGGCTCCACCGGAGCGTTGAAGAGGAAGAGCTTCGCGAGCCGGCCCGCGTCGGGGAGGATCAGAACCAGGCAGATCAAAAAAAGGTGTGACGAGAACGCCTTGACGGGAACGTCGTAGAAGAAGTTCAGCGCGGCGATGTTTCCCATCGCGACCGCCCCGAGGAGGGCGCCGAGCAGCGTGGTGCGTCGAAACAGCAGCAAAACCCCAGCAAGCAACTCCACCAGGCCACAGAGCCATGTGTATCCGCTTGAATGGCCCATGAAGGTCCAGAGCAGCCCCATCGGCGTCGCGTCGCCGAAGGGCTGGAGAAGTCGGGATGCGTTCGGCGCCGAGAATTGTCCTCCCGGAACGAACTTGGCAAGGCCGTAGGAAAGCAGGCTGAACGCGAGCCCGTACCGCAAGTAGACCCGGAAGGCCTCGTACAGAAAGCCCCCATCGGTCTTTCGCCTTTCGAGAAGCGACCAAACGACCGTCGCGAGGACGGAGATGGCCAGAATCATGGCCATCTGCAGCCAGCGGAATGCCGTGTCGCCGCTTCCGCTGTCGGGATCGACAAGGTCGCCACCGAGCCCCAAAAAGCGCGCCCCGAACCAAGGCACGACCCGCGCGACAAGGCCTTCCCAAAGCCCGTACAGCCATCCGGTCCCCGGCACGCTGGCCTGCGGCGAGGGAAAGCAGTAGAGACCGAAGTAGCAGAACGCGAACCGGAACAGGACGCGCTTCCAAGGCGACCACGGCAAGGTCTTCGAATCCATTGCTTCTTCCGATCGGGAGCGGGTACGGAAGGGGGGAGGTCCCCGGATGAATCGCGTGGCCGGAAGGCGCATCTTTTCTCCCGTCGCGGCCCAGCGGCCCGCCGTACAGTTGGCTTCAGGCCTGGTTGGCTCAGGAGGAATATCGGGCGTGGGCCTCAACATAAAGCCGCAGCGCCGCGTTGATGCGACTCTCGACATCTCCGCCTCGTTCTCGAAACCAGTCGAGAAGTTGGGCATCGACGTGGAGGGTAACCTCGACCAGCGGATGGTTCGAGGCGTGTTGGCGAAGAAGGCCTCATCCAACGGAGGCACGTCCGAGGTGTCGATCTCGGCGTCGGTAAGCGCGGAGACCCTATTCCAATCGGTTTCGGAGGTAGTTCTCAAACTGCTTTCGCTCATGGCTTAGCGCCTTCCTTAGAGAGATGACCCTAATCGTATTTGGCTGGCGTTCCGTGAAGACGATCACGACGACTATGTTGCGTAGAAAGCCGATTCCCAGGGTTCGATCTTCTTCTTCGTGATGCTGCGTGGCCGTTAGAAGTGGTGAAGAGAAGAGGTCGGCTACATCCACGAAATCGAGGCCATGCTTGTTCATGTTGGCGCGCCGCTTCTCGTCGGACCATTCGAACCTCACCGCCCGAGTCTATGAAGCGATTGGGCCGAGTGCAACGACCGCACGGCGACGACGTTCCATGGCCCACCCAGGTCACGCTGGTCACCGCAGCCGCTTGAACCAGACGGGCGGCGGGCACAAGGCGGGGCATCAGCGCCGATCGGCCGGGCTCGAAGGCCGACGAGACCCCGTAGTGCAGCGCCGCGAGCGCGTAGACGAATCCCAAGCTGTTCCGCTCGACGGCGAGGAGGATTCCAAGCACGATCGCGACCCTCAGGAGATCGGTCGCGATC
>WBZQ01002046.1_pt1 | contig 13393 bp, 8 predicted proteins | sample 5204251 | NCBI WGS metagenome assembly WBZQ01 (sample SAMN12412402, study PRJNA552823) | activated sludge metagenome | isolation source: activated sludge from nitrification reactor of wastewater treatment plant... | place: USA: Virginia | collected 2017-09 | reverse complement strand
AACCCAAGTACCGAAGCCCCCTCACGGAACCCGGGGTGGATGCCCGGGAAGGCGACTACCTGCTGGCCATTGACGGGCAGGAGCTGAAGGCCGGGGACAATCCCTACCGGATGCTGCGGCACAAGACCTTCACCGTGACCTTCACCCTCAATGACAAGCCCTCCCTGGAAGGCGCCCGCCAGGTGACCTACCGGCCCATCACCAGTGACGCAAGCCTGCGCTACCTGGATTTCGTGCTGGGGTCGAAGGAGACGGTGGACAAGCTCAGTGGCGGCAAGGTGGGCTACCTCCACATCCCCGACATGGGCGCCCCGGGCCTCTACGAGTTCATCAAGTGGTACTACCCCCAGATCCGCAAAGAGGGCCTGGTGGTGGACGTCCGCGCCAACGGCGGCGGCAACATCAGCCAGATGATCCTGGGCCGCCTAGGCAAGAGGCTTCTGGGCACCCGCTTCGGCAATGCCGGGCCGCACCCGACCACCTATCCCTCCACCGTCTTCCACGGGCACATGGTGGCGCTCACCAGCGAAACCAGCGCCAGCGACGGAGACATCTTCCCCTACCACTTCCGGTTCGCGGGCCTCGGCCCCCTCATCGGCAAGCGTACCTGGGGCGGCGTCGTGGGCGGGGGGAACATCCCCCTGATTGACGGTGGCAGCGTCTTCGTGCCCCGCTCCGGCACCAATGCCCCGACCGGCGAGTGGATCATCGAGGGCGAGGGCGTGACCCCCGACATCGAGGTGGAGAACGACCCCATCTCTCTGCTGGCAGGCCATGACCGCCAGCTGGAACGAGGCGTCCAGGAAGTCCTCAAGCGCATGGCCGAAAAGCCCATGAGCCTGCCGAAGCGTCCCGCCGACCCCGTCAAGACGAAGTAGCATGCGCATCATCGTGGCTCCGGATTCCTTCAAGGGCAGCCTGTCGGCCCTTGGCGTGGCCGAGGCCATGGCGCGCGGCATCCACGCCGTGTTCCCCGATGCGGAAGTCCTCAAGGTGCCCATCGCCGATGGCGGCGAGGGCACCGTCGAGGCCCTGGTGGCCGCCACCGGCGGCCGCCTCATGCACACGGACGTGCGGGGTCCCCTGGGCGACCCCGTGCGCGCCCACTGGGGCATCTCCGGGGACGGCGCCACCGCCTTCCTGGAGATGGCCTCGGCCTCGGGCCTGCCCCTGATCTCCAGGGAGCGCCGGGATCCTCGCCGCACCAGCACCTTTGGCACCGGCGAGCTGATGAAGGCCGCCCTGGATGCCGGACTCCGCAGGCTGGTCATCGGCATCGGCGGCAGCGCCACCAATGACGGCGGCACCGGCATGGCCCGGGCCCTGGGCGTTCGCTTCCTCGATGCCGCAGGCCGCGACCTGCCGGAAGGCGGGGCCGCCCTGGCGCGGCTGGCCCGCGTGGACCTGTCGGGCCTGGATCCCCGCCTGGCCGAGAGCGCCCTCCTCGTGGCCTGCGACGTGGACAACCCGCTCTGCGGCCCCCGCGGCGCCTCCGCCGTCTACGGCCCCCAGAAGGGCGCCACGCCGGACCAGGTGGCCGAGCTCGACGCCGCCCTGGCTGTTTTCGCCACCATCGCCACCCAGGCCACGGGTCGCGACATCGCCCATTCACCGGGCGCGGGCGCGGCGGGCGGGCTTGGGGCCGGCCTGCTGTTCTTCACCCCGGCCAGCCTGCGGCCCGGCGTGGCCATCGTGCTGGAGACCACGGGCTTCGAGGCCCTGGTCCAGGGCGCGGACCTGGTCCTCACCGGCGAGGGGCGCACGGACTTCCAGACGGCCATGGGCAAGGCCCCCGTGGGCGTCGCGGCCGTGGCCCGGCGCCACGGCGTGCCCGTGATCTGCCTCTCGGGCGGGCTGGGCGACGGCGCGGAGGATGTGCTGGCCCACGGCATCGACGCCATCGCCAGCACCGTGCCCCAGCCCATGGCCCTGGAGGCCTGCATGGACCAGGGGGCCGCCCTGGTGGAGGCCGCGGCCCGGCGGGTCTGCCGGATGCTGAGCGTGGGGATGGCACTGCGCCGGTAGGACCGGCCAGACCTACTTGTTGGCCACCAGCACGGCTCGGACATGGTCCAGGAAGGCCCTTTCGGTCGCCCCCATGTGCCGCCCGGGATTCCACACCAGGTGCGTCGAAATCCGGATCTCTGGCCCTTCCCAGTGGACCGCCACCAGCTTCCCGGATTGCAGCTCGGCCTCGACGGCCATCCGGGGCAGGGGTGCGATGCCCAGGCCCACCTCCACGCAGCGCTTGATCGTCTCGACGCCCTGAAACTCGAGGAAGCGGCCCGGGTGCGCGCCGGCGGTGATCAGCTGCCGTTCGAATTGGTTGCGGTAGCTGCAGCCGAGGGCCTTCAGCAGGATGTCCTCCCCGATCAGGTCCTGGGCGGAGACCCGTCGTGCCGTGGCGAAGCGGTGCGTGGGCGCCGCCACGATGAGGATCTCCTCATCCCGGAGCCGCTCCACCGCCAGCATCTTGGAGGGGAAGGGCTCTTCCAGGATGAAGGCGAAATCGACCATGCCCTCCAGCACCTGGCGCTTGAAATCACGCACGAAGCCCGGGAGGAACTGCAGGTGGACCCGCGGGAATGTGTCCTTGAAGGCCTTCAGGACCGGCGGCAGCAGGTAGGTGCAGACAGACTCGGGCGCGGTGAACCGGAGCGTCCCAACCCCCGCCTCATCCTGCAGCGAAGCCTTGGCTTCGTGCGTCAAGGCGAGGATCCGCTCGGCATAGACGAGGAACCGCTCGCCAGGCTCCGTGAGCTCCAGCCGGTTGCCCACGCGGTTGAAGAGCGATGACCCGAGGTCCTCCTCCAGGCTCTTGATCTGGGCCGTCACGCTCGACTGCGCGTAGCCCAGGGACCGGGCGGCGTTCGTGAAGTTGAGGGTGCGGGCGGCGGCGGCGAAGGTCGAGAGGGTTCGGACATCCATGGCAGCCATTGTACCGGGGCCTGCCATGGCCCATGGCAAGCTCCCGAGACGGAGGCATACCGGACCGCCCGATCAGTGAATCCGATTCCAGGGATCGAAAAGATTCTCTGGTCTCCCCGGCCCATAGAAGGGAGATTGGGTGTCAAGGCAGCAAATGACACACCCATGAACCTGGGCCGCGGCACACTCCCGGCTCCGTCGGAGGCTACGATGACCACCTCTCTCGAATTCCGCGCGGGGATCCTGGCCCAGTATCCGGATGTGTTCACGCCGGAGGTGCTCCGCGCCCTGGAGGCGCTGGCCCCCCTCAATGAGCGCCGCCGGGAGCGCATGGCCGCCCGCACCGCCCTGCGGAAGCGCCGCCACGCGCAGGGCGAGCGCATCGGCTTCCTCGATGCCGAGTCCCTCATTCCCGGCACCCAGATCAAGGTGGCCGATGCGCGAGCCGGGAACTTCGATGGCGCCGTGATCCCGCCCGACCTCGAGCGCCAATGGATCCAGGGCACGGGCCCCGCCACCAAGCCACGCGCCGACGTGCGCTCCGGCATCCGCAACGTGGCCTACGCCCTGCTTTCGGGCGCCGACGGGTGGATGTTCGACGGCGAGGACGCCCTGGGCCAGGTGGACACCATGTCCCTGGACAACCACCGCAACCTCAAGCTCGCCATCGCCCGGGAGCCACTGTTTCTGGAAGTGGCCGAGGAGGTCTCCCGCGAGATGAACCAGTGGGCCCAGGGCTTCTTCGGCCGCCCCATCATCGCCGACTGGCGCCAGCAGCTGGACTTCACCACGGTGATCTACCGGGTGCGGGGCCTGCACCTGGATGACCGCCACCTCCGCCTGGACGGCCACGGCTTCTCGGCCTCCATCGCGGACATGGTGATGTTCGTGGTGAACAACTACCAACGGCTCCAGGCCGCGGGCCGGAGCCTCGTCCTCTACCTGCCCAAGACCCAGACCGCCGAGGACGCCGCGCTCTTCAACAGCATGATCCTCGCCCTGGAGGCGCACCTGGGCCTGCCCGTGGGCACCATCAAGTGCTACGTGCTGGTGGAGCAGATCGAGCAGTGCTTCCAGCTCATGGAGATCCGCGCCGCCCTGGCGCCGCACTTCGTGGGCTTCAACACGGGCCGCTGGGACTACATCAACAGCGTCTCCGACGCGCTGGCCTGGGACCGTGACTTCGTGAACCCCAACATCCAGGCCATCACCATGACCTACGGCTACATGCGGACCTACGAGGACCGCGTGCGCCGCGCCATGAACACGCCGGACCGCAACGGCCGCTGCGCCCTCTGGCAGGGCGGCATGGAGCCCAACATCCCCGTGGGCTCCGAAGCCGGCGTCTCCGCGAGCATGGCGAAGGCCGTGGCCGGCGCCGAGCGCGAGCAGCGCGAAGGCGCCTCGGGCAAGTGGGTGGCCCACTGGAAGATGGTCCATATCGTCCGCCCCGTCTGGGAGAAGGCGGGCCAGGCCAACCAGGCGGGCCGCGCCTTCCCGGCGCTGACCTACACGCCCGAAGACGCCGCGGGCCTCATGCGGCTGGAGCCCGCCCCCCGTACCATCGCGGGCGCCCGCGACCTGCTGTCGGTAGCCCTGCAGTACGGCAACGCCTTCCTGCGCGGCTTCCAGGCCGCGGCCCTGAAGCCCGCGGACTTCTTCGGCAACGACGACGTGCTCTACCTCATGGAGGACATGGCCACGGGCGAGATCCGGCTGTCCATCCTGTGGGAGTGGATCCACAAGGGCGCCACCCTCACGGAGGCCGATGCCGGCACCGGCTGCGCCGCCGGGGATGCCTTCACCCCGGCCCTCTTCGCCCGGCTGCTGGAGGAGGAGTACGCCAAGCTCCGCCAGGCGGGCAACCGGGACGTCCACGACGACTCCAAGGACACGACCCTGCCCATCGCCCGGGCCATCGTGCAGACCTACGTCCAGAGCGACATTAAGGCGCCCTGGTATGTGGACCTGCTCAACCTCAACCTGGGTGTGGCGCAGCTGCCCGAGGCGGAGCGCCGCATCGCGCGGTTCCTGGAGGCGTTCGCCAAGGACGGCACCCGGCTGACCGAGAACCTGGATTTCTGAAAAGAAACGCGGACAGGATGAACAGGATTGAAGGCTGGATTAACAGGATTAGAACAAAGATCTATCGTGGTGAATTGACACTAATCCATAGTCTAATCCCGGCTGGTCTTTGCACGGATGAAGGGGAAGGCTTGAGCTGCGAGGTCGGGCCAAATGAACCGGTGGAACATACCAGACTGGTTGGAACGCAAGATCATCGAGAGGGACCAGCGATGCGTCTACTGCGGGATCTTGTTCTCACCAGACAACCAGACGAGAGGGACCAAACCGTCCTGGGAACACATCGTCAATGACATGCGGATCGTGACGTTCGCAAACATCGCCCGCTGTTGTGTGTCCTGCAACGCGAGCAAGGGCCAAAAGCCTCTCCCGGTTTGGTTGGATTCAATCTATTGCAGGAAGCGGCACATCTCCAGGGAGAGCGTTGCGCTGGTTGTGCGGAACGCTCTCGAGTGCCCTCCAAGCCTGAACGCACAGACAGATTCCTCGGGGAAATGTGCGCAAGGCACCAGCCGGGAATCCTATTAATCCATCTATTAATCCTGTTAATCCTGTCTACGCTTTGCGCAGTTCGACAGCGAAGGCCTCCAGCGCCCTGTAATACGGGTCGATGCTGGGGAGGTAGTGGCGCTCGTTGGCCGCGTGGGGGCCGATGCCGGTCTGGCCCCACACCACGGCTTGTCCTCCCGGCGCGAAGCGGGCGGAGGTGCCGGCGCCCTTGCGGCCGATGCGCACATCGCCTCCGGCGGCGGTGATGCCCGCCAGCAGGGCCTTGAGGTACGGGTTCCCGGGATCGCAGGCGACGCCCGGCTCCCAGGCGGAGGGCAGGAACTCCAGCTGCAGCTCGGCGGCCAGGGCCTCGATCCCGGCACGCATCTTGGACACATCGTCCTGGGGGATGGCGCGGATCTCCACGCCCAGGGAGCCACGGTCCGGCGTGATGTTGTAGATGCCGGGCGTGCCCACCTGGATGTAGGCGAAGCGGGCCAGCGACTGCCAGCCGTCGGCGGCCTTCAGCGTCAGGTGCTTGGCGAAGAGCTCGCGCAGGGCCTCACGGGCGCTGAGCAGGCGCTCGGTAAGGTCCGTTCCACCGGCCAGGCCGCTGTGGCCGCGGGTGCCATGGGCGATGAGCTCGAAGCGGAGGACGCCGCGGTTCTGGGTGCAGACCTCGCCCCACAGTTCCGTGCCCTTTTCGCCCGTGCGTTCACCGGCGATGAAGAAGGAGGGCTCGTAGTCCCACTCCGTCTTCAGCAGGTTCAGCACATGCGGCGTGCCCATGGGCACCAGCTCGCCGTTCTCCTCGTTGCCCACCAGCAGCAGGTTGACGGGCGGGTAGGGCGCGCCCTTCTTGAGGGCGTCCTTCATCCAGACGAGGTAGGTGGACACCACGGTCTTCATGTCGGCGGCCCCGCGCCCGAACAGGTAGTCGCCCTGGATCCTCGGCTCGAACTGGCTGTCATCCGGCTCCGGCTCCACCACGTCGAAGTGGCCGCAGAGCATGGCCGGGGCCCGCTCCCCGCCGGGGAAGTGGGCGAGCACGGCGGGGAAGGGACCCTGGTCGAAGGTGCGCACGGGCACGCCGTGATTGCGGAGGTAGTCGGTGACGAAGGTGGCGGCGCGGTGCACTTCCGGCATCCGTTCCTCGGGGCAGGCCGTGACGCTGGGGATGCGCACCAGGCGCTGGGACAGGGCCACCACCTCGGCGGTCTTGTCGGGGTATTCCGCGTCCACCAGCGACTCGGGCCGGGGCTGGAAGCGGACCGGAGCCTGGGGATCCAGGGTCACCTCGTCCCGGGCGTGCTCGACGAAATCGCGCAGCTTGCCCTCTTCGTCGCCGAGGTCGGCCAGGTGGGCCGTGATGGTCTCCACTTCGTCGCGCACTCGGAGCTTGCGGGCCTCTGCAAGCTCCACAAGTAGGTCCGGCGGCACGATGTCCGAGGTGCCGAGCCTGGCCTTCAGCGTCTGGCGGATGCGCTCGGCGGTGCTGGGGGCTCCTGCGGCCAGATCCCGCAGGGGCTGGAGGTCGTCCCAGAGGCCCAGGGCCTCGGCCAGGGGCCGCATCTGGAGGAGGGTCCATTCCAGGAAGGCGGAGAGGGAGACGGGCTTGGCCGTAAGGGGATCCTCGATGACGCCGCGCAGGCCCTCCCGAGCGGCGAGATCCTCGTTGCGGCGGGCGCGCTTGATGTCCTCAGCGTCGTAGCGGAAGCCCCGGGCGAAGTCGGGATCCGCGTAGAAGCGGAGCAGCAGCAGATGCTTCAGCGTGAGGTTGGCGATATCCAGGGCCAGGTCGTGGCCGGGGTCGTCCGTGCGCACCTCCACGCGGGCCATGGGCAGGTCGATGCGCGCGAAGAGGTTCTGCCGCTCGATCTGGGCGGCCATGTCCTCCACGTTGCGGGTTTCGCCGGCGGCGAAGAGGCCCCGGGCATAGATGTCGTGCAGCTGGTCGCTGGTGACCTGGATGAGCCGTTCCACGGGCTCCGCCTGGGAGCGGGCGCGGACCGGGATCCAGTTGTTGTTGCCGAAGCGCACGCCGCTGCGCACCAGATCGTAGGACAGGCGCAGGTAGTCGGCGTGGCTGCGGTTCAGGTCCGGCACATCCAGGGCCGGCGGGTTCGGGAAGGTGAGGTTGCGCACCGATTCGTAGGGCGTGAGCCGCACCACGGGCTTGCCGTCCTCCTCCGAAGCCTGCAGCGGGGTGCTGGCGGAGGTGGCGATGAAGAGCGCCGCAAAGGCACGCATGAGGCGGGTGCCCGTGATGTAGACCCGGTTCTTGTAGTCGTCCAGGTGCGTGTCGCCCCGCTCACTGGTGGGCAGGTGCATGAAGTCCCAGGCCAGCATGGGCTCGGGCAGGCTCAGGTTCGAGTGGGTGCCGGCCGTGGCCAGCTCGGTGCCGTACATGTCCACGCAGCGCTGGAGGTAGCGGCGCTTGGCCAGGTGCCAGGACTCGGGCACGCAGTCGGGGCCGATCTTGGGTAGCACGAGCAGGTTGCCGTGCCAGTAGTGGAGCGGCTCCCCGAAGCTGCGGCCGGCCTTGGCCAGGGCGTTGATGAGGGCGCCCTCCAGCAGGCGGCCTTCGTACACGGCCCCTCGGGGCGTGTGGTAGGGCTTGGTCACCCACTCGATCATCCAGTGGAAGACTTCGAGCTGGTGGTACTCCTCCGTCCAGGGGGACAGGACCTTCGAGCGCAGGTGGTCCACGAAGGACATGTGGTCGGGTCCGGTGCCCACGGTGAGCAGCGGACGGAACTGCGGATCCACCAGGTTCCACTCCAGTTCCAGCCCGCAGAGACCGCCGGAGGGACGGGTCTCCAGCGCCGTCTGGCGCGCCAGCTGGAACTTCTCGACGAAGGCGTTCAGGTCAAACACGGGTGCTCCGGAGCAAACAGAAAAGACAACTGCAAACCACGAAGACAGAAAGACCACGAAGCAGAACGGAAGGGTAGGACAGGGCACTTCCTTCGTGGTCTTCCCGTCTTCGTGGTGAGTATGTTCAATTCCGGAGCGATTTCAGCGCCTCGATCAGCCGCTTAGCCGCGCCCTGGGTGCGCTCGACGGGGGTGGCGTAGGAGAAGCGGATCCAGTCGCCGCCGTAGGGGCTGAAGAAGGCGCCGGGCACCACGGCCACGCCATGGTTCTCGGCGAAGTGCTGGCCCAGGGGCTCGCTGTCGGCCCAGCCCTTGGCCTGCAGGCCCGCCGCGACGTTGATGAAGGCGTAGTAGCCCTGGCCGATGATGTGCGTGAGGCCCTGGGCCTTCAGGAAGTCGCGGAGCCAGGCGCGGCTGGCGCGGCAGGGGCCGGCGATGGGCGCGCTGGCGGCGGCGAAGCCCTGCTCGTAGGCGGCCATGGCCACCGCGAGGCTGAAGAAGGAGGGGATCACCGTGTGCGAGGCCTGGGCCACGATGGTCTTCACCACCTCGGCGTCCGCCAGCAGGTGGCAGTTGCGGATGTTGGAGCCGCCCAGGCTCTTGGTGATGCCGTCGAGCACCATCAGCCGCTTGCGCAGCTCCGGCTCAAAGGCCCGCAGCAGGGCGTTCACGTCGTAGGGCTCGCCATCGCCCACAGCGTGGTACATCCAGTCGAACAGCACGAAGGCCACGCCCGCTTCCAGGGCGGTCCGGGCCAGGGCGATCTGGCGGTCGAGGGTGAGGGTCTGGCCCGTGGGATTGTCCGGGCTGGTGATGACGAGCCCCGCCACCTTGCGGCCAGATTTCGCGGCTTCGGTGACGCAGGCGCGGATACCGTCCTCCGAGTAGGCCCAGCCCTCCTCGGCGCGGCCCGGGGCCCACATCACGTTGGCGCCGATGCCGTACGGGCCCCAGTTGTAGCTGATCCAGGGCACACGGCTCACGACGACCACGTCGCCCTGGCGGCCATGGCCCAGGGCCAGCATCGCCTGGTAGGCCTTCTGCAGGCCGTCGCGCCCGCCCTGGGTGCCGGTGACGTTGGCCGTGCCCCAGCCGGTGTCCGGCGCCAGCTTCCAGTAGCTCTCGGCCACGGCCTTGCGGTAGGCCTCGGTGCCGAAGGGCATGTCATAGGCGGTGCCGTGCTGCTTCTGCAGCTCGAAGGCTCGGTCCAGCAGGGCTTCGGGCACGCCGGGCAGAGAGGCGCCGCCATCGCCCTGGCTGGCGTCGAAGATGGGTACGCCGGGCTGCTTCTCCTGGAAGACCTTCAGCGACTTGTTGATGAGGAACATGCGCGAGGCCGGGATGGCCATCAGCTTCCCCAGGTGGTCGCTCACCGGGACGAGGTTCGTCTCGGGCACGGCGAAGGCGGGCGTTTCAGGAGAGAGAAGGGCAGCCACGGTACCTCCCGATACGAAAAATGCCGCCCCTGCGGCAACCCGGGGGCGACAAGCATTGGTTAAGGCTAGCAGTTCAGGTTCTCGACTCAAAGTTATAGAACCTTATGAATTGATTAATGAGCCTTATGGGTCAGGAATGAGCTCGCGATGCGTGAAGGCGCGGGCGGCGGGCCCCGCATAGTCCTCGACCCGCTGCCCGGAACCCCGCAGCAGGTAGCGGTAGCTGAGCAGGCCTTCCAAACCGACCGGTCCCCGGGCGTGGATGCGCCCGGTGCTGATGCCGACCTCGGCCCCGAAGCCGTAACGGTAGCCGTCGGCGAAGCGCGTCGAGGCGTTGTGGAAGACGCCCGCCGCATCCACCTCGGCCAGGAAGCGGGCGGCGGCGGCGGGGTCCTCCGTGACGATGGCTTCCGTGTGGCCGCTGCCGTGGGCGCGGATGTGGGCCAGGGCCTGGTCGAGATCCGCCACCACCTTCATGGCCAGGATGGGCACGCCGTACTCGGCGTCCCAGTCGGCCTCGGTGGCGGGGGCGATGGCAGGCGCGAGCTCACGACAGCTCGGGCAGCCGCGCAGCTCCACGCCCCGTGGGAGCAGGTCCGCCACCAGGGCGGGGAGCAGCCGGACCGCAGCCTGGCGGTGGATCAGCACGGTCTCCACGGCATTGCAGGCGGAGGGGTACTGCAGCTTGGCGTCCCGCACCAGGGCCACGGCCATGGCGGTGTCCGCGGCCGCGTCGAGAACCATGTGGCAGATGCCATCCGCATGGCCCAGCACGGGGATCCGGGTGGCGGCCTGGAGGCTCAGGACCAACTCCCGGGAGCCGCGGGGGATGACCAGGTCCACCAGGTCCGGGCGCTGCAGGAGCGCGGCGACCGCCGCGCGGTCCGGCAGGCCCTGCACGGCCGCTTCGGGCAGGCCAGTGTCCCGCAGCGCGGCCTGCACCGCGGCCAGCAGCGCCGCGTTGGAGTGGCGGGCCTCGCTGCCGCCCTTGAGCAGCAGGGCATTGCCGCTCTTCAGGGCCAGGGCGCTGATCTGGATGAGGGCATCGGGCCGCGACTCGAAGACGACGCACAGCACGCCCAGAGGGCAGCTCACCCGGGTGAGCTCGAGTCCAGCATCGAGTTCACGCCGCAGTGAGACCTGGTGGAGGGGATCCGGCAGCTCCGCCACCGCACGGACGCCCGTCGCCATGGCGTTGAGCTTGGCGGCGTCCAGCTTCAGGCGCTCCAGGGCCGAGGGATCGATGAGCCCCGCGGCCGCGCTGACATCCGCGGCATTGGCCGCGAGGATCTCCGGCGTGCGCAGGCCCAGTTTCTCCGCCAGGCGCAGGAGCACGCTGGAACGCTGTTCAGAGGTGGTGGTCGCCAGGCACCGTGACGCCTCGCGGGCGGCCTGAGCCATGCGCTGGATGGCCTGGGAGTCGAGGCTTTCCGGGGTCATGACCGGCCTCCCTTGGGTGCGGCATGGAAGAAGGTGCCCACGGGCTCCCCGGCGAGGATCCGATCCAGGATGTGAACCTCGATCCCCGAGGCCAGGACCACGGGAACCCCCGCCTGCGCGGCAGCGCGAGCCGCCTCCACCTTGCTGACCATGCCGCCCCGGCCCCGTTCGGAGCCACCCTCCAGGTTGGCCCGCAGGTCGGCGCCGTAGGGGATCTCGGTCAGGGGGGTGGCCTCGGGGTCGAGGCCGGGGTTGGCGGTGTGCAGGGCCGTCACGTCCGACAGCAGGACCAGCAGATCCGCTTCCAGATGCATGGCCACCAGGGCCGACAGGTGGTCGTTGTCGCTGAAGATGGGCGTGTGGCCGGGATCGGGGCGCTCCAGCTCCAGGGTGGAGACGGTGTCGTTCTCGTTGAGCACGGGGATGGCGCCCAGCTCCAGCAGGGTCTCCAGGGTGCGCCGCAGGTTGGCGTGGCGGACCGGGTCGGCGAAGTCGTCCTCGGTGAGCAGCACCTGGGCCGCGCAGAGGCCCATGCGGGCGAAGCCCTCCTGGTAGATGGACATGAGCTGGCCCTGCCCGGCGGCGGCGCAGGCCTGCTTCTGCGACAGGCTCTCGGGCCGGATGCCCAGCTGGCGCGCGCCGAGCCCCACGGCGCCGGAGGACACCAGCACCGGCTGGGCGCCCCGGCGGCGGAGCTCCGCCACCGTCTCCATGAGCCCGTAGAGGCGGCTGAGGGCGGGCTGGCCCTCGGCATCCAGCACGACCTGGGTGCCGAGCTTCAGCACGATCCGTCTCGCCTCGTACAGGCTGCTGCGCTGCGTGTTCGCGGAAGGATCTTGCGAAGGATGGCTCATGGAACCTGCCGAAAGAAAAACCCCCGATCACGGTGGGTCGGGGGCGGGAGAGCGGGAATGAAGTGCTAGCTCAGTTGCCCCCTCCGGCCACCGGGATGATGTGGCTAGGGCGCGGATTGAGATGGAGGGTGGGGGTCATGGTGGAGACAGTGTGGGGGCAGGATGTCTGTCGGCACAAGGGCTGAATGGGGTCCGGCGGTGTGGCATGCCTGGGGATCACCGTGATGTGTGCGCTGGTTCCCGGATGGCACTAACCTTTCGAGGGTCCTTCCACGAAGCCCCCGAATACCCGCACCCACTCGAGGAGCCATCGGTTTGAGTGATCGTCAGGATTCAGCCCTGGAAACGAGCCGGTGGACCGTCCGGCCTCTGGACTGGCGTCTGGTTGGCCTGCTGGTGGGACTCAAGCTGCTGCTGCATCTCCTCTCCAGCAGCGCCTACGGGTTCTTTCGGGATGAGCTGTACTTCCTGGACTGCGCTCGGCACCTGGGCTGGGGCTACGTGGATGACGCGCCGCTCGTTGCTGTCTACTCGAAAGTCGCTCTGTGGCTGGGGGGCTCGCTGCCCGCCGTGCGCCTGCTGCCGGCCCTCGCCGGGGCGGGCACGGTGGCGCTGGGTATGGTCCTGGCGCGGCAGATGGGGGGCGGCCGCTTCGCGCAGGGGCTGGCAGGCGTGTGCATTCTGGGGGCTCCCATCTTCTTGGGCGTGCACAGCATCCTCTGCGTGGGCGCCTTCGAGCCGCTGTTCTGGATGGGCTGTGTGGCGGTGATCATCGAGGTCGTCCGCACCGGGAACTCGCGGCTCTGGCTGTGGTTCGGTGTGCTGGCCGGCCTGGGCCTCGAGAACAAATACGCCATGCTGGTCTTCGGCCTGGCGGCGCTCATCGCCATCCTGTTGACGCCCCTGCGCCGCGAGCTGACCAAACCCTGGCTCTGGGCAGCGGGCCTGCTTGCGCTGCTGATCTTCCTGCCCACGCTACTCTGGCAGGTCCGCAACGCCTTTCCTCTGCTTGAGGACATGGCCAACATCCGGCGCATGGGCAAGAACGTAGTGCTCGGTCCCTGGCCCTTCGTGAAGCAGCAGATCGGATTCCTGAACCCCCTCCTGTTCCCCATCTGGTTCGCAGGCCTCTGTTCCCTGCTGTTCGGCCGCCAACGCAGGCTGCGGGTGCTCGGCCTGCTCTATCTGGGCATTCTGGCGCTGATGATGGGGCTCCACGCCAAGGACTACTACCTGGCGGCCATCTATCCCATGCTGTTCGCGGCGGGCGCCGTCACGGTGGAGG
>WBZQ01002045.1_pt1 | contig 13393 bp, 12 predicted proteins | sample 5204251 | NCBI WGS metagenome assembly WBZQ01 (sample SAMN12412402, study PRJNA552823) | activated sludge metagenome | isolation source: activated sludge from nitrification reactor of wastewater treatment plant... | place: USA: Virginia | collected 2017-09 | reverse complement strand
AGGAATGCGTAGTATTCGATTCGCGACGCAGCCCATGCGACTGGAATTGCACACAGGAGGCGCCACCGTGAGAACCAGCAGCCGAGGCATTTCCCGGAGCCGTAACAGCCGGCTCCGGACCTTTGCTGTGGCCGGAATGCTGGGCGTTCTGCCCCTCGCCCTGAGCGGCTGCGACTGGCGCAAGGGCGCCGCTCTGGGCTGGCCGGAAGGCATCAGCGACCAGGCGCGGGAGAACTACAACTTCTGGATCGCCGCGGTACTGGCCGCCGCCGTCGTCGGTGCCATCGTGTTCTGCCTGCTGTTCTGGACGATGATCTTCCACCGCAAGCGGGACACCGACACCGAGCTGCCGCGGCAATTCGGCTACAACATGCCGCTGGAGCTGGTGCTGACGGTCATCCCGTTCCTGATCATCGCGGGCCTCTTCTACTACACGGTGATCGTGCAGAACAAGATGACCGAGCTGAAGAAGGCCGACGTGGTCGTCGACGTCACCGCCTTCCAGTGGAACTGGCAGTTCGGCTACCGCGAGATCGACGGTAACAACCTCAACCCGCCCGGGTACGAAGAGGAATACCGCAAGATGCTGGAGTCCAAGCCGGAGGGCACCGACCACCACGGCAAAGAGGTCGTCGGTGCGATCCGCGGCCACAACCCGGAGGACCGCAGCTACCTGAAGGTCGACAAGATCCGCACCCTGGGCACCAGCGACGAGATTCCGGTGCTGGTGGTGCCCTCGGGCAAGCGCGTCGAGTTCGACCTGGCCGCGGCCGACGTCGTGCACTCGTTCTGGGTTCCGACGTTCCTGTTCAAGCGTGACGTGATGCCCTACCCGGAGGCCAACCACTCGCAGTCGAGGTTCCAGGTCACCAACCTGACCGAGGGGTCCTACGTGGGGCGCTGCGCCGAGATGTGCGGCACCTACCACTCGATGATGAACTTCGAGGTGCGGGTGGTCTCGCCGGACAAGTTCGCCCGCTACATCGTGGCGCGTCAGTCCGGTAAGTCCAACGCCGAGGCGCTGGTGGCGATCGGCGGGTCGCCGGTGGCCACCGTCACCCACCCGTTCGACACCCGGCGCGGCGAGCAGGTCGTCGACCCCGAGACCAAGAAATAGCCTCGGCAGGATCTAGGACTTAAGGGACCGCAATGCATATTGAAGCCAGGTTGCTGGAGCTGCTGACCGCGTTCTTCGCCATCGCCACCGTCGTCTACGGCGTGCTGACCGCGAAGTTCGCGGACGGCATCGAATGGGCCGGAACCACCGCGCTGGCGCTGTCGGCCGGTCTGTCGCTGATTATCGGTACCTTCTTCCGGTTCGTGGCCCGTCGTCTCGACACCCGCCCCGAGGACTACGACGACGCCGAGATCGCCGACGGCGCCGGTGAACTGGGCTTCTACAGCCCGCACAGCTGGTGGCCGATCCTGATCGCGCTGTCCGCCTCGGTCACCGCCGTCGGTGGCGCGCTGTGGCTGCCCTGGCTGCTGATCACCGGTGTGGTGTTCGTCCTGGGCTCGGTCTCCGGGCTGGTCTTCGAGTACTACGTCGGCCCCGAGAAGCACTAGCCCGACGCCGTCCTCCGGGCAGCGCCGTCACCTGCGGCCGACCCGGTTTCCCCGCCGTGCCAATCCCGGGTCGGGTGTACCCCGTTGGGTAAGGTAAACCGACAGGAACATCTGCCGTGGCGGGCGGACGATGCCGAAAAGGACAGGCGCAGAGATGAGCGGGGTCACCCCACCGGATCCGGGCGATGAGGCCGGTGGCCGTCATCGGGGACCCGACTCCGACTCCGCCGACGAGCCCGCCGATCTGGACGGCCTCGACGATCACCCCGATCTCGACGCGCCGACCGACCTCGACGACGCCGAAGCCCCGGTGTCCGAGTGGGACCCCGAGGGGGATCCGCACGCCGAGCCCGATCCGCAGACCTACCAGGCCTACTCCGCCCCGGAATCCGAACACATCACCAGCGCGCCGTACGTACCGGCCGAGATCGCGCTGTACGAATACGACGACTACGACGGCGTCACCGAGTACGAGGACGTCAAGCCGCCGCGGTGGCCGTGGATCGTCGGCGTCACCGCGATCCTGGCCGCCATCGCACTGGTGGTGTCGGTGTCGGTGCTGGTGACCCGCGGCAACAACACGTCGAACACCGCCAACGAGGGCACCAGCACCATCTCGGCGCCCCCGGTGCAGGACGAGATCATCACGACGACGCCCCCGCCGCCGCCTCCGCCACCGGTGGAGACCACCGAGGAACCGCCGCCACCACCTCCGCCGACGACCGAGCCCCCGCCGCCTCCGCCGACGACGGAACCGCCGCCGGTCGTCCCGCCGTCGACGACGGAGGAGCCACCTCCGCCGACGACCACCCACTCGCCGACGCCGACGACGACCACCACGACCCGGCCGGCCGGACCACGGCAGATCACCTACACGGTGACCGGCACCAAGTCGCCCGGTGACGTCATCACGGTGACCTACACCGACGCCAACGGCCGCAGCAAGACGCTGCGCAACGTCTACATCCCGTGGTCCTTCACGGTGACACCGATCTCGCAATCCGACATCGGATCGGTTCAGGCATCGAGCCTGTTCCTGGTCAGCAGGTTGAACTGCTCGATCACAACCAGTGACGGCGAAACACTGTCGTCCAACCAGAGCAACTCCGCACAGACGGCCTGCTGATGGAACGAGGGAAGAAAATGGCAGACCCGAGCCCACTCGATCGGTTCACGAAATCGCCGGAGAACACCGACCGGGCGTTCGTGGCCGCGGCCTCGACGGTCTGGCTGATCGTCCTGGCACTGGCCGTGCTGGCGATCATCTCGCTGGTCCGGCTGGGGTCCGGCCCGCAGGTGCCTTCCGGCGGTGAGGACTCCAGTGGCTCCACCTGGTGGCTGTGGCTGATCATCGGCGTCTCGGCGGCGATCATCGCCGGCGCCATGCCGCTGCTGGTGCGCGCGCGCCAGGCCGCGCAGTCCGCGCCGTCGCGGCGCGCCGTCACCAAGCCGGCGGTGCGCCGCGCCGTCGACCGCTATCCGCCGGAGTTCTCCACCTCGGTGCCGCAGAACCGCATCCCGGCGGCCGCGCTGGACCGTCTGTGGCTGCGCGGCGGGCTCGGTGTGCTGACCGCGACCGGCGTGGCCATGGGCGCCGTCGCGCTGGCCACCTACCTGATCGCCGAGGGTAATGACACCGGGGCGTACATCAGCTTCGGGGTGGCCGCGCTGGTCAGCCTGGGCATGATCGCCATCCCCGAGGTCTTCCTGAAGGAACTCAAGGACCGGTTGGCCGAGTCCGAGGCCGTCCACGCCGCCTGAGGGCCCGATTTCCGCGAGACGGCTTCGCCGCCAGTAACTGGATGGCGATTTCCGAGCCGGATTCCGCCCTGTGGTTACTGGTGACACGAGTGGGGTAGGGGAGTGGCCGCACGCCCGGCATTCCCGGCACCCAGTACGCGATTGCCATCCCCAGTGCCCAGTACGCGCTTGCCGGTATCCCAGTATGCGATTGCCAGCACCCACTAGGCGTTGAGTCAGACTCCACGCCGTGCCGGACGCCGTTTCGCGCAGCGTGGGGTCTGACTCAACGCGGTGGGGGTGCGTAGGTCCCACGCTCGACCGTTTCCCGCACTCAACGCGATGGGGCGCGCAAAGACACCTCCGGCCCGGGACCAGTTGGTCCCGGGCCGGAGGTGTTCAGGTGGAGAGGTCAGTGCTGGTCGGCGCCGACGATCTTCTCATCCTGGTATTCCTTGAGCGCGGTGAGCGCCCGGTGCTCGGCGGCATGTGCGGCCGCGGTCAGCGCAGCGTCCTCGGCCGCCGGATCCGGCGTCAGGAAGCTGCCCGAGCCCGGCGCACCGGCCGATCCCAGCTTGTTCATCCGCTTGGGCAGTGCAGCGCCCTCGTACGGCAGCGGGATCGGATGGCCGTGATCGTCGACCGGCCCCAGCGGCTGGTGCAGCTCGATGTAGGCGCCCTGCGGGGTCCGCTTGATGATGCCGGTCTCGATGCCGTGCGCCAGCACGTCGCGGTCACTGCGCTGCAGGGCGATCGCCCACCGGTAGGTGACGAAGTACACGACCACCGGCACGACGATCATGCCGATGCGGCCGATCCACGTCGTCGCGTTCAGCGAGATGTGGAACTTCAGCGCGATGACGTCGTTCATGGCCGACAGCGTCAGGATCATGTAGAAACCGATCGCCATGGCGCCGATCGCGGTGCGCACCGGAGCGTCACGCGGACGCTGCAGCAGGTTGTGGTGCGCGTCGTCCCCGGTGAACCGCTTCTCCAGGAACGGCCACAGGATCAGCAGCACGAACACCAGGCCCATGATCACCGCGACCCAGACGACGGCCGGGATGGTGTGGCCGAACGGGTAGAACTCCCAGGCCGGCCAGATACGCGCCAAGCCTTCCGTCCACATCATGTAGAAGTCGGGCTGGCTGCCCGCCGAGATCTGCGACGGCTTGTAGGGGCCCAGCGTCCAAATCGGGTTGATGGTCAGCAGACCACCCATCAGGCCCAGAATGCCGACGGTGATGGCGAAGAACGCGCCGGACTTCACCGCGAACACCGGCATGACGCGCACGCCGACGACGTTGGTCTCGGTGCGGCCCGGGCCGGGGAACTGGGTGTGCTTCTGGAACCAGACCATCGCCAGGTGCATACCGATCAGCGCCAGGATGATGCCCGGGATCAGCAGGATGTGCAGCCCGTACATGCGCGGGATGATGATGCCCGCCCCGGACGCCGCGCAGTCGTAACCGACGCCGCCGCAGGGGAAGTCACCGCCGAACAGCGCCCAGTGCAGCCAGGTGCCAATGATCGGCATGCCCAGGGTGATGGAGCTCAGCGCGGCGCGCAGGCCGATGCCGGACAGCAGGTCATCGGGCAGCGAGTAGCCGAAGTAGCCCTCGAACATGGCCAGGATCAGCAGCAGCGAGCCGATCACCCAGTTGGCCTCGCGCGGCCGGCGGAACGCACCGGTGAAGAAGATGCGCGCCAGGTGGACCATGATCGACGCCGCGAACATCAGCGCCGCCCAGTGGTGCACCTGCCGGACGAACAGGCCGCCCTTCACCTCGAAGCTGATATCCAGCGTGGAGGCGTACGCCTTCGACATCTCGATGCCCTTGAGCGGGCCGTAGACGCCGTTGTAGGTGACCTCGGCCATCGACGGGTCGAAGAACAGGGTCAGGTAGACGCCGGTGATCAGCAGCACGATGAAGCTGTACATCGCGATCTCACCCAGCAGGAAGGACCAGTGGGTGGGGAACACCTTGTTCAGCTGGCGGCGGACCGCGGCCGAGGGGTGGTACCGCGAATCGATCGCGTCACCCTGTTCGGCGAGCCGCTCTCCGATTTTCGAACTCATGACTTGCGCTCCCAGAAGGCCGGTCCGACGGGTTCGATGAAGTCGCCGTTGGCGACCAGATAGCCATCCTTGTCGATGGTGATGGGCAGCTGGGCCAGCGCGCGGGCCGCCGGGCCGAAGATCGGCTTGGCGAAGTGCAACGCGTCGAACTGCGACTGGTGGCACGGGCACAGGATCCGGTAGGTCTGCTGCTCGTACAGCGACGACGGGCAGCCCAGGTGCGAGCAGACCTTCGTGTAGGCGAACAGCTCGCCGAAGTTGAAGGTCTCCTGTCCCTTGCGGTACACCACCCGGTGCATGTCCTCGGGCTTGATGCGGATCAGCATCACCGGGTTACGCACACCCATCATGATCTGCGCCAGCTTCTCGTGCGAGTGCACATCGGTGCCGTTGCCGTCGCTCTCCCGCCACGGGAACACCGTCTCCATGCCACCGGCGCCGATGTCCTCGGGCCGCATCTTCACGAACGGGGCGTGACTGTTGCTGCCGGCTCCGACGGCGCGGGCCAGGTAGACGGTCTCGCCCTCCTTGGTCGGCGTCCAGCCGGAGGTCCACAGCACGGAGACCGGACCGTTGGCGGTGTCGACCTTGGTGTCCCACGGGTTCTTGATCAGCCCGCCGAGGCCGGCCACCACGGTGCCCAGCCCGAAGGTACCCATCGCCAGACCGAACGTCGCGCCGATCATCTTGCGGCGCTTGATGGTGGAACCTTCCAGCGCGTCGGTCAGGTTCGCCGCGATGGTCTTGCGGTCCAGCGCCGAGGACGCCCCGTCGTGGCGCTCCTGGATGGAGATCTCCTCGGGGATGAACTTCTTCTGGAACAGCACCGCGCCGACGCCGATGGCCAGCACCGAGAGCCCGAAGGTCAAGCCGTAGAGCGGGGTGGCCAGGTTGTAGAGGAAGTTGCCCGGGTCGTCGGCGGCCTTGTAGGTCCACGGCCAGAACAGGAAGATCAGCAGCAGTGCCAGGCCGGCGACGCCGCCGATCAGCAGCCACAGGGCCACCAGGCGCTCGGCGCGCTTCTCGGCGCGGGTGCCCTCGACGGGCCAGCGCGGCTCCTTGAAGACGGTCTGCACGCCGTCGATCCGGCCGCCGAGCTCGACGAGTTCCTCTCGGCTCATCGCGGCGAGTTGCTCGTCGCTGGGCTGGGGAATGTCGTTGCTCATGAACGTGCTCCGATCCACATGGCCAGACCGATCATCACGGTCATGCCGATGAACCACATCGCGGTGGCCTCCGACGTCGGGCCGAACCCGCCCAGTCCGTAGCCGCCCTGGCTCGGGGTGGTGGTCGCGTCGTGGATGTAGGCGATGATGTCCTGCTTCTGCTGAGGGGACAGCTGCCGGTCGGAGAACTTCGGCATGTTCTGCGGACCGGTCAGCATGGCGGTGTAGATGCCCTGCTCGTTGATGGCACCCAGATCCGGGGCGTACTTACCCGAGGACAGCGCACCGCCCTTGCCGGTGAAGTTGTGGCAGGACGCGCAGTTCAGCCGGAACAGGTCGCCACCGCGGGCGATGCTGCCGTCGCGCAGCTGCTCATTGGACTTGAGGCTGCCGTCCGGGTTGATCGGGCGCTCCGGGCCGCCACCGTTGGCCTGCACGTAGGCACCCAGCGCGTCGATCTGGTTCTCGGTGAACGCCGGCGCCTTCGACGGGGCCTGGGAGTTCAGGCTCATGGCCGGCATCCGGCCGGTGGAGACCTGGAAGTACACCGCCGCTTCGCCGACGCCGATCAGACTCGGCCCGCGCTCGGGCACACCCTGCAGGTTGGCGCCGTGGCACGACACGCACGACGTGTCGAACAGCTGCTTGCCCAACTTCAGGGCGGCGTTGGACTCGTCGGCCTGGGCGACCTGCGCGCGCGGGGTGAAGACCGCGGCAGCGGTGCCGGCGATGGCCAGCGCCACCAGCAGCATCACACCCGAGGCCAGCCGGCGGCGCCATCGGCGCCGGGACCGGTCACCGCCGGTCGCTGGGAACAACCGCGAGATATTCAACCGAGCACTCCTGTTCGTCGGCTTGGGCTGATTTGTCGATTCGGGCAGGGGTGTCACCGCGGACTCACCGCACGAAGTAGATAACGGCGAACAGGGCGATCCAGACGATGTCGACGAAGTGCCAGTAGTAGGACACCACGATCGCCGCCGTCGCCTGGGCGGGAGTGAACTTGCTGAGCGTGGTGCGGATGAGCAGCAGCACGAACGCGATCAGACCGCCGATGACGTGCAGGCCGTGGAATCCGGTGGCCAGGTAGAACACCGTGCCGTAGGCGCTGCCCGGGATGGTGGTGCCGTGCTGGACCAGGTGGATGTACTCATAGCCCTGGCCGGCGACGAAGAACGCACCCATGGCGAAGGTCAGCAGGTACCAGCGGCGCAGGCCGAACACGTCGCCGCGCTCAGCGGCGAACACGCCCATCTGGCAGGTGAACGACGAGGCGATCAGCACCAGGGTCACCGGAACCGCGAGGTACAGGTTCAACTCGGTCGGTTCCGGCGGCCACCCGGTGGGGCCTGCCTGGGCGCGCGCGGTGAAGTAGATCGCGAACAATCCGGCGAAGAACATCAGCTCGCTGGAAAGCCACACGATGGTGCCGACACTGACCATGTTTGGCCTGTTCAGCGAATGCACGCGCGACGTGATTGCGGTTCCCGAAGTACCTACAGCGCTCGTCACAGGAGCAAGTATGACGCTTTGTAGTTGCTGAACTCCACCCGGGGAGGCATTTGGGTTTTTCAGTCGGATGCCGAGGCCCGTTGGTTCCCGCGGCCATGCGACGATTTCGCGGTGAGTGTGACCCCTGAGCAACCCGATGCCCAACCGACATGGCCGCAGGTCTTGGGCCGTTTGACCGAGCGCAAGGACCTCCTTCCCGGGCAGGCGACGTGGGCCATGGACCAGATCATGAAGGGCGTCGCGACCCCCGCACAGATCGCCGCCTTCGGCGTGTCGATGAAGATGAAGCGGCCCACCGCGGCCGAAGTGGGTGAGCTCGCCGACACCATGCTGAGCAATTCCCGGCGGCTGCCGACCGAGAAGATCGGCACCGACACCGTCGACATCGTCGGCACCGGGGGAGACGGCGCCAACACGGTCAACCTGTCGACGATGGCGTCGATCGTGGTGGCCGCCGCCGGCGTTCCGGTGGTCAAACACGGCAACCGGGCCGCGTCGTCGCTGTCCGGCGGCGCCGACACCCTGGAGGCGCTCGGGGTTCGCATCGACTTGGAGCCCGAGGAGGTGGCCCGCTGCGTCTCCGAGATCGGCATCGGGTTCGCCTTCGCGCCGCTGTTCCACCCGTCCTACCGGCATGCCGTCAGTGCACGACGGGAAATCGGCGTCCCGACGGTATTCAACCTGCTCGGTCCGCTGACCAACCCGGCCGGACCGCGGGCCGGCCTGATCGGCTGCGCGTTCGGCGACCTGGCGGAGGTGATGGCCGGGGTGTTCGCGGCGCGCCGCTCCAGCGTGCTGGTGGTGCACGGCGACGACGGCCTCGACGAGCTGACCACCACCACGACGTCGACGATCTGGCGGGTGCAGGCCGGGACCGTCGACCGGCTGACGTTCGACCCGGCGGGCTTCGGTTTCGCTCGGGCGAAGGTGTCCGATCTGCTCGGCGGTGACGCTGAGAGCAATGCCGCCGAGGCGCGCGCGGTGTTCTCCGGGGCGACCGGTCCGGTGCGTGACGCGGTGATCCTCAACGCCGCCGGTGCGCTGGTGGCCCACGCCGGGCTGACGGCCGGCGCGGAATGGCTGTCGGCCTGGGAATCCGGGCTCAGCCGCGCGGCAACCGCCATCGACTCCGGTGACGCCGGCCGGCTGCTGGCCCGCTGGGCGAAATTCACCCGGCGGGGCTGAGCGCCGTTTCGGCGGCCCGGCGCGCCGACCGGGCCCGCTGCGACCACGCCGCCCAGCGGCCGACCGCCCCGGCCGGGGTGGCCCAGCCGTCGTCGGCGCGCACGATCCGCACGCCCGGGCCGGCCAGCCAGCGTGCCAGCAGGGCGGTCTCCTCGACGAGCGCGCCGCCGAACGGCTCCGGGGTCATCAGCACCGTCTGGGCGCCCGCGCACAACGCGTCGACGACCGGCAGCGGCGGCACCCCGCGGGCGGCGATCCCGGCCGCGGCCAGCCGGCCGTGCCGGATGACCGCCAGTTCCCAGCCGCCGATGCCATCCGGTGCGGCCGCCACCAGCTCCGCCACCGCGACCAGGGCGCGCAACCGCTGGCCGCGCCACAGCGCGTCGACGGCCGTCGCGGTGTGATCGCGCAGCCGGGCGGCGGTCTCGAAGCGCCCGTCGGCGGCCACCTCGTCGACGCGGGCCACCGCGGCGGCCAGCGGCGCCGCGTCGTCGCCGTCGATCAGCACCGCCACCCGGGCCACTGCCGCCGAGTACTCGGTGGCCGTCACGTGCTGGGCGGCCGGGCACGGTGCCACCTCCCGCTCGTCGCAGGCATGCCGGGCGCCGCGGCCCAGCCGGTGCGTGCAACTGCGCAGACCGGTGAACCGGGCCAGCAGGGCGGCGGTGTCGGCGGCGTCGGCGCGCGCGGAGAACGGCCCGAGCACCCGGTCGTGTCCGGGCCGGCGCACCGGGCGCAGCCGGGGGAACGGCTCGTCGGACAGCGCCAGCCACCACCAGCGCTGCGGGAACTTCGACCGCCGGTTGTACGGCGGGGCGTGCGCGGCCAGCAACCGCAGCTCCCGCACCCCGGCCTCCAGCCCGTGCGCGCACTCGACGTGATCGACGGCTTGGGCGAGGTTCACCATCTCCCGCATCCGATTGCGCGGATCGGCACCGGTGAAGTACTGGCCCACCCGTCGGCGCAGATCCACCGCGGTGCCGACGTAGAGCACCTCGTCGCCCGGGCCGCGGAACAGGTACACACCGGGCTGGCGCGGCAGGTCCCGGGCCAGTGACTTCTTGCGGCGCTGCGCCGGGGTCACGTTCTGCTGGTAGTCGCGCAGCTCGGGCAGGCTGCGGATGCCCTGGTTGCCGACCCGCTCGAGCAGCGCGTGCAGCACCTCGACGGTGGTCCGGGCGTCGTCCAGCGCCCGGTGGGTGGGTTGACAGGCCGTGCCGAACAGCCCGGCCAGCGTCGCCAGCCGCACGCTGGGCGCCTCGTCGCGGGAGAGCACCCGCCGGGCCAGCCGCACCGTGCACAGCACCTGCGGCCGGGGCCAGTCGATGCCGCAGCCGGCGGCGGCGGCCCGCAGGAATCCGATGTCGAAGCCCGCGTTGTGGGCGACCAGCACCGCGCCGGCGGCGAACTCCAGGAACATCGGCAATACCGCGTCGATGCGCGGGGCGTCGCGGACCATGGCGCTGGTGATGCCGGTCAGCTCGACGATTCGCGGCGCGATGGCCCGGCCCGGGTCGACGAGGGTGGCGAATTCCCCGAGCACCTGCCCGCCGCGCACCTTGACCGCACCGATCTCGGTGATGGCATCGTTGCCGGGGCTGCCGCCGGTGGTCTCCAGGTCGACCACCACGAACGTCGTCGCCGCCAGGTCCACGCCGGTGTCGAGATCGGCGAAGCTCAGCTGCGCGGTCATGCCCGGGACGGTATCGGGGGCCACCGACAAGTCGAGCGGCGAGGCCCGGCACGTCGAGCGGCGAGGAACGAGCCGCGAAGAGCGTGACGGTTACCAACGCGGAACCGCGAAGAGCTTGGCGGACCGGACAATATCGACATTTGGTTGTCGGTGCTGCCCGCTAGCGTCCCGACCAACGACGAAAGGACACGTGATGCGAGACGGTAGGACCGCCGGGCAGGACTTCCCGGACGACGGCCCGATGGTGATCGATTGCGACGACTGCGCGGTCCGCGGGCCGGGCTGCCGCGACTGCGTGGTCAGCGTGCTGCTCGGGGTGCCCGAGACGTTGCTGGCCGACGAGCGGGCGGCGTTGGAAGTGCTCGCCGAGGCCGGTATGGCACCGCGGCTGCGGCTGGTCCCGGTGCACCGCGACCGGCGGCCGGGGGTGGCCTGAGACGCGGGCGGGTGTCCGTGGGCGCATTGGCGCCGGCCCCGGAAATCCGTTAACTTTGAGGGTCTGAGTCGGCCCCGTTGGACATCGCCGGTGACGTTTCGTAACCTAAATGAGACCTAAGGCGGTTCGGCGGCGGCGTAGCAACTCCGCGCCGAAGGCAGTTTAAGGACGCAAATCTTGAGCTTTGTACGGATTGACCTGGCTAAACGCGTGCTCAGACCCCGTGTGCTCACAGTCATCGCGACGGTCGGAGTGTTGTCCGGGACACTGATGTCGGTGGGTCACGCCGACCCCGCCCAGGATCCGCTCGCCGAGCTCCGGGACCTGACCCGTCAGGCCGAGCAGACCAGCGAAGCCGTCAACGCCGCCCAGATCGATCTGGGCAACAAGGTCGCCGCACAGACCGCCGCGGAGAACCAGCACACCCAGGACCTGGCCACCGCGGAGTCGGCGAAGACCACCCTCGGCAACTACCAGGCCGACGTCGACAAGTTTGCCGTCGCCACCTACATGGGTGGGCGCACCGACGAGCTCAACGCCCTGCTGGTGGCCACCACCCCGCAGGGCCTGATCGACCAGCTCGCCGTCCAGGACATGGTCAACACCCAGATGCAGACCACCATGTCCAGCTTCCGGACCGCCCGGGACAACGCCGAGCGCGCCGAGACCGCGTCGGCCAAGTCGGCCGCCGAGGCCAAGACCGCCACCGAAGCCGCCGTCGCCGTCCGCAACGACCTGGTGAACAAGCAGAACGCGCTGGCGCTCAAGATCGCCGTGGTGAAATCCCGGTACAACCTGCTGACCCCCCAGCAGCGCACCCAGTGGGCCAACCCGACCCCGGCCGTCGCACCGCCCGCGATCCTGGCCGCTCCGGCGCCGGGACTGCCCGAGGCCGCTCCCGACGCCCCTGCACCCGAGGCCGCCCCCGAGTCGCCCGCCGATGCGGTGCCGCCGGGCGACGGCGGGGCCCCCGAGGGGGTCATCGCCAGCCCGCTCGGTTCCACCGTCGTGCAGGCCGCGCTGACCCGCGTCGGATCCCCGTACTCCTGGGGCGCCGCCGGACCCGGCGCGTTCGACTGCTCCGGCCTGGTGATGTGGGCCTTCCAGCAGGCCGGCGTCTCACTGCCGCACTCCAGCCAGGCACTGGCCCGCGGCGGCATGCCGGTCTCCCGGGCCGACCTGCAGCCCGGCGACGTGGTGAACTACTACGGCGACGCCTCGCACACCGGCATCTACGTCGGTGACGGCCTGGTGGTGCACGCCTCCACCTACGGCCAGCCGGTCCGGGTGGTGCCGCTCGACGGTGCCGGACCGTTCTACAACGCCCGTCGCTACTAGCCCGCAGCTGCCAACGCGCCGCGGCCGGCAGGTGGCCGGCCGGCTGCGTTCGCTGCTGGCCGGCGTATTCCTCGCCTGCATCGGTATCGCGGCACCGCTGACCCTCGGTCACACCCGCCCCGATTCCGCCGCGCAGCAACCCAGGCGAGCGCCCGCGTACACCGGCCCGGTGAGCCTCACCCCGACCCTGCCCGACGGGCGCACACTGCGATTCCTCGGTGCCCCGGCCACCCCCGGCGGCCCGGGCGCCGCCATCGCCACCCGAGTCACCGCCGATATCGGCGCCGCCGCCGACGCCGTCGACGGGTTCTGGGGCACCGACTGGCCGCGCGAGATCGTCGTCGAGATCGCCGACACCGGAACCGAATTCGCCCACCGTACCGGTCTGGCCGGCGCCGACATCGCCGCCGCGGCCGTCGCCGACCACATCGACGCCGCCACCCACACGGCCACCGGCGCCCGGATCGTCCTGGCCCCCGGCGTGCTGCAGATCTCCGAGCAGGACTTCCGGATCGTATTGACCCACGAGCTCTTCCACTACGCCACCCGCGCCGTCACCGCCACAGACACGGCCCGCTGGGTGCAGGAAGGCGTCGCCGACCATGTGGCCCGCCCCGCCCCGGCGCCGGGCACCGCACCGGTCCCGGACCGGCTGCCCACCGATGCCGACTTCACCG
>WBZQ01002043.1_pt1 | contig 13396 bp, 15 predicted proteins | sample 5204251 | NCBI WGS metagenome assembly WBZQ01 (sample SAMN12412402, study PRJNA552823) | activated sludge metagenome | isolation source: activated sludge from nitrification reactor of wastewater treatment plant... | place: USA: Virginia | collected 2017-09 | reverse complement strand
CACCCGACCGTCATATCCGATGCGCGCGAGATACGCAGAACGATCCATCATACGATCCTCTCAGCCGTTCAGATGATGGCGCCATTATACGAATCCATCCCGCTGATCGCACGGGCTTCATCGCCGGCTCACGAGTCGATGACATTGCAGACGACCGCAGCGCTTGCTACGATGGTCGGTCATCCTACGAGAGGAGCATTCCGCCGTGGCATCCCGTACACCTTCGACTCGATCAACCGACGAACTGATCATCGAAGGGGCACGTCAGAACAATCTGAAAAATATCTCGCTGCGGATTCCGCACGACAAGGTCACGGCGATCACCGGCCTGTCGGGATCCGGCAAATCGTCCCTGGCCTTCGACACCTTGTTCGCGGAAGGGCAGTGGCGCTATGTGGAATCGCTCTCGACCTACGCGCGGATGTTTCTCGATAAGGTGAACCGGCCCGACGTCGATCGCATCACCAACATCCGCCCTGCGATCGCGATCGAACAGAAAAATCCGATCCGCACGGCGCGATCGACCGTCGGCACGGCGACCGAAGTCGCGGATCTACTGCGCTTGCTCTTCGCCAAGATCGGCAAGCCGGTTTGCCCGGATTGCAATCAAGAAGCTCGCGGCTACCACCCGGGGTCATTGGCCGAGGAACTGCTCGCGCAATTTCCCGATGCGCGGGCGATGATCTTGTTCCCCGTGAAGGACTTAGGACCGGGGCACGACCGGTCCCTGCTCGACTCACTGACCAAACGGGGCTTCACCAGACTCCGCTGCGGCAACGAAATCTTGGACCTCCACGACCAGGCCACACTCCCGGAAGTCCGCGAGTCCGGCATTCAAGTCGTACTGGATCGCCTCGTCCTGAGAACGGACAATCGCCATCGCCTCATCGAAGCCATCGAGGTCGCCTTTCAGGAAGCCGAAGGGATCTGCCAAGTCGATGTCATCGGTCATGGGCTCCGGACCTATAGCACGCATTTCCGTTGCCAGGGTTGCGGACGAACGTTCGAGCCGTTGCGCCCCCTGCTCTTTTCATTCAACCATCCATTAGGCGCCTGCCCTGAATGCAAGGGCTTCGGAAACATCCTGCGCTACGACCGGGACCTGGTCATTCCTGATCGCAGCAAATCGATCGCCGGCAGCGTGATCGAACCTTGGAGCAAACCGGGATCGGACTGGTGGCAGAAACAGCTCTTGCTCGCCATGAAGAAGATGGACGTCGATTTGACGGCTCCGTTTCAGGAACTACCGGGGGACGTACAGCAGCTGATTTGGGAAGGCAGCGACCAGGTGGAAGGTGTCCGGCAATACTTCGACTACCTGGAAACCAAGCGCTACAAATTACACGTGCGCGTGCTGCTCAGTCGCTACCGCAGCCCCGCCACCTGCCCGACCTGTCAGGGCAGCCGGCTGAAACCGGCCGCGCGCTTCGTCAAACTGGCCGGGCACGATTTCATTCAATTGAACGACCTCACCATTCAGGCTGCAACGGAATGGTTTCAACGGCTGGCGCTACCGGCATTCGATGCGGAGATTGCCAAGGACATCCTGCGGCAATTGCAGGCCAAGCTGAACTTTCTACTGCGTGTGGGATTGAACTATCTTACGCTCTCCCGACAAACGAAAACCCTCTCCGGCGGGGAAGCGCAGCGGATTGCGCTGGCCAACCAGCTCGGCTCCCGCCTGGTAGGAACCTTGTATGTGCTGGACGAACCGACCATCGGACTCCATGCGCGAGACACCGACACCCTCGCGGGCATCCTCCGGGATCTGGCCGACGAAGGCAATACCGTCGTGGTCGTCGAACACGACCCGCTGATGATTCAAGCTGCCGACCATATCGTAGAAATGGGGCCCGCTTCAGGAGAACAGGGCGGACAGGTGGTCTGCGCGGCGCCGCGCGCGCAATTCATCCGCGACCAGAACTCTTTGACCGCCCGTTACCTCCGAGGTGAGGAGCGTATTCCGCTTCCCAAAACCCGCCGGTCCGGGAACGGCAAGGTGCTGAGCATCGCCGGCGCCGCCGAACACAATCTCAAGAACCTGCTGGTGAGAATTCCTCTCCACATGCTGGTCTGCATCACCGGCGTGTCCGGCTCAGGGAAAAGTACCCTTATCGAGGATACGGTATACCGCGCCGCCGCTCGCGCCTTCCGCCTCGAATCGCTGCCGATGGGAAAGTTTCAAGCCATCAAGGGACTCGAACATCTCAAAGGCGTGCGCCTCATCGACCAGCAACCCATCGGCCGCACTCCCCGCTCGAACCCGATCACTTATCTCAAGGCATTCGATGAGATCCGACAACTCTTCGCCTCCGAACGGGATGCCCTGCGCCAAGGCCTCACGCCGGGACACTTCTCCTTCAATGCGGCCGGCGGGCGTTGCGAGCGCTGCGAAGGAAACGGGTATGAAAAGCTGGAGATGTATTTCTTCGAAGACATCTATGCGACCTGCGAGCAATGCAACGGACGGCGATTCAAACCGGACATTCTTGCCATCAGGTATCGCGGGAAAACCATTCACGACGTGTTGAATCTGACAGTGGCAGAAGCGCAGGCGTTTTTTTCCGGCTCCCCCAAGCTGACAGAAAAGCTCTATTTGCTCTCGTCGATCGGATTAGGGTACCTGCGGCTTGGACAAGCGGCGAACACGTTGTCGGGCGGAGAAGCCCAACGGCTGAAGATTGCCGCAGAGCTCAAAGATCCATCGGCCCACAATCAACTCTATATTTTGGATGAGCCGACGACGGGCCTGCATCTCGACGACATCAAGAAGCTGCTGACGGTGCTGCACAAACTCGTGGATGCGGGCAACACGCTCGCCGTCGTGGAGCACAATCTCGATGTCATCAAAACTGCAGATTGGGTCATCGATCTGGGCCCGGAAGGAGGCGAGGCCGGCGGACAGATTGTGGCCGAAGGACGCCCGGAACAGGTTGCCAAGGTAGCCCAGTCGCACACGGGCCGTTTCCTGGCCAAGGTGCTGGAGAGTTCCGCTGCACGTCCAACCTGACACGCAGCTCATGCCTGCAACGAGTCGAGAGTGTGACGATACGCGAGACGCGCGCAGGAAAATCGACCGTAGTGATGAGCGCCGCCGGTCGCGGCTAATTCGAGGAGGGATCGAATGGCATGTCCGCATAGTGCCGGGAGGTCTCATCGAGCGACAGGAAGATGTCCGACCAGATGCGTGTCGGCTCCTTATCAAAGACCAACGAGGGATCGGCAGGCAACGTGATCCAGGAACCAACCTGCATTTCCGATTCCAGTTGGCCCGGCCCCCAGCCTGAATATCCCAGATAAGCCCGGAACGATTCCTTGCCCGGCTGCTCCATGAGGATCCGTTCCATAATCTCCAAATCGCCGCCCAGACAGACACCGTCGAACACCTGGTGCGAATTTTCGGGGGTCTGACTGATGCGATAGAGCATCATCACCTGATTGGTCTGAACGGGCCCGCCCGAGTACAACACATGCGGTTGGCCTTCCAGAATCGGCACCTGGGGAAGCGCTTCGGAGATGGACATGGCCGTCGGGCGGTTGACGATCACTCCTAGCGCCCCTTCAGGCCCATGCTCACAGAGGAGCACGACCGCCTGTCTGAAATTCGGATCGTTCAACGCCGGGGCTGCGACGAGCAGAACGCCTTTACCGAGTGGAGTAGTCATGGTTCATACTACCGTGCGACTGCGGGTGACGCAAGTTGAGTCATGAAAAACAGAGGGCGTGTGATCAGGCGCCATACAAGGCCGGACGGCGATCGCGCAACAGATCGTTATACGTATTGAGCGCTTTGTCCCGAGCCTCCCCGGGATCGATTTCGACGATAGTCAGGTCCTCGGTTTCACGCGGTGCGCGATGCAGAATCCGGCCGCGCGGGCTGACGACTTCGCTCAGGCCGATAAACGTCAACCGGTCTTTTCCGCCGCGGGCCTCGCTGCCGATCCGGTTTGCCGTCACGCTGAAGATGCGATTTTCCAAACAGCGCGTCACCATGGAGTCCGGACAGTTCGGCAACACGAGGTTGGAGGGATGGGCAATAATCTCGGCGCCCAGCAGCGCCAGGGTGCGAGCCGCCTCCGGATAATACCAGTCGAAACAGATCATCACACCGATTTTCGCAGGACCGATATCCCACACCTGAAAGCCGCTGTCACCGGGGCTGAAGAACAGCGTTTCCTCGAAAAAGAGATGCGTCTTGCGGTAACAGCCGATGAATCCCTTCGGCCCGACCACGACCGCCGAATTGAAATAGTTGCTCCCCGCCCGTTCCGCCAATCCGGCGACGATGGTCATCTTGCGGCGCGCAGCGATCTCCACGAGGCGTTGCGTCGTCGGTCCATCCGGCACCGCTTCCGCCAACCGCGCGACTTCTTCCTGCGACGTGAATTGATAGCCGGTCGCAAACAATTCCGGCAGTACCATCAGATCGGCCTCGGCCTGCTCAAGCCGAGCTGTCACGACATCGAGGTTGGTCGCCACCTCGCCGAACACCGGATCAAATTGGAAATAGCCGACTCGCATCGCATCGCCTTTCTACACAAAGAAAAACGGGCAGGGATACCCCTGCCCGTTTTATCGTATGCACGGTCTATGCGCAAGAACGGCTTACATACCCTCGGACAAGTGAGGAACGGCATTCTCCACCGCTTTGGTCGCCACATCCGCGTGACCGGCCTTGCCGTGCTCGATCCCGTCCTTCAGCCCCTTGATGCCTTCGGCGACATGGGGATTCTTGGTTTCAGCCATTGCACCTTCGGCATGTTTGAGCGCCGCTTCGGCATGTTTCACCAACGCATCCGCATGGCCTTGTTTTCCATGAGCGACCGCTTCCTTGGCATGCTCCACAGCTTCCGCCTGATGTTTATTTCCTGCCGCGAAAGCCACGCTGGATACCATCGGCGCTCCCACGAGCGCCATCATGACTCCGGCCACCACGACTCCCCGCCACATAGCAGTCTGCATGAAACGCCTCCTCTGTAAGTATGTGCACCGCATGAATCCGAGCCCGCTATATTTCAGCATAAAGACGGCCCTCTATCCTGTCAAGACGGACGCATGCCGGTCGGCACCTGCGACTCCGACAGGCCGAGGAGTTTCTGCAACGCGAGCAGATCCTTTTCTACCGGGCAGGCGAAATCACGGCTCCACTCCCACCAGGACCCCGGATAGTTGCGCAACCGCTCATACCCCGCGACGCGCAACACGAAGTAGAGCCAGCCCGAACGCACGCCGCCCGTGCAGTAACACACGGTCTCATGGTCCGGCTTCAGCCCCTTGAGATCCAATTGCGCCTTGATCGCCGCCAGATCCTTCACGGTCGCATCGGCATTGAGGAATCCGCTCCACGCCACATGCACAGCACCCGGGATATGGCCTGGCCTCGGAATGCCGGAGACTTCCTTTCCAAGATACTCTTCCAGACTCCGTGCATCCACGATGGTGGTTTCCGGACGGGGCTTCCGGACGAGGCCCTTCAGTTCATCTTTCATAATAATGGCCTCGGCACGAGGTGACACGGTGAAGTTGCCTGGCGTAGACCGGACTGCGCCATGCTCAAACGGCCGGCGCTCATGAATCCATTTTACCCAGCCCCCATCCAGAATCTTAATATTCTTATGGCCCAGGTATTCCAACATCCAGAACATGCGGCCTTCGTCGCCCCAATTGTCGAACGGGTTGGAATAGATGACCACCTCGCTGTCCCGGTTGATGCCCAGCGCCTGCACCCGTTTCTCGATCCGCTTCAGGTCAGGATCCAGCAAGCCTTTGGCAATGGCGTCGGGATCGCTGTATTCGTGCCAGGTGGAATGGACGGCGCCGGGGATATGTCCCCCGAACTCATATGTAGACCGTCCCCGGACATCAAGAACGACCAGGCCCGGTTGCCCTAAACGATTCTGAAGCGTGTCACAATCGATGAGTAATGGATGTTGCATGCGTTCCTCGAACTCGGTCGGTGAATAGTTACCCTTGTGATACTGTCGGATTCGCACAGGCCATCGGCGGCGGCTCCGGCAACGGATCGGAGAACGCGGCTGCCAATCCCTCGTTCAGCGGCACCTCTCGCTCGTAGACGGTAAACGCGTAGGGATCGTCCGCCATAAGGCCGTACTTGGTCTTCAACATGTCGTGCTGCCCATCGGTCAGAATGTGGTACCGAACTCGGACCTTCAACGTCAACCCCTTCGACCTCTCCGGCATCCGGTAGGTGAATTGATAGTCCCGGCTGGCCAGGGGGAGCAAGCGGTTATCGTACAACTCCACAATGGCCGGTTGCCACATAATCCAGCGCCCCATGGTATGACTTTTTTCAGCCAGAATCTGCTGATTGCTGTCTTTCACCGTAAATTCGACCGTAAAGTGCCGGTCCGGATCGCCCGTGGGAAGTTTGTGTCCCGCCCCGGCATTTGTCAGAGTGAGGGCCACCGTGACCTGCTCGCCCGGCTTGGGCCTGGGGGGATCGACCTTCACCTGGATCGCCGCGGCCCGCTTCACCATGTCGGGATCATGCCCACCGCGCCACAAATGCCGCCGCCCCCGCCGGATCGGCCCGTTCTCCGCTACCGGGCGATCGACCTCCGGCATGTGGCAGCTTTGGCAGATAAACCCCCGCTCTTGCATGAAATATTTGCCTTCATATTCGGCATAGGTGCCGCAGGGCCCCACATTGTAGAACTGCGCGGGGCCTGAAACGACATTGTGGCAGCGCGAGCAAAACTGCGCCGTGCGGAACGTGGGATCGAATTGTGTCGGATGGGGCGCAGCCGAATCATCAAAGGGGCCGAGAATCACCCCGTCGCGTACATGGCAGGCCGCGCAGGTGATCGACTCCTTTTGCAGATCGGCGTCGAAATGGGGATTCGGTTCCTGCGTGGCCTTTTCTACACGCCCCCTCGGAATATCCTTCACCAGTGTCGGCTGTTGATTCTCCAACGGCGTATGGCAATTCAAACAGACCCAGATGTGCTTGTCCTTCTTCCAGTACGCCTGAAAAAACGGGTCCTCATAGGCATGCGCATGGATGCTGGTCTTCCACTCCTCATAAATCTCCCGGTGGCATTGCCCGCAGGATTCGGCCTTCAAACTGGTCAATCCCTCGGGGATCTTCTGGAACGGAATCGCATGCGCATACTCGGACCGGAGCCCGAAAATGACGACCGGTTTCACTTCCGTGTAATAGAGGTAGACCGCTCCCGAGATCACCGCGAGACCGACCAGGAATTTCAGCCACCATGTCATGACGCCACCAGCGCCCGAATGTGCCGCTCCACCGAAGCCGCCAAGGCCGTCAGGTTATACCCGCCCTCCAGGGAGGACAGCAGTTTCCCGCGGCAATGCTGCCTGGCGATGCCGGCCACAATCGAGGTCAACTCGGCATACCCGTCTTCCGTGAGGCCCATGCTGGCCAGAGGGTCATCCCGATGTGCATCGAAGCCGGCGGAAATGATGACCAACTCCGGCTTGAACGCATCCGCGGCGGGAACCAGCACTTTCTGAAATACCGCCCGGTACTCGTCGTCGCCCTCCCCCGCTTCCATCGGCACGTTGACGGTGAAGCTTTCCCCCGCGCCGGTGCCGGATTCCGTCGCGCGACCGGTGCCGGGGTAATGGGGATACTGATGCGTGCTGAAAAATAGGATGGACGGGTCAGCCTCAAAACTGTGCTGCGTGCCGTTCCCATGGTGGACATCCCAATCGACGATGAGCACCCGCTGCAACCCGTAGCGTTTCTGCGCGTAGCGTGCTGCAATGGCGACATTGTTGAAGAGACAAAAGCCCATGGCCCGCCCAGCCTCGGCATGGTGGCCCGGGGGCCGCACGGCGCAAAAGACATGCTCCACCTGGCCGGCCATGATGGCATCCACCCCGGCCAAGACCCCGCCGGCGGCCAGATAAGCAGCAGTCAACGATCCCGGCGACATGGAGGTATCGGCATCCAGGGAGACCCGGCCGCTGCTGGGCGCTTCCCGATTGAGCTGTTCGACATACTCTGGTCGATGAACCAACGTGATCCATTCATCCTCGGCGTTTCTCGGCGCAATCCGCGTGAGTTCAGCGGCCAACCCGCTTTGCTCCAATCGCTGCATGATCGCGCGAAGCCGGTTGGGCGACTCCGGATGTCCGGCGCCCATCTCGTGGGCAAGATAACGAGGATCGTAAACGAGACCGGTGCTTCCCATGCTGTACTCGTGATCGGGACGCCGTCAGCGCCATTGCCGACGACAGATCATTTGACCTTAACACGCGTCAAACTGCGTAGACAACGCGCAGAGAACGCTGCTATCGTCGTCTCAAGGGAGGACACGATGCCGAATCCAAGAATTGAACCCCTGAAACGAGTGCTGGCGATCGAACCAGACGACGATGTCGCCTGGTTCGGACTGGGAAAAGCCTATATGGAAGATGCCAACTTCGAGGAGGCCGCCAAGGCCTTGAGGCAGTGCATCGCGGTGAAACCGACCTATTCCGCCGCATACTACGCGCTGGCGCAGTCACTGTTGAAACTGAACCGTGTGGATGAATGCCGCCAGGTGTCGGACCAGGGGATCGACGTGTCGACCAAGAACGGAGACGCGATGGTGACCAAGAATCTCGAAGCGTTGAAGAGCAGCCTCCCGGCCTGACGCCTTGCCGCCTCCCCGCGCGCTTCACGAGAGACGTTTCACGAACAACAGGCTTCGCCCGGGCGACGCCTATGCCGAGGCCGCGCCGGTTTCATCGTCATCTCCGGCGTTGGCCTCTGCTTCGCGCCGCTCGGCTAATGTGGTCGCCACGTCATCCAGCCAGCGACCGGCCCCATCCAGCACTTCACGCACCAGCGGCTCCGGATGGCCGGTCCGTTTCATCGTCCACTGGCAGAGATAGCCCATCAAGTCTTCGCGCTCGAATCGCCGGGTCGATTGTGTCGATAACTGCGCCAGCTCCGATAGGCCGGTCCGGAGAATCTCCGCCACCGTGTCCCGTCCGTACGATGTGGCGGCTGTCACATATTGAATCGCGCGGTTGATTTCCTGCTCGGTCATGTCCTCACCTTCCGGCGGATTGTAACATTCAAGCGGGACCTGTCAACGGGGCCTCTGCCTCCGGAGACGCGTGCCTTCGAAGAATCTCCACGCCCTTGGTCTCCGACGATGGTATGATTCCTTCTATCATTTATTTTCTAGGAGCCTCGACCATGGCCGTTTCACGCAATACCGCCGCTGCTACGTCATCACGTCGTTCATCCGCCTCCCGTGAGTTTGCCGATCATTGGGAACTCTCCGACCTGGTCACCGACCCGGTGAAACAATTCGACCGTTATCTGAAAGACCTGAGCGCGAAAGTCAGCCGCTTCGAATCCGCGCGCGCTGAGCTGACCGCCACGATGCCCGAACAGGCCTTTTTGCATCTCCTCACCCTGTCGGAACAGATCGCCAGGGATTCCGGGCGGCTCGGAGCCTACTCGTACCTGTGGTTTTCTGAAGATACCAAGCAACTGCAGGCCCGCTCCTTCAAGACCAAAGTGGAAGAACATCTCACCACCCTCCAGAACCACCTGCTGTTCTTCGACCTGTGGTGGCAAAGCGTGGATGAGAAAAATGCGGAACGCTTGATGGCGAACAGCGGAGACTTCCGGTACCACCTGGAGACGATCCGACGCTTCAAGCCGCATACGCTCTCCGAGCCGGAGGAGAAAATCATCAACATCAAGAACATCACCGGGCAGAGCGCCGTCCACCAACTCTACGACGTCGTGACCAACGGCTTCACGTTCACGATGCGCGTCGGCGGGAAGAAAAAGACGATGAATCGCGAAGCCTTGACGGCCTATCTGAGAAGCCCGAAGGCCTCGATGCGGGAGGCGGCCTACCGGGAAATGTATCGCGTGTACGAATCCCAGCAGGATCTGCTCGGAGAGATCTACAAGACATTGATTAATGATTGGAAGGCGGAAAACCTTCAGCTCCGCCACTTCAAGACGCCGCTGGCCTCCCGGAACCTGAGTAACGATATTCCCGACTCCGCGGTGGAAGCCCTCCTGGCCGTCTGCATGAAAAACGCCCCCATCTTCCAGCGTTATTTCAAGCTCAAGGCCAAGCTCTGCAAGATCAGGACGATGAACCGCTACCATATCTATGCGCCGCACCGGGCCGAGCAGAAGACGTACCGCTATCCGGACGCGGTGCGCATGGTGTTAGACGCCTATTACGGGTTCTCGCCGCGCCTGGCTGAACTCGCGCAACGGGTCTTTGCCGATCGGCACATCGATGCACGCATGAAGGCGGGGAAAATGGGCGGCGCCTATTGCTACAGCGTGACGCCCAACGTCACGCCCTATGTCATGCTGAATTTCACCGGCGAGGCGCGCGACATTGCCACCATGGCCCACGAATTAGGTCATGCCGTGCACGCCATGATGGCGGAGCAGCACAACGTGTTTACCTTTCACTCGACGCTGCCGCTCGCGGAAACGGCATCCGTGTTCGGCGAGCGCATCCTGTCCGATGCCTTGATGGCCTCGGAGTCGAGCAAGTCCGTGAAGCAGAGCCTGCTCGTCAATCAATTGGACGACGTCTACGCCACGGTCATGCGCCAGGCGTACTTCGTCGCCTTCGAGCGGACGGCCCACAATATGGTGGCCCAGGGCGCCACGACGACTGATTTGGCGAGCACCTATATGAGCTTGCTCAAGCAGCAATTCGGGAAGTCATTGCGCGTGCCGCAGGAGTTCCAATGGGAATGGCTCACCATTCCGCATCTGTATGCCAGCCCGTTCTATTGTTATGCCTACAGCTTCGGCAACCTGCTCGTACTGGCGCTCTATCGCATGTATCAGGAGCAGGGGAGCTCGTTCGTGCCGAAATATCTGGACCTCCTGGCGGCCGGCGGGTCGAAGGCCCCGCAGGCCATCCTGGCCCAGGTGGGCGTGGACATGAATTCCCAGGCGTTCTGGCAATCCGGCTTCGATGCGATTTCAGGAATGGTCGATCAGCTTGAAGAGACCATGAGCTGACCGAAAGACGAGACACGGCAGGGCTGACACCGAGCGACCGGGATTACATCGGAGAGGCCGCCGCCGCAAGCGGTCGGCATGGGGAATCAAATACGTTCGGAAGATTTGTCCATCTCAACCGGATGACCCAGAATTTCCCGTTCCGCCTCGAGCCAATCGCGCAGATGATAGCCGTCCAGGCAACCTCGTTGTTCATACAGCTCATGCGCCCTGGCGGCGATCCGCACGTGAATATCCTGCGCAGGCCCCGGCCGCCGCTCCGGCGCAGATGGTGTGGCGGTCTTCTTCGCCGGGCGTGTGGCAGCTTTTTTCGGCGCGGTCTTCTTTTTCATCCCCGGTTCCCTCATGGTCTGTCTCCAAACGGTGCGCTCGACATTTCGTACGACCACTCGTGTGTAATGCCTGTTCGCACCATAACATATTCAGCGCGGTTCCTGTATCGGAGGACCACCTTGCCTTCCCGACTTAGGCGATCCACGGTGAGGAACAGTTGATTCGCCGTGAACGCCGGCACATGGCGGAATAATTCCTCCATCGAACAAATTCGACAGCGCTGCAAATAGGCCCACACCGCAGATTCCACGTCGTCTGCGTCATGCTGGAAGCTTCCATCATTCATCGTCGTCCCTCCTCCCCTCGCATCGTTCAGATTCCCCACAGGCCAGGCCGGCCCTCCCACGTGGCCGATTGTGTGAGCATGATCAGGATCCAGGCCGGCGCTATGGCATGTCATCAGCGCGTTGTTCGACTTGATCCGCAGCCACCCGCAGCTGCCGCGCGAGGGCCCGCCGCTGCTGGATCAACCGCGCATCCGTCGGCACCGGGTGCTGAAGCAACATTTCAGCCTCCACCTCATGGCGAACTGCGAATGTCCGCAGCTCCTGCGCGTCTTCATGCCATTGAAGCCGGCTTTCGGATGGCCCTCGCGCGGGCCCTGCCCCCGAGACATCGGATACGGCGGGAGACGGCTCCTGAGCCGACATGGCCACGCACCCGGCGAGTCCACTCACGACAAGAATGGCACATGCGTGTGACAACAGAGCGTTCATGATGAGCCTCCTCTTTCCCGTCGGTCCATCGGGTCTCGGCACGATTGACCGAAGCAAGATATGATCCTGCCGGTCGAGGGCAAGAGAGGGGCGGACAAACCGTGTGCCCTGCTCTCAGATCGATATGGAGGAATACGCGCATAACGGAGCACAACCAGCGCACTGCGGATCCGCACCGCTCGGCCCGTGCGGAATCGCGCCGTCTGCGGGTCGGATTGGCGGAGTGACTATCAGGATCAACGCATCGAGATGCGCCAGGCACGCAAGGAAACCTGCGCGCCGGCGCAACGGTCTCCGTGGATTGTGGAAAGCTGAGATTTATGACGCTTTGGAAACGAGCCGCTCCGATGCCTGATCGCTGTGAGGCAATGAGACGGCATCCTGCAAGGCCTGCAACAACATGTGCGGAGAAAACGGTTTCGAGACCAGGATGCACGCGCCCTGCTGCTTGAGGGACGGAGGGAGTTCACGTAAGTCAGCCGAGAGCAACACGACCGGTATGTCGGGCCACATGAGGCGACAGAGCAGGAGGAATTGTTCTCCATCCAACCGCGGCATGTGGAAATCAGAAATGACGGCATCGAAACGCCGTTTCTTCATCTCGCCCAACGCCTCGACGCCATCAACTGCCGCATGGACGATATACCCGGCTTGCTCCAACACGGCCGCAACCAACCGTCGCACACTTTCTTCATCATCAGCGATTAATACGCGCTTCCCATAGCCCTCCATGGCGCCTCCTTCCTTCTGGTGCATCGCATCAGTCTATATCCACCACCCTGCCGCACCCTTCACAGACAGACGATTCATGCCCTCCGCCGTCCGCGGAGCTCCCCACTCCACACGCCCCTCCGCTGCGGGCCGGGTCTGGTGCGCTGCCCCAGACGTCCGGAGATGCCTCGGGCCAATCGGATCAACGCATCTTCCAGATTGCCGCAATTGAGACAGCGGAGGGCGGGCACCCACGTGTGGCTCACCCCTTCACTCGGATTGAACAGCATCTCGTCTACCATCAAGCCTTGACATCGACTGCATGCCATCCGTGGCCTCCTTCGATTGGTCACCGCGTCTCAATGCGATCCAGCAGGATGTGGGGAAAAGACCGCCAACGTTGAGCTCGCTACGGACGCGCTGGACAGCCGCTTTGACCATCCTGCAGGCCTTATGGTTGTCGTCATATCTTTCGTACGCCCTGTGAGTGTGAAGAGTCTCATTAGCTCTTCACCAGTCTATTAGCGTCCCCGCCCCATCAGGTCCTGGTCTGCACGCATCAGACTTTCCGGAGTCGGCTTCGTTCCGCGGTCCTGATCGGGGTTGATCAGAATCGGCACACGCAGGTTATCGGGCAACAACA
>WBZQ01002042.1_pt1 | contig 13403 bp, 13 predicted proteins | sample 5204251 | NCBI WGS metagenome assembly WBZQ01 (sample SAMN12412402, study PRJNA552823) | activated sludge metagenome | isolation source: activated sludge from nitrification reactor of wastewater treatment plant... | place: USA: Virginia | collected 2017-09 | reverse complement strand
ACATCGAACGCGACGGCCTTCCCGAAGTACCAATCCAGAAGCGGCACGTCGAGCTGAACGGCTTCGAGCTGGGTGTTGCCCGTGTGCTCGACGAACGAGGAGTCCCATATCGACCTCAGCACGGGGTCTCGGGCTTCTTCCTCGACATCGCCCTCCTGCACCACGATCGCCAAGGGCGTTTCGTTCTGGCCGTCGAGACGGACGGCGACCGGCATCACCGGTCGGAACGGCCCGCGATCGAGACCGTCTCCGCCAGGAACACTTGGAACGGCTCCGCTGGCAGTTTCACGGATCTGGTCCAGTGAGTTGGTACCGCCACAGGGACAACGAAGTCCTCGCCCTCCTTGTAGGCCTATGAGAAGGCCGTAGCCGCCGCAGATAGCGAGGCGGGTGCCCTTACCCGCCGACCAATTGTTCGACCGGGCGGCCCTGTTCGGCCCGGGGCTCGGCTAAGCGATCTACGAGACGCGACGACTCCCAGCCGGGGATCCCGACCACCAGTCCACCAAAGGCAGCGGATCGGGGACTACCCACTGGCTGAGATCGTTCACTTGATCGAGTGGCTGCGGAGCGACACCGGATTGACGCTGAGGGAGGATGAAATCAAGGAGGTCCAGAAAGAGTTGGGCTTCAAGCGCCTCGACCCGCAGATTCGGGCGACCATCGAAATGGCCATCGACGAAGTCGACCAGCGGGACGGATGAGACAGCTCAGCCTTGATTGCCACCCCGCTGCAGTGGCAAGCAGGAACCGATCGCCGCCAGTCAAGTCCACGGGCTGTCGAGATCGAGGTCGAGCTGGATCAGCTCGACCTCGCCGTCGGGGGTGAGGATGCCGGTGGCAGCGATCCTGGGTACGAGGCGCCCGGCGGTGATGAGCACCCGTTGGTCCGGGTGGCCGGGCACGGCTTCGAGCAGATCATCGAACCGACCGGCGAAGGCGTCGACGATCGGCATGAGGTCGAGTCGGATGAAGTCCATGGTGGACGGTTCCCCGTTGGGGCCGCGCTCGGGCCCGAGGTAGTTGTCCAAGTCCTCAAAGAACTGGTCGGTGACCCGGACGATCCGGCGGGTCACTCCGTCGTTCGGTTGGCGTCGGATCGTGCCTGGAGGCGTTCCCTGATCCTGCTTAGGAACGGTTCTGGCACGTCCGAGAGGTCGCGCACGATGCTGGCCTCGAAATGAGCCTGGCGTTCCGCCGGGGTCATCAGGTCGAGCTCAGCCGCCGTGGTCACCTTCACGCTGCTCATGGTAGTCCACCTCGCATCTTCCGGGAATGAGATCTCGGGCCGCCGCTCTGGGCCCCCACAACCGGGCGCGGGTGCCGTCGATCATCGTTGGAGAGCGTCGAGCGCCAGCGGGGGTCGCCGCTTCGGCGGGCGCTCGATGGGTGCTTCCTGCCCGTTCGTGACGTCGACGGCGTGGGTGAGCGTTGCTGCTGCGACCTCGCCGAGAGTCGGTCCGGAGCGGAGGCGCACGACCTCGGGGTGGGTTGGCTGTACATGCAGCGGTACCCGAGCCGCCGGCGGGGGCAGCTGGGCCTGCAGCCGATCCAGCGGGACCCCGGCTCTGAGGACCGGGATGGCCGCTCTGGTGCTCGTCCAGGCGTGCACGTCGGCGACGGATATCGAGAAGGCCGCCGGCCAGGTGTTCACATCCCTGACGGCCAGGGTTCGGGCGTCGTGGAACAGCTGCTCGTCGCTGCGGGTGGTGGAGTCGACGTAGTCGAGCACGAGCCGGGCCGTCTCCAGCGCTCCTCTGGCGCTCCCCTGCCCCCAGGCGCATCCCGCCGGTGGCCCGAACGGCATCGATCGGCGGTCCCGCTGAGGTGACGGGACCAGAGGTCGGATCGTGCCGCTGGGCGTAACCGCCGCCAGGACGCTCCGACCGTCAGAAGTCTCGATACCGGCGAGGTGGCACGGGCCCACGGCGGCCCACACCGCCCGCTGGTAGGTCCGGGCCAGCGCCAGGGAGCCGGGGTCGAGGCCGACGCCGTATGCGTCAAGGGCAGCGGCCAGGCTGTCGACCGTCGGGTACTGGGCGCTATGGGCCCCCACCCAACGTGCTTCCAGTTCGCCCGCCGGCGTGGTCTGCGTCAGGTAGACGGCGAAGGTCTCGACGTCTTCCCGCCAGACGATGCCCGCTTCGTACCGGCCGGCGTACACCCCGACCGGCGGCGGCAATGCCGGGACGGTCGGCTGGTGCCCGTCAAGCAGTCGACGGAACCGGTCGGAGAACGCCCGCCCCATTGGCCACCGGTGGGTCTTGGCCGCGCGTGGCCGCTGCCGGCGGGCCTGGCGCCGCCGCTCCCGTTCCCGTTTGCGTTCCAGGCGGGCCCGCTGCTGGGCGATGGTCCCACGCCCCAACGGGTCGAGATCGGCCAGCACGCCGACCGGGCGGATCCGGTTGTCGTAGGCCACCGCTCAACCTCCCCTGGGCTGGCCGAGGACCAACTGGAGTCGCTCGAGGACCTGGTGATCGGGCTCGAAGCACCGCACCCGTCGACCCGTCCGCCCAGCCACCAAAGCCAGACTGGCCGTCCCCGCCAACGGGCTGACCACCAGATCGTCGACGAACGTGAACATCGACATGATCACCTCGATCAACGGCACCGGCAGATCGCCCTGCGCCAACCAGGGCGTTGTGGGGATGACCCATACGTCGTGGTGCGCGGTGTCCCACAACTCGGCGGGGATTGTGGAGCGGTGCGGCAACCCCAATCTCTCCCGCTCCAGGATCGAGCCCGCCCGGTGCTCCTGGCCCTTGCCGGCCACCAGCACCCGCCACGACAGCACCGGTGCCACCAGCGCGGCCGCTGTCATGTCGAACCCGAGCGGCAGTCCGTGCACCGGGGCCACCGCCACCGTCGAGGCGCACCACGTGTAGGTGATCGGCGGTGTCATGCCTGCCTCCCGGAGGGCCTGCACGACGAATGAGGCGACGTCGATGAGCGGGTGACGGCTTTCCTGCGCCATGGCCACCAGCACCAGCCGCCCTCCGACCTCCAGCACCCGCTCGGCCTCGTCGATCACCTCGACCACCCAGGCCAGGTACTCCCCCACGCTCAGCTGGTGGTGCCGGCCAGCGTCGCTGAACAGCGGCACATGGAACAGCACCATGGCCACCGTCTCGTCGCCGAGCGGCAGATCGACCGGATCGCCCCACTCGACAGCGACGCCATCAAGCCCCCGCTCCGCCAAGCGGACCCCCTCGATCCCGGCCTCACCTCCTGGACCGCTGACGTCCGGCTGCCGCTCGGCAGACCTGTCGGCCGCCTGCGGTACCGGTACCGGCCCCACCGGGGGCACGCCCGTCACCACCCCACCAGGTCCTCGACCCCTGACGAGTCGACCGTGGCTAGCTCGCCCCCGACCTCACTCCCCTGCCCCCGCCGCAGCGAAGCCTCACCGGCCCCGACGGACGACGAGACAGAGTCACCGTACGCAAGCGCCCGCTGGCGCCTGGTATCAACGGCCGGGTCCAGGCTCGCCCCGAGCTCACCGGTCCCAGTCGACAGCGGGATTCGCTGCCGCGCTGCCCTCGAGTCCGAGGCCGACGCAACCTGATCCTCCATAAGCGTGATCGCAGCCGATGCTGTCCCGCTCGTTCCGCCACCGGACCTGCGCTTCGGCCGGCGCCTCTGCCGGGCAGGCCAGAGCTGCTCGAAGCGGCGCAGCCCGGCCACGGCCAGAAGGAACGGCGTGTCGAACGTGCCGATGAGCAACTCGGCCGGATCGGGCACGCTGCCCGACACCACCTCAACCGGCCCAGCAGCGTCCCGCTCTGCGTCGTCACCCCCGGCCAATGGAGGCTCGGACGGGTCGGGCAGGCCAACCGTCGAGCCCGGCGGCAGCGGCCAGCGTCGCAGGGGCTCGAAGGCGGCGACAGTGTGCTCGGCGATGTGGCGCACCTCGGCCGGCAGGTTGTTGGCCGAGATCAACAGCGCGCGGTCCCGGGGCATCTCCCGCAGCACGTTGCTCGGCGTGAGCGACACCCGCTGCTCCGATGCCGAGACCGACCCTCCGAACAGCTCCCCCGGGTTGCTGGTCCGCGAGTAGGTGCCCGCCCCTTCATCGCCCAGGACCTGCTTCACCCACTCGAGCGTGGCCGGATCCTTGGAGGCGCCGAACACCAGCACATGGCGGGAGTTCGACAGGATGCTCCCGTAGCTCTCCCCGTAGGCCGCCTTGATCTGGGCCACGTCCTGCCACACCGTCACGATCAGCACCCCCGAGCTGGCCAGCGTCGACAGGTACTCCGGCAGACGGGGCAACGGGGCGTTGCCGATCTCGTCGAGGAACACCACCAGCGGCGGGTCGATCGGGCCGTGGATGTCGACGTGGCGGAACACCTCGTCCAACACCGAGCTGACCGCTCCGCTGAGGACCGGGCGCAGCTCCCGCTGCTCCTGCGGCGGGGCCGAGATGAACAGCGTGTTGTGCCCCTGACCGGCCAGCAGCCACTCCAGGTTCACCAGCTGCCCGGTCGACGACAGCCGGCCCTCCTCCGTCGCCCACGGCTTGAGGATCGTGTTGGCCGTGGCGTACACCGATCCCACCGTGGCCGCCGCCTTGTTCCACAACCCGTACAGCACCTGCTCCGCCTTGCGGGCGTCGCGGCGGGTGGCCGGGTCGGGATCATGGACCAGCGGCTCCAGCCGCCGCACCGGCTCCGGGGCCGGGGCATCCGGATCCTCGGCGTCCGGCCGGGCCTCCGACAACACCCACATCGTCACCGACCCCATATCGCCCCCCGACCGGGCCGCGATCCACAACAGCGGGGCGATCAGCATCTCCGCCTGGTCCCGCCAGAAGTCACCTGACGTGACCTTGTCCATCCCCGGGCCCGCCTCAGCCAGGCGGTGAGCAGCGGCCGCCGCATCGTCGTAGGTCTCGACGCCGTGCAACGGCGACCACCCCACGCACAGGCGCCGATCCCACCCTTCCGGAACCCTGAGACCCCGGGCACGTCGGGCCTCGTAGGTGTCCCGCAACTTGCCCGTCGGGTCGAAGATCCCGACCGTGCCAGCCAGACGGCGCTGGGCCAGGAGCTGGTCGACGATGTCGCCCTTGACCGACGAGCACAGCATCGGGCACCCCGCCGCACTCAACGCCCGCAATGCGGTGAGCGCATGCTGCGACTTGCCTGTCTGGCTCAACCCGATGATCGCCACCGCCCCGAATGCTTCCGCCCGCCCCCGCCCGAACAGCCACCGGCGGACACGATCCAGCGCCGTGAGCCCGTCGTCCCTGTGCCGGGGATTGACCGACGCCAACGTCACCCGACCGACCCGGCCGAGGACGAACCGCCCCGGCACCGGCCGCCGGTACCGCAACGTCAGCAGCTCCCTCACCCGGGCGAACCGGGCCTCCGGGTTCGCCCCCAGTCGCCGACGGTCCTCGTAGCCCGAGAACGACGGCGTCAGCAACCGGGCGACCGCCACCAGGGCCGCCCCGAGGGCCACCGCCCACAGCAGCGTCAGAGGCAACACGACTACCCATCCGGGCATCCCGGAGTCAGCCCACGCCGCAGCCGGGGAGCGGCCCGCGATGTACTGGGCAAGCGCCCGGAAGGTCGCCAGCCAGCTGCCTGCGAAGCGATGGCCTGTCAGCACCGACGACGACCAGGCGCCGAGCCAGACAGCTCCCGTCGCCCAGCCGATGACGGCGATGACGACGATGATCAGGGCGTCCGATCCCGGCTTCTGCTGCACAAGTTGGTAGTGGCCTGCCGAGGCAGTCCGACGAGGGTCGCCGTAGACCGGCCCTACCAACGGCGACCGGTGAGCACCCGGTCGGCCTCGATGATGAGGCCGACGATGACGTCTCGGGACCCGACCAGGCGGACGCCAGTCTCGAGGCCAGCCAGTTCGACAGAGAGATGGCCATCGGGGAGCTCGGTGACCTCGATGTCGGCCACGGGGCCGGAGCCCAACTCAATGGTGGCGACGAGCCGGGATGAACTGCTAAAGCAGAGGGTCGGCACTTCGGAACCTCGTTTCCGTTGTGTCAGGGACCGGGGGTGTTACAGCACCCTCGGTCCCACCTGGGATGTGCAGGATTGCCCTGAGATGCTGCGCCCTCCTCGGGGTTAGCGCAAGAGTGTCAGCCCGTGCGGAGTTCCGGCGCCTTCTGCTACGACAGCCGCCGCTCGAGAGCGAAGGCCCCCTCACTCCGGTCGCGCCGGAGGATGGCCAGGGCCCCAGCTCCGGCGTTCGCCGACGGCGCATGGCTACGTTGCACCACATCGCCTGGCTCACGGGGCTCCGATGCGAGCCCGCTATCAGCAGCAAACCGCTGTTCAGAAACGGCCTGCTTGGCGGATCTCGAAAGCGCCGCCACCCCGGCATCGACGAGACGATTGAGTTCGCCCTGGAAACCCGCTGCCATGCGCTCGGCCAGCGCTGCGAGATCATCATCGCCCGGCGGCTGGTACACGGCCGGTACCCCAGCTACCCGGAGGTGGGCGACCAGGCGCTCGCCCGCCAGCCGACCGGCGGCGTCGGGATCGGTCATCACCACAAACGGCCGATCAGGCCCGCACGCGGCAGAGATACGAGCGGCGACCTCAGCGTTGGCGGCGTTGCCCGCGCCGACGACAGCGACAGCGTCATGGCCAACCTGCCGGACGGCCAGCGCATCGGTCGGCCCCTCCACCACCAGGACGGGGCGGCCGGCGTGGCGGCCGGGGTCGGCCCAGAAGGCGACAGCGGGGTTGGCCACGAGCCGGGTCGGGTTGAGGTACTTTGGCCAGCGGGAGCCGGGGGCCCAACGCAGGTTGCGGGTCTGGGCGTAGGTGAGCTGGCCGTCCCGGTCGAACAGCGGGATCGTCACTCCACCGATGCTCGGGATGCCGTGGGCCGCGCGCCGATGGCGGGGCCAGTCGGGATCGCTCTGGGCGCCGGGGTCGAAGCCGATCCGGGCGACCCGAAGAATCTGCTCGCCGTAGCCCCGACCGGCGAGCCAAGCCCGGGCCTCCGCTGCGGATCGGCTGTCGGGCACCCACAGGCGACCGGTGCAGGCATCGATCCACTCGCCGAATTCAGGCGAAGGCGGCGCTCCGGGAACCGCTGGCGCAACAGCGGGGCGAGGGGGCCGCGGTGGCAGAGCCGCACCCGGCACGACACCGGCCCGCTCGGCCAGGACCCGGAGGGCGTCGGCGAAGTCGAGGCCACGGGTGATGATGAGCACATCGACGGCGGTGCCGGAGCGGCCGGAGGCGAAGTCTTTGAAGTGCTCGATCCCGTTGCTGTCGGCGCCGACGATGTGGGTTGGTGGGCTCTTGCCTGTCCCCGGGCGGGCGGCGTCGACCGACGGCCACCACAGCTCGCCGCCGCTGCGGCGGGGGTGGCCCAGTTCAGCGGTGAGGACGTCGGCCAAGGAGACCCGGGAGAGGACCTCGATGCGGTCGAGCCGCCTACTGGTCCCCACCGGCGTGCATCTTCCGGTCGGTGTCGCACAGACGGGCCTCGACACCGTCGTTGATGAGGTGCGACAGCAGCACCCGGTGGTGCTCGCCGATGGCCCACAGGGACTCACCCCGGTCGAGGCGGGCGATCCGGTCCCGCTCCCCCGCCGACCATCCGAGCAGCTCGCCGTGGGTGGCCAGCTCGTCGGCGTTCTGGGCGAAGCTGACCACCGTGTCGGTGTCGGTCAGGAGCCCTACGGCCATGGCCGCCGCAGCCGAGCCGGCATCGGTCTGAGCCAGCAGATCGGAGGGCCGGTGGAGGATGGCGATGTTGGCGAACCCGTAGGACCGGCCGAGCTTCCAGGTGTCCTGGAGGTAGCGCACGATCGCTTCGTGCTTGAGCACCAGCCACGCCTCGTCGAAGATCTGGATCTTCTTCACCGGCCCCCAGTTGGCCCGCATCAGCTCCCGGAGCCACCCGGTGACGGCCACCATGACCAGCGGCAGGGCGGTGTCGTCGTCGTTGATGGCCGACAGGTCGATGACCAGGCCCCGGGTCTCGGTCGGGTCGAGCCGCAGGGGCGACTCCCCGTCGAACATGCCCCGCATCGAGCGGCCGAGGAGCCCGTCGAGGGCGACGGCGAGCGGCAGCGTGTGAGCCCGGGCCCCCTCCGGTGTGTCCCGGTAGATGGCGGCGGCCATGGCCGGGGTCGGGGCCCGGAGCAGCCGGGCGATGGTGCTGAGCCGGGCCTGGACGTTGCCCCCCTGGGCCAGCTGCGCCTGCTCCAACCGGTTCACCTCGGCCATCGCCGCATACAGCAGCGCCTCCTGTTCCTGCGTTAGCAGTTGGCCCATCTGGGTGGCACACAGGGCAGCAACCATCGTGACCCGGTGCCGTATGGTCCGGGCGGCGTCGGCCGGGTCGTCCGGAGCGGCCGGGCGCCCCAGCGGGTTGATGCGGGTCGGCCCGTCCGGGCGGAGATCGAGCACCAGGAAGCCAGCTTCAGCGGCCAGATCGCGGTACTCGCCCTTCACGTCGATCACGCAGAAGAACCGGTTGCTGCCGTAGATGGCGAGCGACCGCCACATCAGGGTCTTGATCAGGGCCGACTTGCCGTTGCCGGGCTTGCCCAGCACGAACATGTTGGTGTTGTCGACCAGACCGCCCTGGTTGTAGGCCTCGATCAGGTCGAAGTGGAACGAGGTGTCGCCCGACAGCTGATCAGCGCCCAGGAGCGGGCCCCTCACCCCGGTGCAGGGCGACCCGACCCCGGGGAACAGCACACAGGCGTCCCGGGTGGTGGCCCGATGCCCCGGCAGGGCAAGCGCCGGCCGCCCCCGCCCACCTCGCCCGACCGGACTCAGACGGGATGGCGATTGCTCATCTGCCCCTCGGAACCGCCTCCGACGCCACCGGCCTCCGGCACCTTCGTCTGTCCCGCCTCGGGCCTGGCGGCGCCGCCCTGCAGACGACGCCGGCGGTTGAGGTGGCGGGTCCTCACCGCAATTCGGAGGGGGATCGTCGAGGCCGAACAGCTCGTCGGCGGTGGTGGTCACTGGTGGTCAGCTCCAGGGGGTGCGGGTCTTGATGGGGCACAGGCCAAACGGCAGCGAGTGCGTCCATCCGAGCTGTTGGGCGTCGCGCAGGCTGACCATCTGGAGCCCGGCCGACACGGCGAGTGAGGCGAAGGCATCGCAGCGGCGACGCAGGACCCGGGGGTTCGCTCCGGAGATGGTGACCACGGCGCACAGCTCCACCTCGGGGTAGCCGGCCATGAGGTCCTCACCCAGATCTGCCACGGCCTGGCGAGCGCGGCGGTTGGTGAGCTTCACCCGCTTGCCCTTCTCGGCGGCGGCCAGCTCCTCGGAGTCGTGCTTGGCCATCTCCCGCTCGTAGCGTCGGGCCGACTCGGTCTTCGGCACCGGCCGGAACCACACGGTGAAGCGCCGCTCTCCCTCCACCTCGGCCAGCAGACGGATGAACCAGTCGGCGGGGAGGCCGTAGTTGGGCCAGCTCCGGATCCAGAAGCTGCGGTGGGCGACCCCGTTGATCGTCACCCACTCCCGTTCCTCGTGGAGCGTGGTCGGTGGCTCGGCCCCACCGCCCAGGCCGAGCACCGAACCGAGCGTCTGGTCGGCCTGGGCGGTCCGACCGAGCCGGGTGGCAGGGTCGACGCACTCGCCGAGCAGGGTCAGCAACTCGTCCCGGCTCAGCAGGCGCTGCTCGGTCCAGCCCAACGACCGTAGGTTGTGCATCACCGACACCACGCTGCGGGCCACCTCCCGGTAGTGATCGTCCCGCTTCGGGCCGGGCCCTGCCGGTTCCACCGTGGCCTCTTCATCGAGACCCCAGCCGGCGGTGGTGTCGGTGCGGTGGCGGGCCACGGTGACGCTGAACAGGATCCGGTGGCTGGTGGTGGCGGCCGCTCCCCGGTGGATGAGCTGGGCGTACTCTCCGGCGATACGGGTGGGCACGACCTGCCCGCCGGCTCGGTCGACGAAGCGGAGATGGTCGCGGGGTGAGCCCTGGCTCGAGATCAGGGTGCACGACACGTGCCGCACGCCGCGTTGTCCCGCCGTCACCGACGCCCCGACCACCCTGCCCCACCGTTCGAGCAGTGCGGCCTGCTCGGTGGAGGGCTGCAGGAGGAAGCTCGACGAGCCGAGCTCCACCACGAACGTGGCTGCCGCCTCGGCCGTGTCGACCACGATCCCGACTGGTCCGAACCCGGTGGGGCGGATCGTGGCCAGCTCTATTCCGGTCAACGACGGCGGCAGGTCTCCGCCGGCCGTCCCGCTCCACGGTCGAGCGGCCCGCCAGGAGACGCCCCGACGCCGGCGCCGGATCCGCTCGGCCAGGATCGGTTGGTACTCGAGCAGTTGGAGCCCGCCCGGCCAGGGCCGACGAACCGCCACCAGCGACCCCAGCATCAGCGGGGCGTACAACCAGAACGGCACACCGGCCTGGATGAGCCCGAAGCAGATCACCGACACCACACCGAGCACCACCAGCTCACCGAATCCGAACCCGAACAAGATCCCGCTGCGGTCGAGGGGCGGCAGCTCGTACAGCGAGGTCGTCACTGCGTCGTCGGTGCTCACCGTCGCCTCCCCACCCGCCGGGCGGCCTGGCGCGGTCGGCCGGCGGCCCGCCGGGCGGCGCTGAACCCGCCCCCGCCCGGGCCCGCTCCCCCGTACAGCGACCCGACGTCGCTGCCCGAGTAGGGGGCGGTGTCGTGGTAGGCGCTCGGGATCAGCTGGAACAACAGCATCGGGCTGAACGCCGCCACCAGCATCACCCCGAGCCCGCCGACCATCGTTCCCACGATCCGCACCGCGTTGGCGTCGTCACGCTGGCGGGCCTGCTCCATGGCCGCCGGATCGAGGTCGGCCAGCGGCTCCCCAGGGGCGGCCGGCACCGGGCTGGTGAAGTACAGGGCCCCGCCGGCCGGGACGTCGCCCACCATCCCACCGGCCACAGCCAGGCTGATCAGGATGATCGTCTTCGACAGGTAGAGGGCGGCCAGCTTCTCCATGATCAGTCGGGCCATCGAGGCGTACGACGTCATCAAGCCGACCATGGTCAGCGGGATGAACACCACCAGGAGGTTGATGGCGGCGAAGCGGACCATCAGGAACAGCATCAGAGCCAGTGACACCAGGATCATGAAGAAGGCGACGACGAAGACCAGGAACGAGGTGAGCACCGAGACCTCCGACGCCTGACCCAGCGCGTCGACCTTGAACGCCTCGAACGGCCCCTGAGGTGACCCGGTCTGCCCCACCACCCACTGCTCGATCTCGGCAAACGCACCCGAGACCGCCACGAGGATGGCGAACATCGCCGTCGAGCCCAGCACCACCTTCGGCGCATCGAGGAACAGCCGGCGCGCCACCAGACCGGGATCGCCCTTCACGGCCGCCGCGCCGATCGCCCACCACAGGACAGCGACGAAGAAGGCCAGCGCCAGCGCCTGGACCATGGTGTAGTTCGCCCGCTGGCTCTCCAGGTCGAGCGGGGTGGCCTGCGTTGCCAGCCCCCACACCATGTCGGCGATCAACGCCGCCCCGTTCAGCACCCAGTTGGCCATGAACGTGGTGAACTCAGCGAACATCGAGTCGCCGATGTCGCTGGCCCACCCGGTCACCTGATCGAATCCCCACTCAACGGGATCGGGAAGGGCGGCGATCACCGACCATGGATGCACGCCGCTCACGGCCCCTCCCCGGTGGTGGGGCCGATCAGCCGATGGCCCGCCAGGGCGGCGTCGAGCTCCGCCGGGGTCGAAGCCTTCTCGTCGTCGGCCAGCGCCGCCGACGGACCGATCGTCGTCGACAAACCGGTGATCCGCCAGGCGTAGGTGGCGGCATCCCAGACCAGGTCCGCCTGTTCGGTACTGAACCGGGTCTCGGGCGGTCCAAGATCCTCCCGGGAGAACACCGAAACCACCCACACCCGGACCTGCGCCGTGCCGGCCCCAGGGTCGAAGGCAGCAACCTCTACGGTCAGCGGCGCAGTGGCGAACCAGGTCCGCCGGGTCGGCCCCGGGAAGGAAGCGATCGCCCAGCGGACCTCGCCCACCCTCGTGTCGAGCACCCCGGCCACCTCCTCGTGGGCGGCGGGCGACACGACCGGCGTGAGGAAGAGGTCGTCCTCGGCCCAGAACGCCTCCTGCTCCAACCGCCCGACCACCTCGGCCCCGAACCGGGCCGCCGACTCCCGGGTGGGGCCAGCCCCCGTTGCCAGAGCGGTGGATACGACCGCAGGGTCAGAGGATGCCACGGGGGAGGCAGGCCTGGCAGCCCCTGACCCGCAGCCGGCCCCAACGATGGTCACCGTGGCCAGTGCCACGGCGAGCCACCATGGGGAGATCGACGGCGTCATTGCGCCCATCGTGAGCTTTCGGTAGATCCGTTTCACGGTCGTCAGCCGCCGGCGGCGGCGCCCCACAGCGTCTGGGCGATCGTGGCCGCCATCGAGATCCCGGCCACCCCGGCGAACCCGGCCACGATGTAGCCCTGGCCTTTCGACATCCCGTAGCCACCCCCCTGGCTCCGACTCCAGGCCCAGATCCCGAACCCGGCCAACGCCGCAGCGAACGACGCCCACAGGCTGTACTGGCCGATCCAGCCGATCAGCGTGCCGATGAAGTTCCCACCCGGACACCCACCACCGCAGCCAGGCGACGCACCGAAGTCCTGAGCCCCTGCCGGCTCCAGCGCCGTCAACAGCACCAACGGGCCCGTGGCCGCCAGCGCCACCAGCACTCTCATGGTCCCACCCACCGTCATCGCTCGCTACCTCCCACAGCCGGCCGAGCAGTGCTCGCCGCCGGACACCTGCCTACGACGACATAGGGCCCGACCCCATCCGGATTGTGAGGGTCGATGGGAGTTGCGCTGATCCGGTAGTCATCAGGGACATCGACACACCCGCTCCCGTCTGATCCCGATGGGCCTTCATCTGCCATGGCCCTCTCTCACACCCGCCGGACCGCGTCCATCACCGCACGGGCGGTCACCGGCATAAGCACCTGGAAGCTGAGGGTTGCGGCCGCCGCGTTGGTCACCTCCCTCACCGGCCTGCTTCTCAGCTTCGGCATGCTCGCCACCGCCGTACAGGCGGTCCGGGCGGCCGAGGTGTCCGACATCGCGGCCCAGGACATCCCACCGGTTGCGCTCCTCGCCTACCAGAGCGCCGCCGCCCAGAGCTGCCATGGGCTCGAGTGGTGGGTGCTCGCCGGAATCGGCAAGGTCGAATCCAACCACGGCCGCGCCGGCGGCTCGACCTTGCTACCCACCGGAGAAGCCAGTCCGCCGATCTTCGGCCCCGAGCTCGACGGATCCGGGGCAGGCGGCAACCGGACGCCCCTCCCTATCGGACAATGGCGGGGCCGGTGGGGCCTGACCGGCAACTACCAACGGGCCCTCGGCCCGATGCAGTTCCTACCGGGGACGTTCGCCCGGTACTCCCCGATCTCCACGTCGGACCCCCAC
>WBZQ01000520.1_pt2 | contig 13409 bp, 15 predicted proteins | sample 5204251 | NCBI WGS metagenome assembly WBZQ01 (sample SAMN12412402, study PRJNA552823) | activated sludge metagenome | isolation source: activated sludge from nitrification reactor of wastewater treatment plant... | place: USA: Virginia | collected 2017-09 | reverse complement strand
TGCTGCACCTGGCCGGCTACGGCGACAAAACAGCGGAGCAGGAAGCGCTCATGCGGCAAAAAGAAGATTTCTACCTGCAAAAACTGCCGGCTGCGGGGTAAGGCCATCCGCCGGAACGTTCGTACGTTTGCGCATGACAATGCAAGTAAATCTCCCCTCCGCGCTGGAGCCGTTTCGCGAAAAACTGCTCGCTACCCAACAGACCTGTATTCGCGCCACCGCCGAAAAGTCGCGCCAGACCCGGCCGTGGGAAAGCAAGGTGGGCGGACAGCCCTACCTGCCCAAAAACACGCCCTGGCCTACTACCCCCGAAGGCCGCGAACTGTTTTTCCTGGCCCAGCTCAACTTCGCCGAAATGCCGCCCCTGCCGCCTTTCCCCACCCACGGCATCGTGCAGTTCTACATCAACGACGACGACCTCTACGGCATGGACTTCGACGACGGCGAAAATCCCGACACTTTCCGGGTGCTCTACCACGCGGAAGTCACTCCCAATGAAGGGCTGTTGCAAACGTCGTTCCCTATGCTGCGCGACTTCGAAGACCTGCTGCCCCACCACCCGGACGAGTCGTACCCGCTGAAATTCAGCCTGGAACAGGAAGTGGCGCCAATCACCGATTACCAATTTTTCGAATATTTCGGACAGGAATTTTTCCGCCAGTTCGGCGAACAGGAGTGGGACGTCATGGACGAGTTCGGCAAGTCCGTACGCCCGCAGGGCCACAAGATCGGCGGCTACGCCTACTTCACCCAGGACGACCCGCGCCGGCCCGACGACCCCATGCTGCTGCTGTTCCAACTCGATTCCGACGAAGTAATGGACCTGATGTGGGGCGATATGGGTGTAGGCCACTTTTTTATCCGCGAAAAGGATCTGGCTGCCCGGGATTTTTCGCGGGTGCTGTACGACTGGGATTGCCTCTGACCCCCTCGTCTGATGACTCCAAGTCGTCTGACGAGTAAGAAAGAGCCTCCCCTCGTCTGATGACTCCAAGTCGTCTGACGAGTAAGAAAGAGCCTCCCCTCGTCTGACGACTCAAAGTCGTCTGACGAGTAAGAAAGAGCCTCCTACTCGTCAGACGACTTGGAGTCGTCTGACGAGGGGGGCGTCAGCCCCAGTTCCGCCAGTGCCTCGATGATCTCCTTGCCCACCGGGTGCAGGATACCCCGGATACCCACCTGCCGGGCCGCCTCCACGTTGGCTTCCATGTCGTCGAAAAAGACCGACTCTTCGGGCCGCAGTTCGGCGTCGGCCAACACGTACTCGTAGATGTCGCGCCCGGGTTTGCGCAGGCGGATGAGGTGGGAGTAGTACACGCCGTCGAAATAGCGCTGGTGAAAATCGCTGATGCCGTGTTCCCGCAGCAGGTAATCGTCGATCCAGGCGGCGTGCAGTTCGTTGATGTTGCTAAGCAGGAACACCTTGTAGCCATCGCGGAGCCGCAGCAGCAGGTCGAAGCGGGCTTTGGGCATCTGCAGGAAAATGGAGTTCCAGGCCCCGACGACCTGTTCTTCGGTCAGCGGCGTTCCGGCGGCAAAACGCAGGGCATCCACGAATTCTTCGGTGCTCAGTCCGCCGGTTTCGTACAGTTCGAAAATATGACTGCTTTGTAGCCGGGCCGCCGCTTCCGGGAAACGCTCGCCCCACAGCTGCCGCAGGTTCCGCTCGACAGAGGGCAGGTCGAGGTCGAACAGGACGTTCCCGAAGTCAAAAATGATGTTTTTTATACCTTGCATGCGGCAAATGTAGAAAAGGCAAAGAGCAAAGTGCAAAAGGCAAAGTGCTAGGCAAATAACGACAAACGGCAAAAAGATTCTTTCTTCCTCAACCCCTGCCCCTTGCCTTTTGCCCCTTGCCTTTTGCCCTTTACCCCTTGCCTTTTGTCCCTTGCCTTTTGCCTTTTGCCCCTTGCCTTTTTACCCCTTGCCCCTTGCCTTTTGTCCCTTGCCTTTTGCCTTTTGCCCCTTGCCTTTTTACCCCTTGCCCCTTGCCTTTTGCCCTTTACCCCTTGCCCCTTGCCTTTTGCCCTTTGCCTTTTTCCCCCTTGCCTTTTGCCCTTTGCACTTTGCAACCGTACCTTTGCGCCGCTTTTAACCGAATTAATTCTCAAAACGATAAACGAGGCGGACAAAGCGGTGTTTTATCACTCTTTCACTCCGCTCACCACACTCACACATGGCTCGCGTAGAACTTGTGATGCCCAAAATGGGCGAAAGCATCATGGAAGCCACCATCCTCAAGTGGCGTAAAAAACCCGGCGACCGCATCGAACTCGACGAACCCGTGCTGGATATCGCCACCGACAAGGTGGACAGCGAGGTGCCCTCGCCGGTGGCCGGGGTGCTGGTGGAGATCCTCTTTCAGGAAAACGACGTAGTCCCCATCAATAAAACCATTGCCGTCATCGAAACCGAGGCCGCCAACGCCCAGCCCGCCGCCTCGCCGGCCGTGGCCCAGGCGAACGGTAGTCAGGGGGTAGTAGCACTAGGCAGTGGCAGTGGGCAGTCGGCCAGTGTGCCGTACGTGCCGGCTGCCCCTGCTACTGCTACTGCCACTGCTTCCGACCGCTTCTACTCCCCGTTGGTACGCACCATCGCCAGGGAGGAGAACATCGGCCAGGCCGAACTCGATGCCCTGCCGGGCACGGGCCTGGAAGGCCGGGTGACCAAAAAAGACATCCTGGCGTATGTGGCCAGCCGGAAGAGTGGCGGACAGGGGGCAGGAGCAGTCGGCAGTAGCAGTAGCAGTAGCCAGCCGGCACCGCAGCCCGTGACCATTCAGGCCCCGGCCGTGAGCATCAGCGGCAACGTGGAGATCGTGGAGATGGACCGCATGCGCAAACTCATCGCCGACCACATGGTGATGAGCAAACACGTGAGCCCGCACGTCACCTCTTTCGTGGAAGTGGACGTGACCAACCTGGTCAACTGGCGCAACCGGGTGAAAGACCAGTTCAAAAAGCAATACGGCGAGAACATCACCTTTACGCCCATCTTCATCGAGGCCGTAGCCCGGGCCATCCGCGACTTCCCGATGATCAACGTCTCGGTGGACGGCACCCGCATCGTCGTGCGCAAGGACATCAACATCGGCATGGCCGCGGCCCTGCCCAGCGGCAACCTGATCGTGCCGGTGATCCGCAACGCCGACCACCTCAACCTGATCGGCCTGACCAAACAGGTGAACGACCTGGCCAACCGGGCCCGCCAGAACCAGTTGAAGCCCGAAGAGATCCAGGGCGGCACTTTCACCCTCACCAACGTCGGCACCTTCGGCAACGTGATGGGCACACCCATCATCAACCAGCCGCAGGTGGCCATCATGGCCACCGGGGCCATCCGCAAGAAACCCGCCGTGCTCGAAACGGAATACGGCGACGTGATCGCAGTGCGCCAGATGATGTTCCTCTCCATGTCCTACGACCACCGCGTGGTCGACGGCATGCTGGGCGGCACCTTCCTGCGCCGGGTGGGCGACTATTTGGAGCAGTTCGATCCGAACCGGGGGATTTGAGGGAATACAGTATATTTCCGTGCGCCGCTCCTCCACCCTCTTGCCGGATTACAGGCTACAAATCTTTCGCGGCGCTGTGGCTACTTCGGTACCTGGGAAAAAAGAACCTCCTGTAAACGGAGCGGCGCTACCTCAACCAAAATTGGTATCATAGAAAGGCAGAGGGGCAACTGGATGTCCGGTTGCCCCTCTACAGACTTAAAATCGCTTTCGAATTTTTCCTTAGAAACGCTCAAAATTCGGGATGACTCACATTAATTTATGGTGCCGGCAATGATCCTGCTACACGAAATTGCAACGAAATACTTATTATATGGGCCCTGCTGCAATAGTTTGTCAAAATATTCTACCCGATACAAAAATCACCTGTTTTGTAATCCCTTCTTTGTTTTCCAAATCCGAATGCGAACAGTTATTAAATACCGACATTAAAAATTCTTTCCAAAAAGCCATTTCAAATTACCCAACCCACTATCGAAACAACGATAGATTTGTTTTGGACGACAAAGACCTGGCCAGCCAACTTTTTGAAAAAGTTAAACCTTATCTGCCAGAAACTATTGAAGTGAATTCGGCAATACCTTCCGAAAACGGGATTTGGCGTTTAAAAGAACTAAACCATAGAATCAGGTTTTGCAAATATTCAGTCAATCAATATTTCCATAGACACCTTGATGGCGTTCATTATCGGAGTGATACTATCCAGTCCAAGTTGACATTCATGATTTATCTGAACAGCGCGACTGAGTTTGAAGGCGGGAGGACATTATTCTTCAAAACCAAAGAAGCCGAAGAAATATGGGCTTCCTACACCCCCCAACAAGGCGACTTAATAGTTTTTGACCATAATGTCTGGCACGAAGGAGAAATTTTGACGCAAGGCGAAAAATTTGTATTGCGAAGCGATATTCTTTATTGTAAAAAAGAAACCGAAAAGAGCGAAGTGCCTTTTAGCGGTCATTTGGGCTACATTTGGTCGCTGCTCAAATTTGACAACAATACGATATTAAGTGGCGGCAGAGACAAGGAAATAAAGATCTGGACTGCGTCGGGCGAGCAAAAGCAATCATTGCAGGGACATAAAAATTCTATCTTGTGTATTGAAAAAATAAGTGCCGATATTTTCATTTCAGGTTCGAGAGACCAACGAATAATCGTTTGGAAAGACTTCAAAATTTCAAAGGAAATAAACGTTCATGCAGCAACGGTACTTTCATTATGCCGTATAGACGAGAATACCTTTGCTTCAAGCAGTGGTGACAATACTATCAAAATATCTAACCTTGACGGAACGGCATTAAGGACATTTCAGGAACACACCGACTGGGTTTGGCAAGTCATCAAAATTGATGATAGCATGATCGCTTCTGGATCGGAGGATTGCTCCATAAAACTTTGGAATTGCAAAACGGGTAAATCAATCCGCACATTTCACTCCGATGCTCCGGTTATCAGCCTCGCTTATAATAAAAAAACAAGGCAACTCATAAGCGGAAACTTACATGGTGAAATTGCTATCCGCACTTTGAACGACAGTTATCAGCAACAGAAAGTAAGTACTTTCAGCGCTCATGTCGGAATTATCAGGACAATTAAGTTTATAGATGACACACACATCGCAACGGGAGGTGAGGATTGCAAAGTAAAGATCTGGAACTTAAACGGTCCATTGATTTCAGAACTTGAGCATCAAAACTTTGTGCAATCCATTGAACTTTTGAACAGCCGGACAATAATAAGTGCCTCGTATGACGGGACTATTAGGGTTTGGGAACTTTGACGGCAAGAGAGATTTTCCGCTTTCCGTATCCGACATCCACACGGTCCGCAACGAATGGCCGGGCACCATTTATCCCAACGTTCCCGGGCACGAGATAGTGGGGCGGGTCACCCGAACCGGCAGCGGCGTCACCAAATTCAAAGCCGGTGGCCTGGCCGCGGCGGCGCCGCTGAAACCCAGGAAATGCTGGATTTTTGCGGCCGCCACAACATCACCTCCGACATCGAACTAATCCGGATACAGGACATCAACACGGCCTACGCGCGCATGATCCGGGGCGACGTGAAATACCGCTTCGTGGTCGATATGGCTTCGTTGCGGGGGTAGACCGGTTGCCTGCTCCGGGGCGATTGGGTTATCTTTGGCCTGTTTAAAATTCGAGCATCATTTTTCACCATGGCAGAAAACAAAGACAAACCGACCCGGCCGGGCGCAACGCCCTTTGCCCAGACCTATTTTCACGGCACCAGGGCCGACTTGCAAGTGGGCGACCTGATCGAACCCGGCTTCAACTCCAACTACGGCCAAAGAAAAAATGCCCGGTACATTTTCCTGACCGCCACCCTGGACGCCGCCATCTGGGGCGCCGAACTGGCCTTGGGCGAAGGCCGGGAAAGGATCTACCTGGTCGAGCCGACCGGCGCCATAGAAGACGACCCGGACCTGACCGACCGGAAATTCCCCGGCAACCCGACCCGGTCCTATCGCTCGCTGCATCCGTTCCGGGTGGTGGGAGAAGTGATCAACTGGCCAGGCCATGCCCCGGAACAGGTGAAAACGATGAAAGACCACCTGGAGAAACTGAAGGAGGAGGGGGTGGATTCGTTGAACGATTGATGTCGTCGGGATACAGCGGGCAATCGAATGTCGTCAGGCCGGGGTCAAGTGAGGCGGTGACTGGCAGTCACCGCCTCACTAAAAACCGAATGATTTTATTCGGATCCGGGGGTAGGTCGAGTTTTGTGATGCAGGGGATATGATATGTTGATTTTACTACAAAATCCCGAACGAAACTGTCATGCAGAGCCTTCAGGCGTGGCATCCGCGGGCGTAGCCCGAGGAGGCTTTTTCGCTGCCGAAAGGTATGACCGCGCCCATTCCGATAACCTTCTTCCAATTCCTCTCGTTGAGTCTCGCTTAACCGTAGTAATATTTTTCGTCCCATGATGGGGCAGTATTACTAATTTTATGAAACAAATTTGTCCACGTACTTAAATTGTTTAAAACATGAAAAAAAATAAAAATTATACTTGGCTATTCGCATTAATTATTATTGCTGCATCTCATGTTTTTTGTGGTAAAAAAGGATCTGATCCCGAACCTACAATTATTAAAGGTAAAATTGTTAATAAAAGAAATGGCTCCCCTGTTCAAAATGCTACGGTAACCATTGGCTTTTACAATAATAACGATGGTAATGCTGATGCGAAGTACACGACTACCGATTTTGAAGGCAAATTTGAAATAATTGATAATTCTGATGCTGATGGGATATCCGGATCGGATGCAATAAAAGAAGGCTTTGTAACCCATACAATATCACATCTCAAGTTACATGAAACTAACGAGATAGATATTAAATTTGTACCCATCGATGCGGTAATTAGTCTTCAGGTCAATAATATTATCGGCCTTCATGATAGTATTTATATCTTACTCAAAAACCCCGAAGTTTTTCAGGAAGTTGGACCACTAATTCAGCCAACTCGAACAAAAGATTATCCAGTAATACTAAAAACAGGCGAAATTTATAATGAAAATTTAAAATTTCCAGGCGACGGATTTACATACTTATTCTGGGGTGGGGCACCTTTTACACTTTCAAATGCGCCGTTTCAGGATTCTATATTCTTGTCGGTTGGAGACTCAGCCACCTTCGATATAAATTTTTAGGCAATCTTACTTTCCGCCCTATCAGGTCTTCCTCTTCCATCCTACCCGTCCCAGACCTACGCCGCCGCAGTGTCTCCGACCTGCGGCCCACCAGCCCAGTTATCCGCCACAAGCATAGTAAAATAGCCTATATTTGTACCAAAATCTGATAAAACCATTACCAAACAAAGGCTAAAAATCCCGCAACCATGACCGTCGTAAAAATCGTCGAAAACGACATCGCCGACAAAATTGATACCCAATTCATATCCTCCCAGTTTCCTCAAATTGAAAACACCGGGATAACCTTTATATGCACCGAAGACGGCCAGAGCGACGACGAATGGATGGACGAGTCCGGCAAACGGCACATCGTCATTAACCTGCCCTACCAATTGGTGAAGCAATCCACCGATGTCCGGTCTTTGATGCTGGCGAAGGCCAAAGAACGCCTGGACCTGGTAGCATAACTTATTATCCCCCCACTCCGTAGAATCCCCCCCCCAATCTGTGGCAACCTCACCGCCCCGCTCCCCGCCATCGGGCAGCGGGGCGGTTTTTTTAGCACTAACCGGGCAGGTTCCCCAAACCCGCCCGACACGCTTATGCCACAAGGTTTCATGTTTGCCACCGGGATCGAGAACAGTATTCCCACCATTCAGGGGGGGCGGCACCGGGTGGATGAAATGGAAAAATGCCGCCACTACGAATACTGGCGCCGCGACTTCGAACTGGTGCAGGAAATGGACATCTGGTTTTTGCGCTACGGCCCGCCGCTGCACCGCACCTTCCTCGGCCCGGGTAAATATGACTGGGCTTTCGCCGACGTCACTTTCGGCGACCTGAAGGAACGCAACATCGTGCCCATCGTCGATCTGTGCCACTTCGGGGTGCCCGACTGGATCGGGAATTTCCAGAACCCCGACTTCCCCGAACTGTTCGCCGGCTACGCCCGCGATTTCGCCCTGCGCTTTCCCTGGGTACAGTTGTACACGCCGGTCAACGAGATGTTCATCTGCGCCGTGTTTTCGGCCTACTACGGCTGGTGGAACGAGCAGTTGTCCGACGACTACAGTTTCGTGACCGCGCTGAAACTCATCGTCAAGGCCAATGTGCTGGCCATGCAGGCCATCCTGGAGGTGCGGCCCGACGCGATCTTTATCCAGAGCGAGTCGTCGGAATATTTCCACGCCGAAAACCCGGCCGCCATCCACCCGGCGGAAATCATGAACGCCCGGCGCTTCCTCTCCCTCGACCTCAACTACGGCCGCCGCGTGCCCTCCGACATGTACGAATACCTGATGGACAACGGCATGACCCGCGGGGAGTACCATTTCTTCCTGCAGCACAACCTGAAGCACCATTGCATCATGGGCAACGACTATTATATCACCAACGAGCACCGCGTCGCGCAGGACGGCCACACCCGCGCAGCCGGCGAGATCTTCGGCTTCTACCCCATTGCCACCCAATACTACGAGCGCTACCGCCTGCCCATGATGCACACCGAGACCAACCTCATCCAGGGTCCCAATGGCGACGAAGCCATCAACTGGCTCTGGAAGGAATGGGCCAACGTGCTGCGCGTGCGCAACGACGGGATCCCCATCCTCGGCTTCACCTGGTACTCGCTCACCGACCAGGTGGACTGGGACACGGCCCTGCGCGAGAACAACGGCAACGTCAATGCACTCGGCCTCTTCGACCTCGACCGCAACATCCGGCCCGTCGGCGAATGCTACCGCCAGATCATCCGGGACTGGCGCGAAGTGCTGCCCACCCAGAGCGTCTGCCTGCGCGTACCCATCGTCATGCCCAGCGAACACGGCGGGGCAGTGGAGAAAAAAAGCCGGCAGGAAGGAAAACAGAGCGTAAAGGCCGGGACCGGTTCGCCGGTGAATACGGCGGGATAGACGATGCCCTCCGGCCTTTCGATTGCCTGAAAGGCCGGAGGGCATGACCCCAAAAATGCATTTGCCGGACGCCCTGCTTTGTTAGTTGATTCCTTGTAATACCTTTGCAAAATCTGAACCACCGGATATACACCGATGCGGGCGCCCTGGAATCACAGGCCCGAAGCTCAGGGCATCCAGTTTCCGTTTTTCCCTTTACCGGTTTCTCCCAGTCCGAAAGTAAATTCCAGTCCGACGAGCAGGTGCGACGCTTCGCACCCTGTTCGGTTCGTGCTGTCCATTTTTTGTCCAATCCTAATCATTCTTCACCTAACACTTTTATTTTCAATGAAAATCACCTTTTTGCACCCGACCTTTCCTTTCAAACTGCTGCTGTTCGCCGTATTCCTGTTGTCGGCCGAAGCCTGCAAAGACTACGACGGCGGCGATCCGCTCCCTTCCTGCGACGGCGTCCACTGGGAATACGAAGGCGTCGACGGGCCGGATTACTGGAGCGAACTCTGCGTCGACTATGTCGACTGCGGCGGCGAGGTACAATCGCCGATCAACCTCACCGGAGCAGTGGACGATGCCTCCCTCGGAGAGATCGCCCGCACCTATGCCGCCACGGCCACGCACATCGTCAACAACGGCCACACCCTGCAATTCAATTGCGATGCGGGCAGCAGTATCACGGTGAACGGCGAAACGTACAAACTGCTGCAATTCCATTCCCACACCCACAGCGAACACCTGGTGAACGGCGCCTCCTATCCGCTCGAACTGCATTTCGTACACAAGAATGAAACCAGCGGCAAACTGGCCGTTATCGGTGTGTTCGTGAAAGAAGGTGCGGAAAATGCGTTCCTGAAGGGCTTTATGGACCACCTGCCCGCGGCCAAAGACGCCACCTATGACGATGCCGGCACCTACAATGCCGCCGACTTTTTCCCGACCGGAAAGAGCTATTTCACCTACGCCGGCTCGCTGACCACGCCGCCCTGCTCGGAGATCGTGACCTGGACTGTGATGGAAACGCCGGTGGAAGCCTCGGCCGATCAGATCCACCATTTTGAAACCATCGAGCACGAGAATGCCCGCCCGGTGCAGCCCCTGCACGGCCGTACCATCAAAAGGTTCAACGGCTGATTTGCGTGAATTACCCCGAACCCTGAACAGTTACGGGTTCGTACAGATTTCTCCGCTGTGTTGCGAAATGACGAGGCAAGCCCGGTTTTTTCAATTTGAGGCGCCGGGCCCGGACTGGTCATTCCGGAGCACAGCGGAGGGAACTGTAATCCTCAGATAATAGTGGAAAAGCTGTTTTTGCGCCCCCTTTTTAATTCCCTGATTGGCGTTGTACTGCCCGGTAAAGGTCAGCAAGCGGGCGGGATGGCCGGGTGACTGCCAAACGAGGAGGATAGATACACGGATAACGCAGATGGAACGGGTGAACGCGGATTTTTACACCTCCACCGCCCGGTGCACCTTTTTCGCGTGCAGCGCGATCGCTTTCGCCGCCTTCATCGGAATGGCCACGCATTTTTTCTCCATGTAGTCCAGCATTTTGAGCATCAGTTCCTGCGCGGCCGGGTCGAGGCCGGAGAATTCCCTGCCGAAGATTTCGTTGACGGCGCGTTCCTTCACGGCGCGCACTTCGTCGGGGATATGGGCGAGCGAGCGTTCCACCTGGCGTTCATGCCAGAGTTCGCGGTAGGCGTAGATGCGCCGGGTGATGATGGCGTCGGCTTTCACCCGCTCCGACTCGCGGTGGGCGAGGTTTTCGCGGACCACGGCTTTCAGGTTTTCAATTTCCACATACTGCACCGGGAATTGGGCCGGTACGCGCTTATCGACGTTGTTGGGCACGGAAAGGTCGACCACGGTCTTGCGTCCGGTTTCGCCGGCCAGCAGCGAGCGGTATAGTTCCGGCGTGATCACCGGCAGCGTGGAGCCGGTGCACACCACCAGGGCGTCGAAGCCTTCGCTGTAGTAGTCCAGCGCGTCGAAGGGCAAGGCGCGGCCGCCGGTCAGACGGGCCACCGATTCCGCTTTTTCCAGGGTGCGGTTGAAGACCGTTACATTCGTATAGCCGTGTTTGGCCAGAAAACGGGCGTAGAGTTCGTTGGTCTGGCCGGCGCCGACCAGCAGGATGCGGGCGTTTTTGGGCAGGTTGCTTTTTTGCATGGCGGCAAAAGCCAGCGCCACCACCGACAGGTTCTTCTCGCCGATGCCGGTCTGGGAATAGATCTCCTTGGCCGTTTCGATGGTAAAACGCACCAGCAGGCGCAGGTGGTCGCCGGTGAGGCCCCAGGCGTGGTTGCGGTCGTAGGCCTCGCGCAGTTGCCGGATGATCTCCCTTTCGCCGACCACCAGGCTGTCCAGCGAGCCGGCCACTTCGAAGAGATGGCGGACGGCGTCGGCGCCGTGCAGCAGGCGCAGCTGGCCGGCAACATCCCGCAGATCCGAAACGGGCCACTCCGGGTGCAGCGTCGCCCAAACCCGTTCGCTCAGGTCGTCCGCCACCGGCGACTGGCTGTAAAAAAGAAAAGCCACCCGGTTGCAGGTAGCCAGATACAGCAATTCGGTCCAGCCGAAGCGGTCCTTCAGGTGTTGCAGAACTGCGGGGGCTTCCCCGGCGGGCAAAACCGTCCGGCCGATGGTTTCCAGCGGGGCGTCGCGGTGCGTGAGGGTCAGGATGTGGTAACCGTCTAACATGGTATTAAAGTAATTACGGTAATTGCGGTAATTGCGGTAATTGCGGTAATTTTAAAAAGCACTGACACAAAAGTACCGGCAGGGGTCGCAGCCCACTGTCACGCCCGTGTCAACGGTTGTTCGGGACAGGAATTTGGAAAATGTCTAAACGGGCTCTGTACTTTTGCCTTGCCATGAGCGACAAACTTCGCGCCTACCTTTCTTTACACTTCTGCGTATTCATCTGGGGCTTCACCGCCATTCTGGGCAAACTGATCTCGCTGCAGGCCTTGCCCCTGGTCTGGTGGCGGGTCCTGTTGTGCTGCGTCGCCCTGTTGCTGCTCCTGCCCGTCCGCCAGATCACGGGCCTGCCGCGTCCGCTTTTTTGGCGGCTGTTCGGCATCGGAGTGCTGGTGGGCATTCACTGGCTGTGTTTTTACGGGGCCATCAAAATCGCCAATGCTTCGGTGGCGGTGGCCTCGATGGCCACCACTTCGTTTTTTTCGGCCCTGGCCGAGCCGCTGCTGTTGCGGCAGAAAATAAAATGGTACGAACTGGCCCTCGGCATCCTGATCCTGCCGGGCATGGCGCTGGTGGTCGGTAACATCGACTGGACGATGCGGATCGGCTTTGCGGTGGGCATCCTGGGCGCTTTCCTGGCCGCGGTGTTTACCACCCTGAACAAAAAAACGGTCGAACAACACGCGCCCCGGCCCCTGGTGATGACCTTAGTGGAACTGTTCGCCGGGGTGGTCGTCACTTCGCTGGCGCTTCCCTTCGTCCTGCTGCAATCCCCCGAAATGGCCGTGCAGCCCGTAGCCTGGGACTGGCTGTGGCTGCTCCTGCTGGCCCTGGTGTGCACGCTGCTGCCTACCTACCTCACCCTGCAGGCCATGCGCCACATTTCAGCCTTCGCCATCAACCTGACCATCAACCTCGAACCCGTGTACGGTGTGGCGCTGGCGGCGCTGCTCTTCCACGAACACAAGGATCTGAGCGAGGGCTTCTACCTTGGCGTGTCCATCATCGTGGTCGCCGTGTTCGGGCACCCGTTCCTGAAAAAGATTTTTGAAGGTTGAAGGTTGAAGGTTGGAAGTTGAAGGTTGAAGGTTCGTCCAGCGTACGTGCAACCTTCAACTTTCAACCTTCAACCTTCAACAATTCCTCCACGTACCGCTCCACAAAGTCCCCCACCATTTTCCGCCGGTACTGCATGACCCAGCGCGGGTGGGGCAGCCCGACGATCTTGTTAAAAAAACCGTGGGTCCGGTTCAGTTTTTCAAAACAGGCCAGGTTCTGGCCCTCGCCCAGGCAAAGGGCGACTTCCCGGTTGGCGCCGAAGTCGAGTTGAGTGCGGATGTTCCAGACCATGAACGGCTCCACCGCCTGCTGGAGGTGGCGGTCGTCGTAGTAGTTGATGTTTTTTCCGTCTTTTACAAAACCCAGCGGCGAGAGGGAGGTGATGTAAAAACGTCGGCAAAAAGCGGCGGCTCCCCCGTAGGCGTTGATGAACTGCCAGACAAATTCCGACGACAGTTCGGCCCTTTTCTGAAAGGTATTGTCGATGCCGCACTCCCGCTCCAGCCGGATCGGGTCGGTAAAAGGCACACCGGTCACCCCCGCGCCGAAGCGGCCCGGGTTGATACCGAACAGG
>WBZQ01002039.1_pt1 | contig 13413 bp, 10 predicted proteins | sample 5204251 | NCBI WGS metagenome assembly WBZQ01 (sample SAMN12412402, study PRJNA552823) | activated sludge metagenome | isolation source: activated sludge from nitrification reactor of wastewater treatment plant... | place: USA: Virginia | collected 2017-09 | reverse complement strand
CAGTTGTCTTGCCTTCATTGCGTCTCTTAATCTGATGCCTGAACAGGTTATCACTCGCCTTTGGCCACATTTTGAGCTTGATCCTATTGTCGAAAAACTACGGTTCTCATTCTGAACTCAGTATAGCAACGGCCAACAGTATATCATTGCTCTCTCTGGCAATCAATCTCCTCAATTGACCCAAACAATTCTCAACTGATTCTATGCACCTGAAAAGCTCTCTTTGTTGACGGTCCCCTTAATCTTCTTTATACTTAGTATCGGTTTAGTACATTGCCGCAACCAACAAAGTGATACTCTATGCGACTTGCTGAGAAAATTGCTCTAATTACAGGCGGAGCTACCGGGATCGGTCGCGCGATTGCCCTGCGCTTTGCGCAAGAGGGCGCACATGTAGTGATCGCAGATATAAATTCGGCAGCGGGAACGGCTACTGCTGCTGAGGCCCAAGGTCAATTTGTTCTCTGCGATACTGCGCACCCCGAAGAAGCCAAAGCCGCTGTAGAACAGGTAGTGGCGATCTTTGGTGGATTGGATATTCTGGTCAACTGTGCAGCCCATCTCGGCGGAATGAACAGTGTGGCCGCCATGCCGGAACGCGAATGGCGGGCTGTCTTAAGTGTAACACTGGACGGTGTCTATCATTGCTCAAAATATGCCTTGCCGTCCATGATTGCGCGCGGTGGTGGCTCAATCATTCATATTGCTTCGGTCGAAGGGATAATGGGAGTCGCCAATCATGCTGCGTACGTTACCGGCAAGAGCGCCCTCTTTGGCCTGACCAAATCGATGGCGATTGATTTTGGCAAGCAGAAGATCCGGGTAAATGCCATTAGCCCCGGAATTATTGACTCCGGGCGACCGGATATTGAGCAGTACAAACAAGATCCAACCATCATGGCCTGGTGGCGCAACATGACGGTTCTGGATCGCCTGGGCCAGCCAGAAGAGATTGCAGCAGCAGCCTTGTTTTTGGCTTCGGACGAGGCTTCTTATATTACCGGCCAAAACCTGGCTGTGGATGGCGGGTGGACCATTGGGCATCCACCCTTGCCCTCACTGCCATGAAGTGAGCAAGGTGCTCGTGCCTCTTCCTCATACTCGTGCTCTTTCTCCAGGTACGGAAGAATGAAGGAGGGGGAGGAAGAGCAGGCGGAGGAGTCTTCCCTTAGAGGAAGTAACCTTTGCCCTGAGCTGAGCAACGCATATTGCAATAAAGCGCGTCGAGAGCTACAGTTTTGCGTCGATCTTATTGATTTACGAACAAATTACAGTCACTATTCTATACCAAATTGCCTTGGAAATCTCAATCATTGCATGTTTTCTGTAGACCCAAAATTTTTGTAAATGCTAAACCCAGCAATCATTTTTATTGATGGCGGTCGGCGCTGTGGGCATGACGCCTCTTCTATTTTAAGGAATTTATTATGCTTGATCTAATTATCAAAAACGGTACAATTATTGATGGTGTAAAAACCAAGCGTTATCAGGCCGATATTGGCATACAAGGGGATCGAATTGCCCAAGTTGGACAATTAGAAAGTCTGGCCGCCCGCCAAACCATTGATGCGCGCGGTAAAATTGTGGCGCCGGGTTTTGTCGATGTCCACAATCATTCTGATGCCTGGTTGCTCAAGACTTCGCATCTTTTCTCTAAGACCAGCCAGGGCTTTACCACTGAAGTAATCATGGCCGATGGTATTTCCTATGCACCGGTCAATGCCCAGACGGCCTATGAGTGGATCTACTATCTACGGGCCTTGAATGGCTTGCGCTTTGAAGAATATCAAGGCTGGCAAAGCCTGGCCGATTACATGGCCTTGTTGGATGGCAACAATGTGCAAAACTCGATCACCCACATTCCATATGCCAACCTGCGGTCAATGGCCTGTGGCTTTGGTCGGCAAGCCCCCGACGATTTTCAGATGCGCGAGATTGTGCACGAGGTAGAAGTGGGGATGGACAGTGGGGCGATCGGGCTTTCCACTGGGCTAGACTACATTGCGCAGTGCTTCTCCTCTACCGACGAAATTGTGGAAGCGTGTCGCCCCATGGTGGCTGATCAAGGACTTTATGTCACACACATGCGCTACAAGCGTGGCACCCTGGCAGCCCTGCGAGAAGCAGTGGCGATTGGTCGGCGCGCCGGCATTCCGGTGCATATTTCGCATCTCAAAGGCACCTCGGCAGAAGAGACGGAAGAAATTCTGAACTACATCGACAAGGTTGCGGTGAACGAGGTGGACTTCTCGTTTGATGTCTATCCTTATCTGCCCGGCTCCACCATGCTCAATTACCTGTTGCCCTACGAAGTTTGGGAGGATGGTCCCTTGGGCGTGCTGCCAAAGCTGCGCAGCCCCGAAGTGCGTTCCCGCTTTGCCGCCAGTTTACGCGAGCTTGTGTTAGCCGATGTACATATTGCCTGGGTGCAGAGCAAAGAAAATGCCCAACATCAAGGCAAAACATTAGAACAATACGTGCGGGAAACAGGCCTATCGCCGGTCGATGCCCTCTGCAATCTGCTGATTGAAGAGAATCTCGCTGTGTTGCTGGTTTTTCATCAGGGTGATGATGATTTGATTACGCCGTTTCTGAGCCACCGGCTCTACATGATGGGCACCGACGGCATTTATCATCCCGAAGGCGCGATTCATCCGCGGCAATATGGCTCGGTGGCCCGTTTGCTGGGTTCTTGTGTCCGTGAGAAAAAATTGTTTACCTTGGAAGAAGCGATTTACAAACTCAGTGGTTATCCAGCTGTGCGCTTTGGCTTGCGCAATCGCGGCTTTATCCGTGAAGGCGCTTATGCTGACCTGACTGTCTTTGACGCCAACACCATTCAAGATCGGGCGACACATCAAGAACCCCATCAACCTTCGGTGGGCGTCGAACATGTTTTGGTGAACGGCGTCGTGATTGTGCGGCATGGTCGCCCGGTCGATCCATTGCCCGGTTCTTTACCAGGTCGCGCCCTGAAATTCCGTCGCTAAGTAGAGAACTTGTATTGAGCGCCAATCCATCGTAGAATGTAACAAATTAACTTTAATTGATGAAATTAGGGTATCCAGCTAATTGTCAGTCGTAAGGAAAAGGGAAGCACTGACCTGTATGCCCCGCCCCCGCCGACCTGTTTCCCTATCATTGAACCTATACAAGGTGAGGAGTTACAGCATTGACCAGCGGATTTTTTAGCAGATATGTCGTCACAGCAACCGTAGCCGGCCTTTTACTGGGCGGCTGCGCCTTGCTGCCAGCTGGGCGTTCGCAACAGATCAGCGACGAAGCACCAACCCCCACGCCAATTCCAACGGCGATTGTTGCCATGAAGCCAACCTATAAAGTTCAAAAAGGCGAAGTGGTTAAAGAGTTAACCTTTAGCGGACGTATTTCTCCAGTAGTCGAGGAAGAGCTCTTCTTTCGCAACAGTGGCCGGGTTCGGGCAGTCATGGTCAAGCGCAACCAAATGGTGACCAAAGGAACGCTGCTGGCTGAGCTTGAGATTGATACCTTGGAACGAGATCTCGCTTCGTCTAAATTAGAACTCGAACAGGCCCAAATTGTCTTGGATGCGGCCAAGCGCAACCTGGAATATGATCAGCGCGTGGCCACGATCAATTTGGAGAAGTCACAAATTCAACTGGCCGAGCTCCAGGCCAAGACGCCGCCGGATCGCAACGCCATTGCCCTCCAGCAAAAAGAGGTGGAGTTGGCCCAAATTGCTGTGGAGCGTATGGATACCGGCGTTGATGCCAACTTGCAGAACAACTATGAACGCGCCAAGTTGAATGTCGAAAAATTAGAAGCCGCCATCAACGACGCCCAAATTCATGCGCCGTTTGATGGACAGTTGCTCTCGGTCTCGCTGACCCCAGGCCAGGCAATAGAAGGTTTCCAAAAGGTAATTTCGCTGGCTGATGTCACCAAGCTGGAGGTAAGCGCCGATTTGCTCAGCGACCAGATGACACAGTTGGTGGAAGCCATGCCGGTCAAGGTGGTGCTGGTCAGCCGCCCAGGGGATATTTTGACTGGGAAAATTCGCCAGCTACCCTACCCTTATGGCAGTGGCGGCAAAGGCATCAGTGTCGAGTATCAGGACAAATCAACCCGCTTCACCCTTGATCAAGCGGCCAAAGATCTAGGTTTCCAAATGGGGGATCTGGTGCGCGTTACTGCGGAGCTAGAACGTAAGCAGGATGTGCTGTGGGTGCCTCCACAAGCCCTGCGCGTCTTTGATGGCCGCCGCTTTGCGGTGGTTCAAGAAGGCGATACGCAACGCCGGGTTGATGTCAATGTGGGCATCCAGACGCAAGAACGCGTCGAGATCAAAGAAGGCTTGGAATTAGGACAGACGGTGGTCGGACAATAAACGCCGTATGAATTTTCTATTACGCACACTCGCCATCTTCTTCGTCGCCACGCGACGTTTGCTCTCACAGCGCGGGTTGGCTTTGGCCACCGCGCTAGGGCTGATCACCTCGATTGCGCTGGTGATGAGCGTTCCGCTTTATACCGATGCCGTCTACTATGAAATTCTGAAAAAAGAGCTTAGCTCGGTCAATGAAGAGAACGTTACCATCAAGCGCCCGCCTTTTGCGTTTATGTTTCGCTATGTGGGTTCGCTTTATGGTTTAAAGGAGTGGGAAGATGTCAAACCCGTAGACAGCTATCTGTCGGGCGAAGCCGTCACGGCCCTGGGTTTGCCCCACAAATTTACCGTGCGTTATGCGAAAACGGATAACTTTCGCCTCTTCCCGACCGATCAAATCGCTTATGCCGATGTAAAAGACCCGTTGGCCTGGGTCAATTTTGCCTTTATCAGCGATATGGAAAAACATATTAAGCTGACCGAAGGCGCCTACCCACAGCCAGCCAGTTCTAATCCTGACGATCCCATGGAAGTAATCGTCTCGCGCACCATGGCCGATCAGTTGGGCTTTCATACCGGCGAAGAATTTATGACCTTCCGCCGTGTTGAAGGCGAAACAACGCCCGTCAAGATTCCGGTTCGTCTGGTTGGCATTTGGGAGCCAGCTGATCCGACTGATGAATTTTGGTTTTATCGGCTGAGCGTTTTTGATAACCAGCTCTTTATTCCTGAAGCCAGCTACCAGGGTCGTGTCACCTCGCTCCTTAAGGATGAAGTGGCGCAGGCGCTCTGGTATTTGGTGATGGATGGTTCGAATATTCATGCCAATGATGTCGGTTGGCTGGTCACCCGTATTGAGTTGGTGCAGCAGCGAGCCGCCACCTTGCTGGCCAATACCCGGCTGGAAATCTCGCCGTACGATGCCTTGAATCGCTACCGGGTCTCCTCACGTTTGCTCAATATTCTGCTCTACGCCTTTAGCATTCCAATCATCGGTCTGCTCCTGGCCTTCATTGGCCTGGTGGTTGGTCTGGCGGTTGGCCGTCAACGGAACGAGATCGCAGTACTGCGTAGTCGTGGCGCAACGGCGATCCAGATTATGGGCATTGCTATACTGGAAGCGCTATTGTTGGGGGCAGTGGCGCTGGCGGTTGGCGTTCCGGTCAGCGAGCAAATCTCGCGGGCAATTGGCGCTACCAAGAGTTTCCTCAACTTTACGTTGAGTTCAAACTTACGCGTCGCCATGACTTCCTCCACCTTGCGCTTTGGTCTAGGCGCGTTGATTGTCACCTTGCTGGCCCAGGTAATCCCCTCCTTAGGGGCAGCCCGCCATACGATTATCAGTTACAAACAAGAGACGGCACGCACCGTACGCCCACCCTGGTGGCAGCGCGCCTGGCTGGATGTCTTGCTCCTAATTCCAGCCGGCTATGGCGCCTATTTGCTCCGTCAACAGGGCAGCATTGTCATGCCGGGGACAGGGCTGCAAGGCGGCATTTTTGATAATCCCCTGCTCTTTCTGGTGCCTGCCATTGGCGCGTTGGCACTCACCTTGCTGGTGCTGCGCCTTTTGCCTTATTTGATGATGGTGGTCTCCTGGATAGCAGGCCGCACCAACAGTGTAGGCTTTTTGTTGGCCACTCGCTATCTGGCCCGCGACCCAGGCTTCTACACGGCTCCGTTGACCTTGTTGATTCTCACGCTGAGTCTCTCATCCTTTACTGCTTCATTGGCCCAGACATTGGACAATCACCTCTACGACCAAAGCTATTACAAGATTGGCTCTGATGTTAAGCTGGTGGAGATTGGGCAAAGCAACGATACGGCTGGGGGAAGCCCAGCTGGCGGCGGTGAAGGTGCTGCCGCCGGTGGAGGTGCGGCAGGCGCCAATGCCAACACCAATACAGGTGCAGCTGCCCAGGCAGGTGCTGAACCTACGCCCACTGGCCCCAAATGGGTTTTTGTTCCAGTAGCTGAGCATCTCAAGGCGCCTGATGTGGTTGCCGCCACACGTGTCGGCGAATTTACGGCCAGCATCCAGGTGCAGGGTGAATGGAAAGAAAGCAATTTGATCGGCATTGACCGGGTTGACTTTCCCAAGGTGGCCTATTGGCGGCGTGACTTTGCGCCAGCCAACCTCGGTGCGTTGATGAATGCCCTGGCCGTTGCCCCGGAAGGCATCCTTTTGCGTGGCGACTTCATGGCCGAAAATCGTGTTCGTGTCGGCGACGAGGTGCAGGTGCGCATCAGCAACTTTGGTCAGGCAGCGACAATGGCCATGAAGGTGGCCGGCGAGTTGAATTATTTTCCCACCTGGTACCCTGAAACCGACCCAGAGGAGTTCCGTCCATTGATTGTGGGGAACTTGGAATATATCTTTGAACAATCGGGCGGCGAAATGCCCTACGATGTCTGGGTGCGCACCAAACCCGGAGCGAACCTGACCCAAATGGAACGTGATCTCAGCAAGTTGGATCTGGTAGTGGTGGATGCCAGCTCGGCACCGCAGCGCATTGCCGACGAACAACGGCGGCCAGAGCGCCAGGGCTTGTTTGGTGTGCTGTCGGTCGGCTTTTTGGCCGCAGCCTTTTTGACGGTGTTGGGCTTTTTTCTCTACGCCCTTTTCTCCTTCCGGCGGCGCTTTATTGAACTGGGCACCTTGCGGGCCATTGGTTTGTCTGCCGGGCAGATGACGGCATTTCTGGCTTGGGAGTTGGCCTTCTTAATTCTGCTAGGCTTGGGTGCTGGCACCTATTTAGGCGCTTTGATCAGTCAAATCTTTATCCCCTATTTGCAGATCGGCACAGATGTACAATCGATGACGCCACCATTCCAGGTGCAGATTGCCTGGCCGGCGATCATACGCATCTATGGCCTCTTTGTCTTGCTCTTTGTGGTCGCCCTGAGTGTTCTGGTAGGCTTGCTCATGCGGATGAAAATCTTCCAGGCCATCAAACTGGGCGAAACCGTATAAAGACAACGAGACAAGAGACAAGGAGAAACAAGGAGAACGTGGTACAATTCTTTCTCCTTGTTTCCCTTTCTCCTTGTCCCCTTGTCTAATTTGAAGGACTTTCAATGAGTGAACCCTTTATTTTGTGTGATGGCCTGGTCAAAATCTACCAGGTGGCAGATCTGGAGATGGTGGCCTTACGTGAGTTGAATTTGACAGTGGAAAAAGGCGAGTTGATGGCCATTGTCGGCTCTAGCGGCAGCGGTAAGACCATTCTCATGAATATTCTCGGTGGACTGGATCGACCCTCTGCCGGGCGGGTGCGCGTCGATGGCCTGGATTTGCTCAAGCTCTCGGATAGCCAGTTGAACAAGTATCGCCGCGAAAAGGTGGGTTTTGTCTGGCAACAGAGTGCTCGCAACCTGGTGCCGTATCTCAATGCCATTGACAATGTGATCCTCCCCATGACATTGGCGGGTATGACGGGCAAGGCCAAAACCAAACGCGCTGAACAGTTGTTGGACCTGGTGGGCTTGAAAGAACGTATGCGCCATCACTTGCCAGAGCTTTCGGGCGGTGAACAGCAGCGCGTGGCCATTGCCGTGGGGTTGGCCAACAACCCTACCCTGCTGCTGGCCGATGAGCCAACCGGCGAAGTAGATTCGGCTACGGCCCAGACCATCTACAACACCTTTCGCACCTTGACTGGCGAAATGGGGATCACGACCTTAATTGTCAGCCATGATCCAGGAGTTGCCAGCCAAGTGGGGCGTGTGGTGGCGATTCGCGACGGCATGTTGGCCAGCGAAACCATCCGTCAGACGCGTGTGCAAGCTGTTGAACCAGTCAATGGCGATGCTGCGAGCAATGGCGACGCTCCCGCAGAGCAACAGCCTACCCATGAATATGAAGAACTCGTTGTGGTAGATCGGGCCGGGCGGCTGCATATCCCCAAGGAATATCTGGAGCAATTCGATATCAGAGGGCGCGCCCAGTTGGAAGTCACGGAAGATGGCATCCTGATTCGCTCCACCAAGCAGGATCGAGTGGAACAGGAGATTGCTCGCAAAACCAGTGTAGATACAGCGACGCAGCAAGCCGCGTCTGTGCGTGGCCTGTTTGGGCGATTTAGTCTGAAGCGCAATAAGAAGCAGGGTGAGGAAAAGTAATTTGTCTGGTAACCATAAATACGTCATCGAAACACAGAACCTCAAGCGCATCTACAAGCTGGGTGACCAGCAAGTTCATGCCTTGCGTGGGGTAAATATGCAGATAGCGCCGGGTCAACTTGTCGCCCTTAAGGGGCGCTCCGGCAGCGGCAAGACCACGTTGCTCAATTGTATCGGTGGTTTGGACAAACCAACCGAAGGTAAAGTGATTATTTTTGGCGAAGAGATTGTCGGCTGGAGCGAAAACAAACTTACCTCCTGGCGTCGTCAACAAGTTGGCTTTATCTTTCAATCGCTAGGTCTGCTGCCGGCTCTCTCGGCCTATGAAAATGTCGAGTTGGTTCTGCGTATGAATAATGTCAAGCCCAAAGAACGCCAAGAGGCAACGGTTGCCTGTCTGGAACTGGTCGGGCTGGCCAAATGGATGGACCATCGACCGTATGAGCTGTCTGGCGGTCAGCAGCAACGTGTGGCCATTGCGCGTGCTTTGGTCAACCAACCAAAGCTGATTATTGCCGATGAGCCAACTGGCGATCTGGACAGCAAGACTGGGCGTGAGATCCTGGGGCTTTTCCGCAAAATTGTTCATGAACAGAACATTGCCATGTTGATGGCAACCCATGACAGCCTGGTCAATGAGTATGTTGACCAAGTTCTGCACCTGCAGGATGGCCAGATCTTACGCATTGATACGCCCCAGGCCGAGGCGGCTGAAACGCTTGTACCCAAATAAAGTGACAAGGTGACGGGGTGACAGGGTGAGATTCACCTGGTCACCTTGTCACCTTGTCACCTTGTCACCTTGTCAACTCTGTCCATTCCTCACTCACACACACCTATGACCAACGCCATCAAACGCACAAACTTCGGGATTATCGGTTGCGGCAACATCAGCACTATCTATTTGAAGGCGGACAAGACCTTTGCCAACTTAAATTTGGTCGCCTGTGCCGATCTGGACATGGATCGCGCCCGGGCCAAAGCCGCTGAATACAATATCAAAGCCTACACGGTCGCGGAGTTGTTAGCCGACCCTACGATTGAAATTGTGGTCAATTTGACCATCCCGGGCGCCCACGCCGCGGTCGCGATGCAAGCCTTAGCAGCAGGCAAAGCCACCTACAGCGAAAAACCTTTTGCGCTCAACCGCGAGGATGGGCGCAAGTTGCTGATCGAAGCCAGCAAACGTGGGTTGCGCATTGGCTGTGCGCCCGACACCTTCCTGGGCGGTGGTCTGCAAACCTGTCGCAAATTGGTGGATGATGGGGTGATCGGCGAGCCGGTGGCCGCAACGGCCTTTATGATGTCACATGGCCACGAACATTGGCACCCCAGCCCGGAATTTTATTATCAACATGGCGGCGGGCCTATGTTTGATATGGGGCCATACTATCTGACTGCCCTGGTTGCCATTATCGGCCCTGTGAAGCAAGTGGCGGGGATGACGCGCATCACCTTCCCCGAACGCACCATCACCAGCCAGCCCAAGTTTGGTCAGCATGTGACTGTGGAGGTGCCCACCCATGTGGCTGGGCTGCTGGAGTTTGCCAATGGCGCGATTGGCACGGTCATCCAGACCTTTGATGTATGGGGCGCCAATTTGCCACGTTTGGAAGTACACGGCACCGAAGGCAGTTTAAGTATGCCCGACCCCAATACCTTTGGTGGGCCGGTGCGTGTAAGATTGAAAAACAAGAGCGAGTGGGAAGATGTGCCGCTAACCCACATCTACACCGAAAACAGCCGCGGGCTGGGTGTGGCCGATATGGCTGCGGCCATGGTCAGCGGTCGTGACCATCGCGCCAGTGGTGAACTGGCACATCATGTGCTGGATATTATGCAAGCTTTCCACGACGCCTCAGATGCAGGCCAACACATCACCCTGACCAGCACCTGTAACCGCCCTGCCATGTTGCCGGTGGGCTTGCAGCCAGGGATGGTCGAGTTATCCTAATTGGATAATAAAACTCAGCAATCATTGTAGCGTTTATGATAATATGAAAGCCTGGAGCGATGACCTTTGATGACATCCTCGGCTCTATCACTGGCGTTGAAATTATTGGACGCGGTCTTGGTGTTCATGTTCGTCACCATCTCAATCAGCGCCATGGTCAAGGCCGCTGGCGCAAGCTCAAAGGCTTTGCGAACGTGCAATATCCCGATGGCTCCGTTTGGTGGGTGGAAATTCACTGGTATGAAGCCAGCGGCATTGGCCGCCGTGACCCTAAGGATAAACGCAAGATCAGGAGAATCAAATGACCCTTACTGGATATGCGTATGTTCGTTGCATAAATAATCGCAAGACCTTCTATTTTCCTGAAGAACCCCGACAGCCTGACACCATCCTGGGCCTGAAGCTGGGCCAGGTCTACAAGGTTGTCCCTCCTCTGCCCAACGATGACCCTCAAACCGTGCGCGTCATCGACGGCACTGGGGAGGATTACCCCTATCCTATTAGCTATTTTGAGCCATTTATTCCACTGGTCAACGAACTGGCTAGCGTTAGCGCCACAGTCCACTTATCTCCGACCTTACGCCAGATCCTCCAGGCCGAAGCTTTGGCTCATCAGACAACAGTTAGCGGTCTGTTGCGCCAATGGATTGATGAGCGGCTGGATTTGCCTATAGCCACGTAGAAATAACCACACGTGGCAAAATTGAGTCAGATGTTTTTCGATTAGACAGAAACTAGTAGACCCATATGCCCAGACTTTCCTATCCCCCCACCGCCACCGTCGAACAGGTGGATAATTACCACGGCACGGTGGTTGCCGACCCCTATCGCTGGCTGGAGGATACCGATGCCGAAGCAACCCAGCGCTGGATTGCAGCGCAGAATGAAGTGACCTTTGACTTTCTCAATACGCTGCCGGAACGTGAGCAGATTCGCCAACGATTGACGACGTTGTGGAATTTCCCCAAAATGCCATATCTTGTCCACGAACGTGGACGCTATTTTCAACTGCGCAACAATGGTCTCCAAAATCAGAATGTTCTCTATGTGGCCGACGCGCTTGATGCAGAGCCACGCATTCTGCTTGACCCCAACACCCTCTCCGCGGATGGCACCGTTGCCCTGGTGAACTGGTCGGCTAGCCCCAACGGGCGCTGGCTGGCCTATGCGACCAGCGCCAGCGGTTCGGACTGGATGACCTGGCGGGTGCGCGATATCGATAGTGGCCGCGATCTGCCGGATGTGATTGAGTGGAGTAAATTTGCAGGGGCTGCCTGGCTGCCCGATAGCAGCGCGTTTTATTACGCCCGCTATGATGCACCAACCGAAGGGCTAAATTACCGAGGCGTCAACTATTTTCATAAACTCTACTTGCACCATTTGGGTGAAGCGCAATCCCAAGATCGCTTGGTGTATGAACGTCCTGATCACAAAGAATGGGGCTTCAATGGCTTTGTCAGCGAAGACGGTCGCTATCTCATTATCCATGTTTGGATCGGCACGGATGCCCGCAACCTACTCTTTTATCAAGATCTAACCCAGGGTGGGCCAATCTGTGAATTAATTGCCGACCTGGAAGCCAGCTACTCCTTTGTAGGCAACGATGGCCCGCTCTTCTATGTCCAGACCAACCTGGATGCACCACGTAGCCGCCTGATTGCCATTGATACGCAGCGCCCAGCGCGGGATCAATGGCGCACCCTGATCGCCCAGCGTGAAGAGGTCTTGCAGGGCATTGGTCTTGTCCATAACGAATTTGTTGCCCTCTACCTCAAAGATGCCCACCACCAACTGTGGCGTTTTGACCTGGCCGGCCACCCGATCAGCGAGATACCTTTACCCACACTCGGCACAGCCGGTTTGATGGTAGGGCGTGGCAACCGCTATGCTGAGCAATTTTTCTACACGTTCGCTTCGTTTGCCTGTCCACCAACCATTTATCGCTATGATTTTCAGCAGCAGCAAAGCGAAGTGATCTTTCAGCCTGCCATCCAGTTTGATTTTACGCCCTACGTCACCAGACAGCATTTTGCTATCAGCAAAGATGGCACACGTGTACCGCTTTTCCTGGTTCATCATCAAGATGCTTTGCAGGACGGTCCAGCGCTGGCCTTACTCTATGGCTATGGTGGTTTTGATATTCCTGTGCTGCCCTTCTTTAGCATCAGCAATTTGGTCTGGCTAGAGCGCGGCGGCGTGTTGGCCGTGGCCTGTCTGCGGGGCGGGGGTGAATACGGCGAAGAGTGGCACAAAGCCGGCATGTTGCAGAACAAGCAAAATGTCTTTGATGACTTTATTGCCTGCGCCGAACACTTGATCGTCGAGCAGATCACTGTGCCAGCTCGCCTGGCCATTGCTGGTGGTTCGAATGGCGGGCTGTTGGTGGGCGCCTGTGTCAATCAACGCCCGGAACTCTTCGCCGCCGCCATCCCTCGTGTAGGGGTGATGGATATGTTGCGCTATCATCAGTTTACGATTGGCTGGGCCTGGGTGAGCGAATTTGGTTCCGCCGACGATCCCGAACAATTTCGGACGCTTTACGCGTATTCGCCGCTACACAACCTCAAACCGGGTCAGGCTTATCCAGCCGTTTTGATTACTACCGGCGATCATGATGATCGAGTGGTGCCCGGTCATTCCTTCAAATATGCAGCGGCGCTCCAGGCTGCGCAGGGCGGTGAACGTCCAACTCTAATCCGCGTTCAGACCAAGACTGGTCACGGCCTGGGCAAACCCACTGCAATGGTGATTGCTGAAGAAGCCGATGTTTGGGCCTTTCTGAGCGAGATGTTAGACTGATATAGGCCCGACACGATAACGATGCAGAAGCTCAGAATCGCACCGTGTACCGTTCATCCCTATTGCACAGGTAGGATGAGAGATAAATCATGATGCTTCAATTACAATTACCGCCGCAAGTGGTCGAAGATACTATATTTTATCCGGAAACGGATGGTAAGCCGATGGCAGA
>WBZQ01002038.1_pt1 | contig 13415 bp, 10 predicted proteins | sample 5204251 | NCBI WGS metagenome assembly WBZQ01 (sample SAMN12412402, study PRJNA552823) | activated sludge metagenome | isolation source: activated sludge from nitrification reactor of wastewater treatment plant... | place: USA: Virginia | collected 2017-09 | reverse complement strand
CCCTCTCTTTGCAATCACTTCGGAGCCAGCGTTCAGGTTCATGCTCAGACCTGCTTCCGGATGGCTTCGATCGGGTCCAGCGTCGAGGCCCGCCAGGCGGGGTACCAGGCGGCGGCCAGACACAGGGCAAGGGCGGCCAGAACCACGGCGGCGAAGTCCCCCGCCTCGGGCCGGACGGGCAGCTTCTCGATGAAGTAGACGTCCCCCGGCAGGCGGATGAACGGGTACCGGGCGAGCACGGCGATCAACCCGCCCCCCATCACCAGCCCGAGCGCCACGCCGAGCACGCCGATCAGCAGGCCCTCCACGAGGAAGATCGCGCGGACCTGCGCCGACGTCGCCCCCATGGACTTGAGCACACCGATGTCGCGGCGCTTTTCGAGTACCACCATGAACAGCGTGCTCACGATGTTGAACGCCGCGACCAGCACGATGAGCGCGAGAATCAGGAACATCACGGTCTTCTCGAGCTTCATCCACGTGAACAGGTTGCGATTCAGGTCCATCCAGTTGTTCGCGCGCAGGCGCGGGAGTCCGGCCGCCTCCTGCAGTCGCCGCGCCGCCTCCGGCGCGGTGAACATGTCCACGAGCCGCACCTCGAGACCCGTGACGTGGTCGCCGAGTTGGAAGAAGTCCTGCGCCGCCCCGATCGAGGTGAAGCCGAAACTCGAGTCGTACGTGTAGAGCCCGCTCGTGAACAGGCCCACGAGCCGGAACTGCCGCAGGCGCGTGCGGTAGCCGAGCGCGGAGGCGCCGTCCGGCTCGAGCGTGGCGAGCAGCACGCGATCTCCGACGCCGGCGCCGAGCCGCGCGGCCAGTTCCGATCCGAGCACGAGTCCGGGCTCGCCCTGGGCCGTGAGCGTCGGGATCGAGTCCAGCGCCGGCCGCACGTTGCGACCGATCGTCGTCACCACGCGCTCGGCCGCGAGGTCGACGCCCTTCACGACGAGGCCCTCGCTCAGGCCCTCGCGGAACGCCATGGCCTTCGCGTACACGAACGGCGCGACGCCGGCGACGCCGGGCTCCTTCGCGAGCCGGGCCGCGAGCGCCGATGCGTCCCCCACGCCGGCGGTCGTCTCGCCGAGCAGCACCACGTGCGCGTCGGTGCCCGCGATGCGCGACTGGATCTCGCCCTCGAAGCCGTTCATCACCGCCAGCACGGTGAGCAGCGCCGTGACGCCCACCGCCACACCGGCCACCGAGATGCCGGTGAGCAGCGTGATGAACCCGCTCGACTTGCGCGAGCGCAGGTAGCGCGCCGCGATCCAGAGCGGGAAGCTCAAGCGGTCGGCGCCGGGTCCGCGGGCGCCTCCTCCTCGTCGGCGTCGTCCCCCGCCGGCCGCCCCTCCTCGGGCCGCAGCTGGGGGAACAGGATCACGTCGCGGATCGAACGCTGGTTCGTGGCGAGCATCACCAGGCGGTCGATGCCGATGCCGACGCCGCCCGTGGGCGGCATCCCGTACTCCAGCGCGCGCAGGTAGTCCTCGTCGAGCACCTGGGCCTCCTCGTCGCCTCGCTCGCGCTGCGCCGTCTGGAACTCGAACGCGGCGCGCTGCGCGTCCGCGTCGTTCTGCTCGCTGAACGCATTCGCGAGCTCCATGCCCGCGGCGAACAGCTCGAAGCGCTCGACCACGCCGGGCGTGGTGCGGCTACGGCGTGCGAGCGGCGAGATCTCGAGCGGGAAGTCCACCAGGAACGTGGCGTCCTGCAGCTCGGGCTGAACCAGCTCGCTGAACAGCTCGTCCAGCAGTCCGCCCGCGCCGGTGCCCGACCGCGCGTGAAGCCCGCGCGCCGCGCACAGCCGGCGGAGCTTCGCCTCGTCGAGATCGTGCACGGACTCGCCCACCTTCTCGCTGACCGCGTCGAGCATCGAGACGCGCTTCCACGGACGCTCGAAGTTCAGCGTCCGGTCGCCGTACGGTACGCGCAACGTCCCGCACGCCTTCGCCAGCGCCTCCGTCACGAGCGATTCGGTCAGCTCCATCATGTCGTGCACGTCGGCGAACGCCTGGTAGTACTCGAGCATCGTGAACTCGGGATTGTGCGAGCGATCCATGCCCTCGTTGCGGAAGTTCCGCGAGAACTCGTACACGCGGTCGAGTCCGCCCACGATCAGCCGCTTCAGGTACAGCTCGTTCGAGATGCGCAGGTACAGGTCGACGTCGAGCGCGTTGTGCTTCGTCACGAACGGCCGCGCGAACGCGCCCCCGTAGAGCGGCTGCAGCACGGGCGTCTCGACCTCGAGGTAGCCGTGCCCGTCGAGGAACGCGCGGATGCCGGTGATCACGGACGCGCGGCGGCGGAACACCTCGCGCACGTCCAGGTTGACGAACAGATCGGCGTAACGCTGCCGGAAGCGTGTCTCGGGATCCTTCAGGCCGTGCCACTTCTCGGGCAGCGGCCGGATCGACTTCGCGAGCAGCTCCACCTGCTCGGCGCGCACGGTGATCTCGCCGGTGCGCGTGCGGAACAGCGAGCCCTCGATGCCGACCCAGTCCCCCACGTCGAGCAGCTCGTAGCGCTGGAACTGGTCGCCGAGCACGTCGGACTTGAAGTAGACCTGGATGCGGCCGGTCTCGTCGAGCACGTGGGCGAAGCCGGCCTTGCCGTGCCCGCGCATGGTCATCAGGCGGCCGGCGATGCGGACGCGCTCGCCGAACTCGGCCGTCACCGCGTCCCCCCGCGCCAGGAGTTCGGCCGCGCGGTGCGTGACGTCGTACCGGTAGGCGTAGGGCTCGAGGCCGAGTTCCCGCCACTGGGCGAGCTTGGCACGACGCTGATCCATCAGCTGGCGGAGGGACATGAGGGGTTCCGGGCGGTTCGGGCCAGGTTCGGTCGGAGAACGCCGCGTGGGCCGCGGCTGCCCCCCGCGGGTCCCCGATCGGAACGTCGACGCACCGGGGGCCTGCGCCCATGCACGGTGGTCGAATCGCCGGACTTTAGGGAGCGCGCTCCGCGCGTGTCAACGCGCGCCGGCATCGCCGGGCGGCGGCGCGGGGCACCGTCACCGCGGGCTTCCGCCCGTGGCGCTAGCGCCCGGCGCCTGCCGGGGAGCGCCGGAGCTGCTCGAGCGCGAGCTTGCCCGCCCCCGGGTCCACCGGCACCGGGTACTGCCCGGTGAAACAGGCTCGACAGAACTGCCGGGGCTCGGCCTCGCATCCGAGCATGCCGTCGAGCGACAGGTAGCCGAGCGACTCCACGCCGAGGTAGTCGCGGATCTCCTCCACCGACTTGAGCGCGCCGATCAGTTCGCGGCGGCTCGGCGTGTCGATGCCGTAGAAGCACGGGTGCGTCACGGGCGGCGAACCCACGCGGAAGTGCACCTCGCGCGCCCCGGCCCGGCGCAGCAGCCGGACGAGCTTGCGGCTCGTCGTGCCGCGCACGATCGAGTCGTCCACCACCACGACGCGGCGGCCGTCGAGGATCTCGCGGACCGGGTTGAACTTCACCCGCACGCCGAAGTCGCGGCCCGCCTGGTGCGGCTGGATGAACGTGCGGCCGATGTAGTGATTGCGGATCAACCCCAGCTCGTAGGGAACGCCCGAGCGCTCCGCGAATCCGAGCGCGATCGAGTTGCTGGAGTCGGGCACGGAGATCACGACGTCGGCGTCCGCCGGATGCTCCTCCGCCAGCCGTCGCCCGAGGCGCCGACGCACGCGGTCCACGCTCGCGCCGAACACGCGGCTGTCGGGTCGCGAGAAGTAGATGTGCTCGAAGACGCAGTGCTGCTGCGGATCGGCCGCCGGCACCGCGCGCCGGGAGCGCAAGCCCTGGGGATCCACGCGGACGATCTCGCCCGGCTCGACCTCGCGCACGAAGTCGGCGCCCACGAGATCGAACGCGCACGTCTCGCTCGCCACCACGTAGCCGTCGCCGAGCCGGCCGATCGCGAGCGGCCGGAAGCCGTGCGGGTCCCGCACCGCGAACACCGCGTCCGGCGTGAGCACGACGAGCGAGTACGCCCCCGCGACCTGCCGCACGGCATCGGCGAGCGCCTCCTCGGGATCGTCGGTGGGCGCGAGCGCCATGAGGTGCAGAAAGACCTCCGTGTCCAGCGTCGTCTGGAAGATCGAGCCGGATTCCTCGAGGCCCCGCCGCAACTCGCGTGCGTTCGTCAGGTTGCCGTTGTGCGCCAGCGCGAGCGCCCCGCCGCGGTAGACGACGCGCAGCGGCTGCGTGTTCTCGATCGTGAGCCCGCCCGACGTGGAGTAGCGGTTGTGGCCGATCGCGAGCGTGCCGGGCAGGCGATCGAGCTCGCCGTCCCCGTACACCTCCGAGACGAGCCCCACGCCCTTCACCGCGCGGAACTCGCCCGCGTCGTCCCGCGAGACGACCCCGGTGGCCTCCTGCCCGCGGTGCTGCAGCGCGTGCAGACCCAGCACCACGACCTCCGCCGCGCGCGGGACACCCACCGCCGCCAGCACACCGCACTCCTCGCGCCACGTCTTGTCCGCCGACCAACCGTTCATGCGCGTCCTCCCCGCGGCCCGGTCCCCGCGTCGTGCGGCGCGTCGATCCACGGCATCGGCACCGGGCCATCGGCCAGCGCCCAATCCTGGAAGTGGGGATTGCAGAAGAGCCCGTGCCGCCGGTCGCGGGCGACCGCGAGGTCGCGTGCGAGCGTCGTGGCGTCCGCGCCGGGCTCGAACCCCAGCACCCAGACCGTCGCCTCGCCCACGACGACCCGCTCGCCCGTCGCGTGGCGCCACGCCCGCTCCGCGGCCGGCCGCCGCGCGCCGCCCCGCTCCACCACGAGCAGCGCCCGCTCGTTCGGCCCGAGCGGCACCGGCTCGTCCGCGCTCGCCCGCACGACGCAACGCTCCTTCGCCGGGTTGTAGAAACGCGTGGAGTCGTGCAGCCGCCCGGCGAGTGCGTCCGCCGGGAGCCGCGAGCCGGCCACCTCGAACAGCCGCCAACGGCGCAGGCTCACCAGTGCGCGACCCGCCTCGAGTTCGCGGCGCGCGACGGAGCGCGCGGACTCGGCCTCCGGGTCCTCCGACCGCAGCGTGATCCACGCCTGCGCGAGTGTCGCCAGTGCGATCGTCACACGGCCTCCAGTGCGCGCGCCAGCCCGTGGAAGAGCGACAGGCCCGGCGCGTCCGCACCGGTCGCGTCGCCGCCCCCCTCCAGCGCCGCGTCGCGCCGATCGCCCCACGGCCCGGCGACGTCGCGCGCGATCGCCCCCACGTCGAGCACGCGTTCCGGGTGTGGCATCATCGCGAGCACGTTGCCCCCCTCGTTGCACACGGCAGCGACCGCCGAGTCGGCGCCGTTCGGATTCGCGGGAAAACCGCGCACCGACGCGCCCGCCGCGTCACAGTAGCGCAACGGCGTCTGGCCGCGCCGCACGAGCGTCGCGATGGCGCGCGGCGCGGCCGAGGTGAAGCGGCCCTCGCCGTGCGCGATCGGCAGCGGCAGCACGGTGCCGGGTTCGAGATGCGCGGTGAACACGCACGCCGAACGCTCCACCCGACAGTAGATCCAGCGCGCGTAGTAGCCCGCGCGTCCGGGCATCCGGTTGCGGGCGAGCGCCAGTTCGACCTCGCCGCGCCCGGGCACGAGGCCGGCCTCCACCAGCACCTGCGCGCCGTTGCAGATGCCCAGCACCGGCTTGCCCCGGGCGGCCTCGGCGGCGAGCACGTCCAGCATCGGGTCCTTCGCCGCGAGCGCACCCGCTCGAACGCGGTCCTGGAACGAGAATCCGCCGGGCAGCACGTAGCCATCGAAGCCGGACAGCTCCCGCGCCGGCCGCGTGGCGCGGAACACCTCGCCGGCCAGCCCCGCGCGATCGAGCGCGCGCACGGTCTCCGCCTCGCAGTTCACGCCCGGGAACTGCACCACCGCGATGCGCGCCCTCATGCGTCCTCCTCGTTCCACAGCCGCGACAGCGCCCGCTGCGACGCGCGGACGAGCTCGGCCCGCGACCACTCCACCTCGCCCGCCCCCGGCAACCGCGCGCGCAGCCGGCCGTGCGCGGCCACGGCACCGACGGGCCACGTCGCCAGCCCGCGCTCGCGCGCCATCTGGAGCAGTCGCGGCATGCGCTCGAACCGGGTCGCGTAGAGGATCGCGGAATCCTCCGCGAACAGCGCCTCCCACGCCGGGCACTCGAGCGCCTCGACGTCGAGGTCCACGCCGAGCGCGCGCTCGGGTGCCGACGCGAGCAGCATCTCGACGACGGCCGTGGCGAGCCCGCCGTCGGACACGTCGTGCGCCGCGGTGGCGAGCCGGGCTTCCGCCACCGCCACCGCGAACTCGTGCAGCCGCGCCTCGAGCCCGAGATCGAGCGCCGGCGGCGCGCCCCCGCGGCGGCCGAGCAACTCGCGCTCGGCGAGCGAGCCTTCGATCGCCCGCCGCGGCTCACCGACCAGGACGAGCGCCTGTCCGGGCGCCCGCAGGGCCTGGCCGAGCGCCGTGGACACGTCGCGCAGCACTCCCGCGCACATCACGATCGGCGACGGCGGAATCGCGCGGTCGCCGACCTGGTTGTAGAGGCTCACGTTGCCGCTCACGAACGGCAGCGCGTGCCCCGGCGCCGCGAGCGCGCCGAGCGCGGATGCCGCTCGCGCGAGGCCCTCGATCGACGCTTCGAGGTCGGCCATCACCGCCGGGTCCTCCGGGTGGCCGAAGTTCAGGCAGTCCGTGAGCGCCCACGGCCGCGCGCCCGTCACGGCCACGTTGCGCGCGGCCTCTGCCACCGCGTGCTCCGCGCCGCGCGCCGGATCGGCCGCGCACCACCACGGATTGCCGCCCGTCGCGAACGCCACGCCGGTGGGCCGGTCGGGCCGCACCCGCAACACGGCGGCGTCGGCTTCGCCCGGGCGCAGCCATGCGCGGCCCTGCACCTCGGTGTCGTAGTGGCGCACGAGGTACTCGCGCGAACCGCCGTTCGCGGACGCGAGCAGGTCGAGCAGCGCGCGCCGCGGCGCCGGCGCGCGGCGGCGCGAGCGGGCCGCGATCGGCGCGCGGGGCCGCGGGGCGGCGGGCCGTTCCACGCGGCGCCCGGTCGTGATGGCGTCGGTGGTCGTGTCGACGAGCGTCTCGTCCTCCCACGTCACACGGTAGCGCGAGCCGGGCGTGGCCACGCCGATCACGCGCGCGCCGGCGCCGGGATGCACGCGCCCGAGCGCGAACTCCTCCTCGTAGACCGCGCACAGCTCGGGGGCGAACGCCTCGGGCACGACCCAGCAGTAGCGCTCCTGCGTCTCGGCGCACAGCAGCACCTCGGGCGGCAGTTCGCGCTCGACGCGGTGCGCGCGTTCGAGTCGGAGGTCCGCGCCCCAGCCGCCGGCGGCGGCCAGCTCGCTCGTCGCGCACGCGATGCCGCCCGCGCCGAGGTCCTTGAATCCGCACGGGATCCGGCGCTCGCGCACGCGGCGGAACACCTCCGCCGTCGCGACGTTCAGGACGCGCTTGAGGAACGGGTCGGGCAGCTGCACCGCGCCGCGCTGGTCCTCCTGCCCCAGTTCGCCCGACGCGAACGCCGCCCCGCCGAAGCCGCTCTCGTCGGTGGGCTTGCCCACCAGCACGAACACCCACGGGCCGGGGCCCTCGGGCACGCGGCTCCGGAGCACGCCGTCGGCCGGCGCGAGCCCCACCGCGATCGCGTTGACGAGGCAGTTCTGGTCGTAGCCGGCGTCGAAGCAGGTGTCGCCGCCCAGGTTCGGCACGCCGAGCGCGTCCGCGTACATCGCGACGCCCTCGACCACGCCGCGCACGACGTCGCGCACGTGCGCGGACGATCGCGGATCGCCGAAGCGCAGGCAGTCCATGGCGCCCACCACCTCGGCGCCCATGCACACGATGTCGCGCACGATCCCGCCGACGCCGGTCGCGGCGCCCTCCACGGGCAGGACCTGGCTCGGATGGTTGTGGCTCTCGTGCCCCAGAACGAGCACCGTGTCGTCGCACGGCGCGGGCAGCGCCACGACACCGGCGTCCTCGCCGGGTCCGATCACGACCTGCGGGGCCTGCGTCGGCAGGCGCTTCAGCAGGTGCCGCGTGGACTTGTACGAGCAGTGCTCGCTCCACAGGATGCCGAACAGCACCGCCTCGGCCCAGCGCGGCGGCCGGCCGAGCAGCTCGAGCAACAGCGTGACCTCCGCGGGCTCCAGGGCGACGCCCCGGCCGCGCAGTCGCGCCGCGACCGCGGCCGGATCGCGCGCTTCCTCCGTCGTGTACGCGGGCGTCTCGATGGTGCGCAGGCTCATGCGGGCACTCCGGCGCGTGCGAACAGGTCGTCCACGCGCGCGAGGAAGAAGTCGAGTTCGAAGCACGCGGCGAGCGCCGCCGGCGCCAGCGCGCGTGTCACCACCGGGTCCGATTCGAGCGCCGCGCGGAACGACACGCCACCGTCGGCGGCCGCGAGCGCGTGACGCTGCACGATCCGGTACGCCTCGTCGCGCGCGAGCCCGGCCGCCGTCAGCGCGAGCAGCACGCGCTGCGAGAACACCAGCCCGCCGCCCGCGTCGAGGTTCGCGCGCATCCGCTCGGGGTGCACGCGCAGGCCCTCGAGCACCCAGGCGAGATCGTGCGCCATGAAATCCGCGGCGAGGAACGCATCGGGCAGGATCACGCGCTCGACGGACGAGTGGCTGATGTCCCGCTCGTGCCACAGCGGCTGGTTCTCGAACCCCGCGAGCGCGTAGGCGCGGACGAGCCGCGCGAGCCCGCACACGCGCTCGCACCGCACCGGGTTGCGCTTGTGCGGCATCGCCGACGAGCCCTTCTGCTTCTCCGTGAACGGCTCCTCCGCCTCGCGCACCTCGGTGCGCATCAGGTGGCGGATCTCGAGCGCGATCTTCTCCATCGTGCCCGCCGCCACCGCGAGCGACGCGAGCAGCGCCGCGTGACGGTCGCGCTGCACCACCTGGTTCGCCACGGGCTCCGGGACGAGTGCGAGCGACGCGAGCGCGCGCGTCTCCACGGCCGGCGACAGGTGCGCGAGCGTGCCGACCGCGCCCGAGTACTTGCCGACCGCCGTGTCGGCGAGCGCGGCGTCGAGCCGCGCGAGGTCGCGCCCGAGTTCCTCGCTCCACAGCAGGCACTTGAGCCCGAACGTGATGGGTTCCGCGTGAACGCCGTGCGTTCGGCCCACCATCGGCGTCCGTCGGTGCCGCTGCGCGAGGTCGAATGCCGCCGAGCGCACACGCGCGAGCGAGCGCCGCAGCACCGCGCCGGCCTGCTGGATCTGCGCGGCGAGCGCGGTGTCGACCAGATCCGACGAGGTCATGCCGGTGTGCAGGTGCCGCGCGTCGTCCCCGACCGACTCCGCCACCATCGACAGGAACGCGATCACGTCGTGGTGCACGTCCGCCTCGATCGCCAGCATGCGCGGGAGGTCCAGCGTCGCCTTCGCGCGGATCCGGTCGGCCGTGCCGGCGGGCACGTCGCCGTCCGTCTCGCGGGCGCGGGTCGCCGCGAGTTCGACGTCGAGCCACAGCTCGAGCCGTCGCTCGTCGGCCCACACGGCCGCCATCTCGGGCCGCGCGTAACGCTCGATCACTTCGCGCCTCCGGGCGCCTCGGCGAGCGCCACGCGCGCCGTGAACGAACGGCCCTCGCGCTCCACGTCGAGCACCAGCACGTCGCCCACGCTCGCGCCGTACATCACGCCCTGCACGTCGTCGAGGCTGTCGGTCACCTTGCCGTTCACCTTGCGGATGCGATCGCCGGGCTTGAGCCCCGCCTTCGCCGCGGGTCCGTCGTCGGCCACGCGCGTGACCACCAGACCGCCGACGTCGCGCCAGCCGAGCCGCTGCGCCATGTACTCGTTCACGGGCTGCACCTGCATGCCCGGCCACGCGGACCGCACGCGCCCGTACTGGCGGATCTCCCCCAGCAGCCGCTTCGCGAGGTTGATCGGGATCGCGAAGCCGAGCCCGATCGAGCCGCCGCCCTGCGTGAAGATGAATGCGTTGATCCCGATCACCTGGCCGTCGCCGTTGACGAGCGCGCCGCCCGAGTTGCCGGGATTGATGGCCGCGTCGGTCTGGATCATGTTCTTGTACACGCCCGACTGCGAGGCCTCCGACTTGATGTCGCGCTTCGTGGCGCTGACGACGCCCGCGGTGACCGTGGGCTGCGAGTCGTCGAGCAGGTAGCCGAACGGATTGCCGATCGCGATCGCCCACTCGCCGACGACGAGCGAATCACTGTTGCCGAGCGGGGCCACGGGCAGGTCCTTCGCCTCCAGGATCTGCAGCACCGCGAGGTCGTACACCGGAGAGTCCCCCAGCACCTTCGCCTCGAAGTGTCGCCCGTCCGGCAGGTTCACGCGGATCTGCTCGGCGTCGCGGATCACGTGCGAGTTCGTCAGCATGGTGCCCGCGTGATCCACGATGACGCCGGACCCGAGCCCCGGGACGCGCTGCCGATACTCGCTCGGCGGGAAGAAGCGGTCGAAGAAGTCGTCGCGGAACATGCCGCCGAACGGATCCACGCGCACGGTCCGCGACGCGATGACGCTCACCGAGACGACGGCCGGACTCACCGCCTGCGCCGCCGTCACGATGGCGCTGCGCCGCGATTCCGAGATCGACGGCGCCGGGGCCGACGCCCGCGGGGTCGTCGCCGAACGCTGCTGGACCGCGGCCATGGCCCCCACGCCCATCGCCGCTCCGACCACGAACACCAGTGCCACGGACAGCCTCGTCATGAGCCTCAAGCCTCGCTCCCCTCGTAGACCACCGCCTCCAGGCACAGCCCTTCGGGCGGCGCGGTGATGCCCGCGCGCGCGCGATCACGCGCCTCCCGCACGGCGGTCGTCGCCGCGGCCGGATCGTCGGTCCGTGCCGCCGCGAGCGCCGTTCCCACCAGATTGCGCACCATGTGATACAGGAAGTGATCCGCCTGCACTTCGAACGAGAGGCCGCCCTCCCAGCGCGACCAGCGGGCGACGTCCACGCGGCACACGGGCTCGGCGGGCTGGCTGCCCACGGCCCGGAACGACGAGCAGTCGTGCGTGCCGACCAGCGGCACCGCCGATGCCGCGAGCGCCTCCAACTCCGGCAGCCGGCCCGGATGCCACGCGAACCGTCTCCACAGCACGTCGTCCCGGTCGAGCAGCCGGTACACGTAGCGCCGGGCCCGCGCCGAGTGCCGCGCGTGGAAGTCCGCGGGCGCTTCGGCGGCGTCCACCACGTGCACGTCCTTCGGCAGCCGCCGGCCCACGAGCGGCGGCAACGCGCGCGCGGGCAGCGCGGTGCGCGCCGAGAACGACGCCACCTGCCCGCGGGCGTGCACGCCCGTGTCGGTGCGGCCCGCGCCGTGCACGCGGAGACCCGGAAGTTCCAGCGCTTCGCTCACCGCCCGCTCGAGCTCCCCCTGCACGGTTCGCACGCCCGGTTGCACCTGCCAGCCGTGGAAGTCCGTGCCGTCGTACGCCACCGTCAGCCGAAAGGTCCGTTCCGTCACGACATCCGTGTGGACACGCCGCACCAGTGCTCGGCGATCTGGATCGCGTTCGTCGCCGCGCCCTTGCGCAGGTTGTCCGACGCCAGGAAGAACACCAGCCCGTTCGGGTCCCCGAGATCCGGCCGCGCGCGGCCGACGAGCACCTCGTCGCGGCCCGCCGCGTCGAGCGGCATCGGGTAACGCCCCGCCGCGGGTTCGTCGACCACGATCACGCCGGGGAACTCCGCCCACGCCGCGCGGGCGGCCTCCGGAGTCACCGCCCGGTCGAACGTGGCCTGCACGTGCGCGGAGTGCCCGATGCGCACCGGCACGCGCACCGCCGTGCACACCACCGGCAGCGCGGGCTGCTCGAGGATCTTGCGGCATTCCCAGACCACCTTCATCTCCTCGCGCGTGTAGCCGTTCGACTCGAAGCGGTCGATCTGCGGAACGACGTTGAACGCGAACGCGGGCAGGCCGTTCGCCCGGCCAGGCGGCGGGCCGTCGAGTCCGGCGCGCACGCCCGCATCGAGGTCGGCGAGTGCGTCGCTGCCGGCGCCCGACACCGACTGGTACGTGGCGACGGAGAGTCGGATCAGCGTGCCGAGCGGCCGCAGCGCCGCGAGCGTCATCGTCACCGGGATCGTCGAGCAGTTCGGATTCGCGATCAGGGTCGGTCGCGCGGCGAGCGTGTGCGCGTTCACCTCGGGCACCACGAGCGGCACGTCGTCCACGTAGCGGAACGCGCTGCTGTTGTCCACGACCACCGCACCGGCCGCCCGGGCCACCGGCGCCCAGCGCTGGCTCACCTCGTTACCCCCGGCGAACAGCGCCACGTCCACACCCGACCACGAGGACTCGCTCACGGCCTCCACGGTCAGGTCGCGGCCCCGGAACGGGATGCGCGTCGAGGCGGACCGCTCGCTCGCGAGCAGGCGCAGCTCGTCGAGGGGGAACCCGCGCTCCTCGAGCAGGGCGATCATCGTGCGACCGACCAGGCCGGTCGCCCCCAGCACCGCGACGGTGCGACTCATGGGCGCCCTCCGGTCGTCCGCGTCACGGCACGGACGGCTTCCGGCTCGGCTGTGGACACGTCGCAGACCTCCGGGCGGGTTCGAGGCTTCGTGCGAAGCCCGGAATCTAGGGACGCCCTCCGGGGCTGTCAACGCACGGGGCTCAAGCTCGCGGCCCCGCCCTGCCGAAAACCCGGGCGGCCCCCATGGGCCTTCGCTGGCGGTCCCCTCCCGCCGGGCGCGTTCCTTCCGTCCGGAATCCACCGGGAGCTCGACCATGCCCGTCCTGATTCGCTGGTTCGCCGCCGCCGTCGTGCTGATGGTGACCCTCGCCGCCGGCCGTCCGGCGAGGCCGCCCGTCGGCCCCGAGGCCGCCGACTCGTTGCGCCGCGCCGTCAACGCACGCCTCCGTGAACACCTCGCGACCACCGTCGCGGAGGAACACGCGCCGGCGCCGAGCCCCGCCGCGGCGGGTGCGCACGGCGCTCCGGCGTCGCACGCCCCGCTCGCCCACGCCGCTCCGGCGAGCGGCGCCCGCGCGGCCGCCCCGACCGAGCTGCACGGCGACGGCGGCGAGACGGCGTGGGCCACGTGGAAGGAGCTGATGGACGGCAACGCCCGCTTCGCCACGGGTCGGCCCGAGGCGCGGGCGCTCGTGCAGCAGCGCGAGGCGCTGCGCGCCGGCCAGCACCCCCGCACGATCGTGCTCGGCTGCGCCGACAGCCGCTGTCCGCCGGAACTGCTCTTCGACCAGTCGCTCGGCGATCTGTTCGTCGTCCGCACCGCCGGCAACATCGCCGACCCGGTGGCGCTCGGTTCCATCGAGTCCGCCGTCGAACACCTCGGCGCGCACCTGCTGGTGGTGCTCGGCCACGACGCGTGCGGCGCCGTGAAGGCCACGATCGCCGGCGGCGAGATGCCGACGGAGAACCTGCGCGCGATCGTCGACCACATCGCCCCCGCCGTGGAAGCGGCGCGCGTCCGGTGGTCGGGCGACGAGTTGCTCGAT
>WBZQ01002037.1_pt1 | contig 13416 bp, 13 predicted proteins | sample 5204251 | NCBI WGS metagenome assembly WBZQ01 (sample SAMN12412402, study PRJNA552823) | activated sludge metagenome | isolation source: activated sludge from nitrification reactor of wastewater treatment plant... | place: USA: Virginia | collected 2017-09 | reverse complement strand
CTCGCCCTCACCACAAGTGCGCCGGGCCCCGCTTGGCGCATTCGGCCATACGGGCCGGCTGACGCGATGAATACCGTGAGGAGCGTCCGAACCCCAACTGGCGAACCCACAACCGAGAGGAGCGACATGAGTTACGACGCCATGGACACCGCCCGCTGGATGCTCGACGGCCTGCGCTGGAGCCTGGGCCAGGAGACCGCGACGGGGCCGAACGGCAAGCCGAAGAAGAAGACGAAGACGCAGCAGAGCGAGGAGCGGTTGCGCTTCGAGACGCTGTGTGAACTGCTGTGGAACGTGGAGGGTCGCCCCGAGGAGTTCACCTCGTACTCGACCCGTCTGTTGGCAAGCTGAGCCGACATCCCGGGTTAGCCCGGGCCGCGCTCCACCGTCTGCCGCTTCACGCGGGCCAGGATGGCGCCCATGCCACGCAACCGCAGCGGAGAGATGAGCTCCGACAGCTTCATACCGACGAAGAAGTCGGCCGGTGTTGCGAGGATCTCCTCGGCGCTCGCACCATTGAGGCCTGCCTGCAGCACCCCGGCGTAGCCGCGCGTGGTGGGCGCCTCGGGCGGCGCGTCGAAGTGCAGCGCCGCACGCCCCTCGCTGTCGAACTCGACCGCGGCGAAGAACGGCGTCTGGCACTCGTGCACCTGCTCGAGCAACCCGCGATCGACGTGCTCCGGGATGGGCCGCAACCCATCGGCGTACTCGAGGAGCACTGCAAGCCGCAGCTCCTTCGGAACCTCGGCGAACTCGTCGACGATGTGCTGCAGCTCGGCCCTCACGGACGGATCGGATAGCCGGGTCGTTCGATCGGCACACGCACGGCGTTGCCCCATTCGCACCACGACCCGTCGTAGTTACGCACCCGCTCGTACCCCAACAGGTGGGTCAACACGAACCACGTATGGCTCGAGCGCTCGCCGATACGGCAGTACGCGACCACGTCGTCGGCGGGCTCGAGGCCGATCTCACCCTCGTAGATGGCGCGCAGTTCGTCGGCGCTGCGAAACGTGCCGTCGTCGTTCGCGGCCCGCTTCCACGGCACGCTGCGCGCGGTCGGGATGTGTCCGGCCCGCAAGACACCCTCCTGGGGGTACTCGGGCATGTGGGTGACCTCGCCGTTGAACTCGCCCGGAGAGCGAACGTCCACCAGCTTGCCCTGGGCGGCGATGTGGGCCAGCACGTCGTCCTTGAAGGCGCGGATCGCGGTGTCGTCGCGCGGCACCAGCGGGTACTCGGCCGCGACCGGCTGCGGCACCTCACGCGTGAGGTGCCGTCCCTCCTCGATCCACTTCTGGCGCCCGCCGTCCATCAGTCGCACGTCGGCATGCCCGAAGAGGGTGCATACCCACAGCGCATACGCTGCCCACCAGTTGAAGTTGTCGCCGTAGAACACCACCGTCGTGTCCGGGCCGATGCCTTTCGACGCCATGAGCGCGGCGAACGCCTCCGAGTCGACGTAGTCGCGTGCGACCGGGTCGTTCAGGTCGTTGTGCCAGTCGATCTTCACCGCGCCGGGAACGTGCCCGGTGTCGTACAGCAACACGTCCTCGTCCGACTCTGCGACAACCACTCCTGGATCGTCGAGGTGGTCGGCCACCCACTGCGTGGAGACGAGCCGCTCCGGATGGGCGTAGCGGGCGAACTTCGGATCGGAGTCGGGAGCGACGGCCATGCGGTTCCTTGCGTGTGGTGACGGACGACGGGACGCTAGCAAGCGCACCCTGTCCGAACTCAGCCCTCGCTGGGCTCGTGCTCCGGGCATTCCACGCGTACGTCGCCCGGCCCCATGGTGATGTCGAGCAGCACGCAGCGGTGCTGCGGTTCCTCCGCGTCGTCGGGCCGGAAGTAGCGGCAGGTGGCGCACATGCGCGCAACCCCCACGTAGCCCTCGCGGTACAGCTGCGCGATGAGGCCGGTCAGGAACCCGAGCGCGCGCTCCTTGTCAGGCACCGACACCGACTGCAGCAGGTACTGGGCGCGCACCTGCCACGCATCGGCGACATCGGCGACCTCGTACCCCCGTGGGGTCAGCACCAGGCGAACGCCGCGTCCATCCTCAGGGTCAGCCGCGCGATCGACCAGCCCCTTGCGCTCCAGCGCGGAGATCGCGTCGGACACGGTCGGCAACGTCACGTCGAGTTCCGCGGCCAGTGCACCTACGCGGCGGCGCTCCGGGGGATCGGTGCGCAGCCGCAGCAGCAGCTGGAGCTGGGTGACGGTGAGGCCATGAAAGCGCGCAAGTCGCGCCATTTGCACCCTGATCGCGTGACCGAGCTTGTCGATGGCCGCCACGAGCTTGGGGTCCACCCCCTCGCGCGCACCCAGCGGCAGCGGCTGCACGCGTTCGCTCACCCGAAGCACCCCCAGAAGTTGCCAAGCTCAGTCATGCCCGCAGGGTAGCTGGCGCGCGCCCGCCGGAGGGGTCGCAGCGGGTCAAACGGCCGAAATTGCGGGGACGGCAAGCTCAAGCCGGCACGGACTCGGGCCGATGCACCAGCAACGCACGATTCTCTGCGCGATCCGAAACGGAGTTCGGTTGAAACGACAGCTCGTCCTGCTGGCTGCGCTCGCCCTGACGGCGGCGGGAAGCGGTGCGGCATCCGCCGCGACGATGTCGCTCGGCATGGACACCGACGAGGAGCCTGGCGCCTTCCGCGGCGTCGACCTGAGGCCGGACGGCTCACTGACGATCGGCGTTCGCCGCGGCTACTTCGTGCAGCGATACCTCGCACGTCTGACCGCCGATGACGGCCTGCCGGTCACCGGTTGCCTTGCACCGGGCGCCCGGCTGCGCCTCGTGGATGTGAAGGGCGTCGTGCGCGCCACCGCGCACCGGTGTCCCACAGCCGAGGGCACGTTCGAGATGCGGCCTGTCGGCACGCTCTCGGCACAGACCCCGACGGTGCTCACCAGCCGGCTCGTCGGCACCGCGACCACCGAGGGCGCGACGCCGCGCACGGTCTCGGCCGTAACGAGCAATGCGCTGCGCATACGCGTCGAGCCGACCATCGTGAACGAGACACCCAAGAGCTTCGTGGGCTCCGGACGGTTTCCGGTCCAGTTTCGGGTTGCCGCTCCCGCGGTCGCCCGTGTGGGCACGTTCACGTTGCTCACGTTGTCGGGCAAGAAGTGGGTGACGGCGGGCACGTTTCGGGCCGACAGGAACGGCCGGATGCACACCCGCGTCTCAGCGACGGCCACGGTGAATCGCTTCTCGGTGGTGTTCATGCCGACGGCTCGCAGCATGGGCTGGCTGCCGTCGACCTACTCCCTCACCATCCGCAACCAGACCGACACGGCGCCTCCGCCCACGGCTCCTGCCACGCAGTCGCGAACCCTGAGCCTCACGCGAGGCTGAACGTCACCGTCACGTCGCTCCGCAGCTCCTGCACCGCAGGGCTGACCGGCCCGGCGTCCATCGCCGCCTTGGAGTTCAGGCGTTCGACGCCGTACGTCAGGTCCGGTGCGTCGGCGATGCCGTCCACGACACGCAGCACCGGCCCGAGGGGACGGCCTGCAGCCGCCGCCATTCGCTGCGCCCGGTCTCGCGCGGCACCGATGGCCTGGGCGCCGAGCTCGACCAGGATCGCATCGTGGGTGCTCACCTCGTACACCGGGCCGTCCAGCCGCAGCGCACCGGCCTCCAGGGCGGCCTGCGCGAGCCGCTCGATCTCGTTGAAGGCGCCGCGGAATGCCACCGTGCCCGAGCCGAGCGCGCCCACACGGCGGCGGCCGGTGTCATCCCACTCCTGCCCCACCGAGATCCCACCGGCCGAGACCTCGGCGTCGCTGGCCGCCGCCTGCACCGCGGTCAGCACCGCCGTCACCGCCGCCGCACATGCGACGTAGGCGCTGCGCTCGTCGGCTCCACGTGCTTCCACTGCGGCGGTCCAGGTGCCGATATCGGGCACCACTCGCCGGCGTGCACTGCCGAACACCGTGATCGTCGCATCCACCCGTTCCCCTTCCGCCGTCGGCCGACTGCCTGTGCTCAGAGTGCCAGATGCCACGCCGTCGGGTCAGCCGGCGGCCGAGGCGAGCGAGCCGGCGGCCACACCGTCGCGCAGGATCCCACGGAGCTGGTCGACTGGCATCGCGGCCCCGAACAGGAAGCCCTGCGCCATTTCGCAACCGATCTCGCTGAGCGCGTCACGTTGCTTCGGTTGTTCGACCCCTTCGGCAATGGTGCGAAGGGCGAGCGACGAGCCGATCCCCATGATCATCTGGGCAATGCGGCTGTCACGATCGGACGCCCCGATGCCCCCAACGAACGACCGGTCGATCTTGACCAGGTCGATCGGCAGCCGGGCCAGGTAGGCGAGCGACGAATAGCCGGTCCCGAAGTCATCGATGGCCAGGGTGATGTCCAGGTCCTTCAGCAACTCCAGCTGGCGCAGCAGGGTCTCGGGGTCGCGCATCAGCGCGCTCTCGGTGATCTCGAGCACGAGGCGGTCCGGCGGGAAGCCGCTCTGTTCGATTGCAAACGCGACGGCGGAGGCGAAGTCCTCGCGTTCCAACTGGCGGGTGGAGACGTTGATGGCCAGCGTGAAGTCGTCCACCGTCTCGACGACGCCCAGCCGGGCGATCTCCGTCATCGCCGTCATCAGCACCCAGCGGCCGATCTCCTGAATCTGGCCGGTCTCCTCCGCCAGATGGATGAAGGAGGCAGGTTCGATGCTGCCGCGCGTTGCGTGCGTCCAGCGCAACAGGGCCTCGACGCCGCAGATGCGCCGGTCCTCCAGATGCACCACCGGCTGATATGCGATCGACATCTCGCCGCGGTCGATGGCCCGGTGCAGGTCGGCCACAAGCCCGAGCCGGTCCGACGCGCGCTGGTTCATCGAGGGCTCGAACACCACGTACCCGGCGCGGCCGCGTTCCTTCGCCACGTACATGGCGATGTCGGCGTCGCGCAGGAGCGACTGTGCCGTGTGCTCCGGACCGTCGGCAAACGCGATGCCGACGCTTGCCTGCACCACCAGCTCACGTCCCTCGACGGTGGTCGGCTGGCGAATCACGTCGACCAGCCGCTGCGCGAGGGTCTCGACCTCCTCCCGGCTCGACGGCGTCTCGATCAGCACGACGAACTCGTCGCCACCGAGTCGCGCTGCGGTATCGACCGACCGCAGCGAGCCGCCGATTCGGTTGGCCATCTCGATGATCAACGCGTCGCCGGCGGCGTGGCCGAGGCTGTCATTGACGGTCTTGAAGTCGTCCAGGTCGATCAGCAGCACTGCGAGCAGCCTGGAGCCACGCGAGCTGAGCGCCAGCGCGTGGTTCACGCGGTCCTCGAACAGCGCGCGGTTGGCAAGCTCGGTGAGCGGATCGTGGAAGGCGCGGTAGGCGAGCTTCGCCTCGATCTCATGGCGATCGGTCACGTCGCGACTGTTGAGCACGACGCCCTCGATGTGTGGGTCGTCCAGACGGTTGCTCGCAATGCTCTCGAGGTGGCGGGTCGCGCCATCCTTCTGGCGCGCTTGCCAGACGATGGGTTCCATGGTGTCGAGCGCAGCGACGCCCACGGTAGCGACCTGCGCGATCGGCCCGGTCACCTCCGGTGCGACCAGCTCCGCCAGTGGGCGGCCGATCAGCTCGTCCGGGGTATAGCCCAGCAGCCGCCGCACGGAGAGCGCGGCGTACTGGATCACACCCGCGCGATCGACCACCATGACGGCGTCGCTCGAGTTCTGCACGAGTGACCGGAACCGCTCCTCGCTTTCGCCGATGGCATCGCTCAGCCGGGCGCGGGCGCGCTCGCTGGCGAACCACCACAGCACGCCGCCCAGACCCAGCAGCGACATCAGCGCGACGGTGCCCCAAAAGAAGCGTCGGGAGATCGACCGGCTGGATGCCACCGCATCGTTTCCACGCGCGGTGGCCGCCTCGATCCATGCGTCCATGCCGGCCGCGAGTTCCGCACCTGGCTTCTCCGTGAGCTGGAGCGCGTTCTCCACCGCCACATCATTCGAGCCGACGCTCAGCAGCATCTTGCCGACGGCAGAGTCGACGGCCGTGACGGCGTCCTGCACGCGGCGGCGCGCTGCGACCACGTTCGGGGCATCACCACCGGCGTGTGCCTTGGCCAGTCGACCGACGTTCGTGCGGAACCGCCCGAAGGTCGTGATGAAGAGGTTGAGCGGGAGCGGCGTGTCCGTGGCACGGGCGTGCCACACCTCGGTTTCGGTGGCGCGCATCTGCGCGCGCATGTCCATCAGATCACGCAGCTGCGTGGCGGACACCTGTTGGCGGTTGGACGAGTCCAGCAACGCCCGGCCCAACAGGAACGTCAGCGCCACGCTGACGACACAGATCAGCGCCACCGCGATCGCCTGCATGCGCTGCAGCCGTCGAATGCGCTGGTTGTGTTCCTTCCACTGTTCCCCGACGAGGGGCCGGATCGATGGCATCAGATGTCTATATCGGCCGGTCGCATTCGCTTCCAAATTGCAAATGCAAGGTTTCTTCAGCCAGGTGTTCCCGCTGCGCCCGCAAACGACACCTCGGTCAGCGCTCTGCTCCTGGCGCTCCTTCCGAGAGGTAGGTCAGCAGAGCGCGATCGGTGACCCACTCGATCGGCGCATGATCGTCGGTGATGGTCGGGCCGCCCGGCACGACGACCCCCAACCCGGCCGCCGTTCGCGCCGCGGCGGGCGCCAGGAGCGGGGCCGCACTGCCGAGTTCACGGCGCACTGCTGCCAGGTCCGTCGGCCTAGGGAAGGCGATCAGCACCGAGTTGAACTCGTCGTAGCGCACCTGCACCACCGTGGCGAATTCACGACGCATGGTCGCCCCGATCATTTCGACGGCTTCGAGCTGGCCCGGTGGGGTGCCGACGTTGATGGCCACGACCCCGTCCGGGCGCAGATGGTCGCGCACCATGGCGAAGAACTCACGCGAGACAAGGTGGAAGGGTATGTAGGGCTGGCGGTACGCATCGACGACCATGGCCGCGTAGTCGCGATCGGCGGTGCGCAACCATACGCGGGCGTCGGAGGTCGCGACCTGGAGTCGCGGGCTGCCCATGCCCAGATACTTGCGGCCGACCGTGCTGACGAGCGGATCGAGTTCGACGCCGGTGATGGGGGCTCGGGGCCATGCCGCCGCGTAGATGTTCGCGATCGTGCCGCCGGCGTTGCCGAGGATGGCCACGCGACCGGCCGGCTGCTGGTTGAGCAGCGGCAGCACGGCGAAGGCGTCCCAGTAGCCGCCTGTCATGGGACCGTTGGCGGGCAGGATCGAGTGGATCGCCCATCCTTCGTTGAGATGCAGCACGCGGTCGCCATTCGGCTGCTGCACCACCTGCACGTACTGGTACGGCGACTCGCCCTCGAAGATCACCCTGCCCTCCGATGAGCCTCGGGTGGCGCCCGGCGGCACCAGCGCCAGCAGGGCGATCACGGCCGGCACGGGCAGGAACCTGATGCCGGTAAGGGGCAGCGCGGAGGTCGCCAGCACGGCCGCGGTCAGGATGAGGGTGCGCTGTGTGCCGAGCAGCGGCACCAGCACGAGCACCGGCAAGAACGTGCCTGCCAGCGATCCCAGCGTCGACAGCGCGTACATGCGTCCCACCACGGTGCCCGTTTCGGCAACGTCGCGCACAGCGAGGCGGATCACCCATGGCGATACCGCGCCCAGCGCGGTGACGGGCAGCGCGAACAGGGCCATGGTTCCGAAGAACGATGCGATGTACGCCCCTGCCGACAAGCCGTCGAATGCCGACGCGGCCGCCGAGAACAGTGGTCGCGACACGAACGGCAGCGCCGCGATGGCGACCGCGGCGCCGACCACCACGAGGCCCAGTATGCGGGCATCCGGATGCTTGTCGGCGAGCCGGCCACCAACCCAGTAGCCCACCGACAGGTACAGAAGGATCAGACCGATCACGTTGGCCCACACCAGGTTGGACGTGCCGAAATACGGGGCCAGCAACCGCGCTCCGGCCATCTCGGTGGCAAGCGAGCACAGCCCGCCGGCGACGATCAGGAGCGTCAGGGCGCCCCGCGAAACCTCCCGAGCGCGCGCCGGCCCTGCGGCCTCGCTCATAGGTGGCCGAGCACCTCGGTGAGGTTGGCCACCCGCACCGCGCCCGCAGGCAGCGGCGGGCCGTGCCCGTCGGAGCGCTGCACGTGCGCGGCGCGCATGCCGGCGTCGATCGGACCGACCACGTCGGGCAACCACGAGTCGCCCACGAACAGGGTGGCCGCGGCGTTCGCGCCGAGCGCGGCGAGCGTGCGTTCGTAGATCGCGGGGTGGTGCTTGCGGGCGCCGATGCGCGCGGAGGTGATCGCCACGTCGACCAGACCGTCGAGACCCGCCTCGTCGATGTAGCTGTCCAGATCCCAGTGCCAGTTGGAGCAGATCGCCAGTTGGAAGCCACGGTCGCGCAGCTCACGCAGCACGTCCGCGGCCTCGGGGAAGGCACGCACCCGAAACGAGTCCATCTGGGCGCGGATCGCCCCGATCGTCGGGTCGTGCCGGTCTGGATGGACGGCGCAGTCGTGCAGCATCCCCTCCCAGCGCCGCCGCTGCCATGCTTCGTAGGCCGCCTCGCTCGCGCTGGCCTCCTCGTGCAGCACGCCGTCGAGCCGATCGATGCCCCAGCGGTCGGCGATCTCGGGCGTGAGGTCCACGCCCAACGCCAGCAGCAGGTCCGCGATGGAACGCGCTGGTGCAGCCGGCCCGACCAGCGTCCCGTAGAAGTCGAAGATCACGGTCTCGGTGGGCACGGGTGCATGCTCGCATGAACGCGACGCGATCGCCGTCTGCGCCGTTGCCTCGGGGCAGGGATCTCATCTGGCGGCGTCGACGCCCGTACCACGCAGGCAACGCCTACGATCTGCCGATGACCGATCTGCGCGCTCGGCAAGTCGCAGTGGCCACCACCGGGGCCGACGGTGCGGCCGTGGAGCGACTTGCCCGCCACGCCGGCGCTCGGCCGCTGCGTCAACAACCGGACGCGCCTCTTGAGCCGGGCACGGACCTCCTGGTGGTCGACGAGTGGACGGCGCAGGACGCGCCCCTCGTGCGGGCCGCCCGCACGGCCGGCATCGGCGTCACGGTGTTGGCCGAGCTCCTACTGGAGCGCAGCTCGGTGCCCATCCTGGCCGTCACCGGCACCGCCGGCAAGTCGACGGCGACAAGGCTGGCGGCCGCCGCCCTTCACGCGACCGGGCAGGAGGTGACGATCACGCCGCAGGGACGGGCGGGCAACGCCTGGCCCAACGCCGAGCTGGCCGGCGTCATTCCGTCGTCCGGGTGGTTCGTCGCCGAGCTCACCAGCACGCACCTGTGCCACATGGACGGGTGGAGCGGGCCGGCGGTCGGCGTGGTCACGAACCTGTGGCCGGACCACCTGGAGCTGCACTGTGGACAGACCGCCCGGTACGTCGCCGCCAAACGCCGGTTGGTGCAGCGCGCCCGCCACGTGGTGGTTCTGAACCGTGACGACCCCGGCAGCTGGGCGCTGCGTACCGATATCGGGCACGCCCGGCTCACCGCGTTTTCATTCGAGGCGCCGGTCGAGGACGGCCTCAGGGTGCGCGACGGCGAGCTCACGGTGGTCACCGGCGGCGTCGGCCACGCGGTCGCCCCGTGGCGGTGCCCAGCCTGGGCGCACCCGTCGGCTGCCCTCGCCGGCTGCGCCGCCGCCGTGGCGTGCGGGGTCGACCCCGCGATCGCCTGCCAGGCGATCGCCGCCTCACCCGGGCTTCCCCACCGGATGGCAGCGGTTACGTCAGGTCCGGGGCTCCGGGTCATCGACGACAGCCTTGCGGCCACACCGGCAAAGCTGCTCGCGGCGCTGGCACGGATGCCGCGAGGGCGCACCGTGGTCGTCATGGGCGGGCGGGCGGCACCTCACGGCGTGGCGGTGCACGCCGGAGACGACGAGCAGGCTGTGCTGCGTAACGCCTGCGCGACCGCGCAGGCGGTTGCACGCGGACTGGTGGTGTTCGGCGATGCAGCCGACCGCGTCGAGTCGCTCCTCGGCGATGGGCCGGTGCGACGCGCCGGAGACGTCGCCGACGCGATCGCCCTCGCCCGCGAGGCAGCCCACCCCGGTGACGTGATCTTGGTGTCCCCTGCCTTCCCGCTCTCGATGGCGGAGCGCATGGTCGTTGCCGACCCGGGGTCCTGGCAGGGGGGCGCGAGTCTCACCGGGTGAGGTTCGAATTGCCCACGGACCCTCGTGGTGGGCGCGCCGTCTGCCGATGGTGTGAAACTGTGTCCGTGAGCCCGGAGGCACCATCAGCGTGAGCGTAAAGCCGCGACCCATCGAACGTATCGAGATCGTCTGTGAGACGTGCGGGCTGATCGCGGAGATCTACCGGCCAAAGGGGTCACCGAAGCCGAAGCTGTGCGACTGCCCCACCCCGCAGCGCATCGCACCGTCCACCCGGCCACGCCTGTGCATCCACTGCGACACACGCCTGAACCGTTACAACCCCGGTCCGGCCTGCGGCCCCTGCAGCCGCAGCCGCGAACCCGCACGGCGGGTGTAACCAGCGCGTGCGGGCACGCCCACCGGGGCCTGACATGATGTCGCCGCGTTCATGACCGAACACGAGGCTTCAACCAACCGCGCGAGACCCCCCGGATTGGCCGAGGCGATTGGGGGTCCCCTTGGGATGCTCGAATCGGCGCTGCCGACGATCGTCTTCGTGGCGACGGTGACCATCACCGATCGCGACATCCGGCTCGCAGCCGTGATCGCCACGGCCACGGCGATCATCCTGGCAGCCGTTCGCCTCGCTCGTGGCCAGACGGTGCGCTATGCGCTGGGAGGTTTGGTCGGGGTCGCCTTTGCAGCGTTCGTGGCTGCCAAGACCGGCAAAGCCGAGAACTTCTTCCTGCCCGGGCTGCTGTTCAACATCGGCTATGCGGCCCTTGCGATCGGGTCGGTCACCGTGCGCCGCCCGCTCGCCGGTTACGCGGTCATGGCATTCCACGGCGCGAATCCGACGGGCGGATGGCACCGCGAACCGGTGTTCACGCGGGCGGCGACGCGGGCGACGCTGGTGCTGGCAGCGGTGTTCGCCGCACGAGTCGCGGTGCAGTTGCCGATGTACCTGGCCGACGCACTCGTCGCGCTCGGGGTCGCGAAGGTCGCGATGGGGCTGCCGCTGTTCGCACTCGGCCTCTGGTGGGCGTGGTTGTTGATGCGCGGTGTACCGCTCCCCGCGGAGGAGCCCGGCCGCTAACACCGACGAGCGGGGCCGAGCGGGTCGGGCTCCGCGGGCGAGACCGCGTTCTCGACGGGCTCGCCTGCCGCCGGTGGGTCGTCCGTCCCCCGAGCCTCCGCGGCCCGAAACGCCCGGGTGCTGCGTGCATCGGCCGCCCTTCACCCCGAAGGGGATCCGCAGCCGTCAGCCGCCGCCCGGCATGGGCTTCCACCGCCACCGACCGCCGACCGGCCGTCAAACGAAAACGGGGCCGGAACCCGAAGGTTCCGACCCCGTGGTGCAACCAGCGAAGCTGGGGCTAGACGCCCGGGGGCTTCGGGAAGCGGTGACGCATCGTGTACTGGTACGGGGTCGCGAAAAGCAGGTCCGCGATGTCCTCGTCCGTGCGCTCGATGGTCTGGGTCCAGATGGTGTCCGCACCCGGGATGATGAGGTCGAAGCTGAAGGTCATGAGACCGATGAGCTCCTTGACCGGCATCATTGCGCCGAGGTTGTCGAACGGGGTCGCCTGCAGCGCCCAGGTACGAATCGCGTTCGCCGAAGCGGTACGAATCGACTCAGGCTTGAGCTGGAAGCGGTGCTGACCAACGGTCTCCGGACGGCCCATGGCACGAGCGGTCGCCTCGGTGACCTCCGACGGGAGGTAGGTGAGGTCCCACTTCGTGGTCTTGAGGTCCGGCTGGGTGATCAGACGGAGGTTCATCCGGCCGTAACGCGGGTCGCCGTAGAACGCAGGCTTCGCAGGAAGCTCGGCGTCGTCGTACTTACCGGTTGCGGTGTGGATGAGGTAGCCGCGACGCTCCAACGTGAAGTTGAAGTAGTCGTTGCCGAATCCACCGTAGCCGTCGTCTTCCTTGCCACCGTGCTCCTGCGTGATGATGTACGCGATCTTCTTCGGGAAACCGAAGGGCTCGCGACCTGCGAACACGGCTGCGTCCTGCGTGAGGTACATGTACGGGTAGTACCCACCGTAGTAGGTCTTGCCGTCACCACTCTTGCAGGAAGCCGAGACCGTGACGCCCATCTCGCCATACGGACCAAGGCCCGTGTGGAGGTGGTCGACGTACCAGAACTCGATGACGTCGTCCTCGAGCTCCAGGCACTTCGGAAGCACGTGCTTCAGGTCTGCCTCGGAACAACGGTAGAAGAACGCACTCCAACGCGAGTTGGTGTACGTGAGGGGCACGATGTCGTAGTCGACGAGCGGATCGGCGACACCCTGCGAGATGATGTCGCGCTTGTCACGGTCAAGTGCAAGCGGCGGAGCATCGCCCGACTCGATCCAGGGGACGCTGGTCACATTCAGCTGCTGACCCATACTGATTCTCCTTTCTGAGTCGGTTGACTAGGCGCCGAGGCCGATGGGCTTCGGGAAGCGGTGACGAAGACCAAAGCGGTACGGCTTGGCCGCACCGGCCCACGTGGCGTCACGGGTGTACGTCTCGGTCCAGAGGACCTGGCCCGCCGGGATGATGAGGTCGAAGCTGAAGGTCATGAGACCGAGCAGCTCCTTCGGCGGCAGCTCGTGGCCGAGGTTGTCGTACGGGGTCGCCTGCATGAACCAGTTGATGCTGCCGGCGCTCGCGGTGCGAATCGACTCGGGCTTCACCTGGAAGCGGTGCGATCCTTCGGTGTCCGGACGACCCATTGCCGTTGCGAGGTCCTTGGTGACCAGCGACGGAAGGTAGACGAGCTCCCAACGGGACTCGCTGAGGTCCGGAGCGGTGACGACCTTCATGTTCATACGGCCGTACTCGGTGTTGCCGTAGAACTTGGGCTTCGCGGGAAGGTCCGCGTCGTCGTACTTACCCGTTGCAGAGTGCATGACGTACCCGTTCCGGATCATGAGGAACGAGAAGTGGTTGAACTGGTACTGCTTGGTGTCCAGCCCATAACCGTCGTCAGGCGCCCCACCGTGCTCCAGCACGCGGATGAAGGCTTCCTTCTTCGGGAAACCAAGCACACGACCGGCGTCGATCGCGGCGTCCTGCGTGAGGTACATGTAGGGGTAGTAACCGGCGTAGTAGGTCTTACCGTCTCCAGCCTTGTGGCTGGCAGCGACGGTCGCACCCCACTCGCCGTACGGGCCAAGCATGGTGTGGTTGTGGTCCACGTACCAGAACTCGACGATGTCGTCCTCGATGTCCATGCAGTCAGGGACCACACGACGGAGGGCCTTCTCGTCAGCCCGGTAGAAGAACGCCGACCAACGCGAGTTGGTGTAGGTCAG
>WBZQ01002036.1_pt1 | contig 13420 bp, 8 predicted proteins | sample 5204251 | NCBI WGS metagenome assembly WBZQ01 (sample SAMN12412402, study PRJNA552823) | activated sludge metagenome | isolation source: activated sludge from nitrification reactor of wastewater treatment plant... | place: USA: Virginia | collected 2017-09 | reverse complement strand
AATGCGCCGCTCGAAAAATCGCATTCAGTTCTTCTAAGTCCGGCGATTCAATATTCAGCTCCAGCAAGTGCGTTTCCATGTCCACCAGCAACTCGCTCGCTTCTTCAAAAAATATTGCGTAAAACTGCTCTAATTCATGACCCATCAACTTTAGTCCCATTTCTCCATTTTTGCGTAGGCTAGCATCTAAGCCGTTAACTCGATTGATGAAATAAAAACTGAATCACATGACAATTTCAATTTAAGTTTCTGTACGCTGACGCTCAAGGCGTCAAACGCTATATAAATAGGGTGTGTTAACGTAGGGGGAAAATGAAAATTACTCTTGGCACGAGTAACCAGTTTTTGTGCCAGGTGAAAATTTTTTAGGAAAAAACTTGAAACAACAAAATGACAGTCTGACTTTTCCTAGAAAAAGTCAGATCTTAAGATAAATAAGCAATCCACCATCGGTTTACTACCGGGATTACAAGAAAACAGGAGGTGTACCCTATCTAACTTCTTACTTAAACACTTTGTTAAATAGGGTAGCTGTTATCGTAGAACAATACGATTAGATTTATTTGTGTTGCTTTTATGCGTAACACCGTTAGCTTCACGACTAATGCTTAACCACTGTCGTTCTTAAATTTTCATCACCCTCGGACAGGGGGGTGGGGATCGGTGCAGCAGCGATTTCAGGCTTATATTCCAAAGCAAAATCAATGACCTGATCTATCCACTTAACCGGTTTAATTTTTAACTTACTGATAATATTTTCTGGTATCTCACTCAGATCCTTAACATTATCTTCTGGAATCAGCACGGTTTTAATTCCACCTCGATGAGCCGCAAGCAATTTCTCTTTGAGCCCCCCAATGGGTAGCACTTCGCCACGCAATGTGATTTCACCCGTCATCGCCACAGTCGCACGGACCGGAATATTGGTTAATGCAGAAATCATCGCAATACAAATACCAATCCCAGCACTTGGACCATCTTTGGGGATAGCACCCTCTGGTAAGTGAATATGGATATCCTTTTTCAAATAAAATTCATCAGCAATGCCCAAAACAGCAGCACGGCTACGAACGACTGACAAAGCAGCTTGCACCGATTCTTGCATTACTTCACCCAGTTTACCGGTCGTAATGGTTTTTCCTTTTCCAGGTAGAACGGCAGCTTCAATCGTTAGCAATTCTCCTCCGACTTCAGTCCACGCTAGCCCTGTGACTTGCCCTACCTGATTTTTACTTTCAGCGGTTCCATAGGTATAGCGCGTTACACCTAAATACTTATCGAGATTACGAGCATTAACCACGACTTGCTGTTTGCCTTTTTTCTTCTGCGTCAGGATCGTTTTCACAACCTTACGACAAATCGTTGAAATTTCTCTTTCTAGCGATCTAACCCCTGCTTCTCGCGTGTAATGTCTTACGATGTTGCATAACGCCGAATGAGAAATAGACAACTCATCTTCTTTTAAACCATGGTTCGTCATTTGTTTAGGCAGCAAATAGCGCTCGGCAATATTGAGCTTCTCATCTTCGGTATAACCAGAAAGTCGAATCACTTCCATCCGATCCAGTAACGCAGGCGGAATATTAAGCGAATTTGCCGTTGCAACGAACATTACATCCGATAAGTCATACTCAACTTCAATATAGTGATCGACAAACGCGTTATTTTGCTCAGGATCAAGTACTTCAAGCAATGCAGAAGCCGGGTCACCGCGGAAATCCATCCCCATCTTGTCAACTTCATCTAGCAGAAACAATGGATTCCGAACACCGACCTTACTGAGATTCTGCAATATCTTCCCGGGCATAGAGCCAATGTAAGTGCGGCGATGGCCACGAATTTCGGCCTCATCACGCACACCGCCTAAAGACATTCTGACAAATTTCCGATTGGTTGCCCGCGCAATGGATCGACCTAGCGAAGTTTTACCAACACCGGGGGGGCCAACCAGACAAAGAATCGGCGCTTTTAGCTTACTTACTCGTTGTTGTACCGCCAGATACTCAACGATTCTTTCCTTGATTTTTTCTAACCCGTGATGGTCTTCTTCAAGCACTGCTTCGGCAGCACTCAAATCTTTGCAAATCTTACTTTTGTGTTTCCATGGCAAAGTCACCAAAGCGTCAATATAATTTCGCACAACCGTGGCTTCTGCAGACATCGGAGACATCAGTTTCAATTTCTTCAATTCGGATTCTGCTTTAGCAAGGGCTTCTTTAGGCATCGATGCTGCTTTAATCTTTTTCTCAATTTCATCAAGATCAGCGCCCTCTTCACCCTCACCGAGTTCTTTTTGTATCGCTTTTACCTGTTCGTTCAGATAATAGTCTCTTTGGCTTTTCTCCATCTGCCGCTTAACCCGGCCACGAATCCGCTTCTCGACTTGCAATATATCTAATTCAGTTTCTAACAAGTTGAGTAAGCGCTCAAGCCGTTTCTGGGTATTAACGATTTCAAGGATTTCTTGCTTCTGTTCAAGTTTCAAAGGCAGATAAGCTGCAACGGTATCCGCTAATCTTCCTGATTCGTCAATGCTCGACAGAGACGCTAAAATCTCTTGAGGAATTTTTTTATTTAATTTTACAAACTGGTCAAATTGCGTAATCAATGCACGACGCATTGCCTCGATTTCTGGGGTATTCTGATTATCCGCAGGTATCTCTTCGATATTGCCAAGTAGGTAATTTTCCGAATCAATATATTCACGAATATGCGCACGATAATTGCCTTCAACCAGCACTTTGACGGTACCATCCGGTAACTTTAGCATCTGCAAAAGATTAGACACACATCCGATCTCATATAAGTCACTGAGGCTCGGGTCATCTTTAGCAGCTGATTTTTGTGCTACCAGCAAAATATTTTTGCCTGACTCCATTGCTAATTCAAGTGCTTTGATAGACTTAGTTCGACCAACGAAGAGTGGTATTACCATATGCGGAAATACGACCACATCGCGTAACGGTAGCAAAGGCAACACGATCGAATCTGAATCTTTATTTTCTGCGTCTGAAGTCATATTTATTTATAAATCACATATTAAATTGTAGTTAAAGCATACTAGACTATTGTTTATATCACTTCAATCTATTGCAACAAACTTGTATCTCCAATTGCGAGCTAGATCAATTAATTATTTAACCCAATGGTGCCAACTAACACGACCACATTTAATTAGACCACCGAATGGATATTCGACTATCGAAAACAGGTGCACAACACAAATTCACTTTATTAATACTCCCTATTTTTGTTTTTACAAATCGAATTTACATGGTAATTTATGGGCTTATTTGTAGTTTTCAAGATTTGAAATATCTTTTATCGTTTTCAAGTTCTCGCTTAATTTTTCTAACCTTATTAGACAAAAATACGATGAAAAAATTAATATTTGCAGGTCTTCTTAGCATTATTACCTTTCATACCGCTGTCAATGCAAAAACAGAAGAACCCATCCAATTCGCTCAACTTGCTCCTGCTAAACCGGCAATAGAAAAGCCAAGAACGACTAATATGCGTGAGAATAAAAAGATCATGCTCAATCAAGAGGAAGTAGAAAAAAATGCAAAGCAGAAACAACCATCTTCCAGCGCATTGGGTACGCCTCAAGCAGATCGATTACTCGGCAATCGAGGTTATAACGATCCCACTCAGACGGATAACCCTGGATTAGGTCACGATCGAGGTTTCAATAAAGGAAAATCTGAGAAAGACAACAATCGTTTTAATAACGCCAATCCCCCCAATAAGATCCATCGCAGTAACAATATTCATATGGGTGTTCCAGCTTATTAGAAAATCACCCATCGCATTCTAATCTTCAACGATTACCCTCCAATAATTCGTCATCGATCGCGGTTACGTTCTATCTGGCGCTAACCGCCCCATCTATCTAATAATAATCTTTATTACTGGGTATTCTTTTTTTAAAACAATATCGTTCCAATGGATAATTGAAAAAGAAAAAAATCGACTCACCTCAAATTTTGGGCTATTTGTTTAAACCTATGCAGCAAAATCGATTGCACTTACTTTCTTCTAAGCGATTCTTACCACTTTTCGCATCACAATTTTTAGGTGCATTCAATGACAATATTTTTAAGAATGCACTGATTATTTACATAACCTACGTTGTGATCGATCAATCCAGCGTAGACCCGGAAATCATGGTTACGCTTGCTGCAGGCATTTTTGTGTTGCCATTCTTCCTTTTTTCATCAACCGCAGGACGACTTGCAGACAAGTGGGATAAAGCCAAGCTTATTCGGATCATTAAGTTCATCGAAATTCCACTGATCATTGGCGCAGCCGCCGCTTTCCTACTTCATAGCATTCCGTTATTGATGATTTTGCTTTTCTTAATGGGAATGCAATCGACTTTCTTTGGCCCACTGAAATATGGAATCTTGCCGGATCAATTACTCAAAAATGAACTAATCGAGGGAAATGCACTGATTGAGGCGGCTACTTTTTTAGCTATCTTAGCAGGCACAATATTGGGTGGCTTACTTATTCTTGCCAATAACGGCACCAATTTGGTAGCCATCGTCATGATCATGACAGCGTTTGCTGGTTGGTTAGCCAGTTTATTTATTCCGTCAACCCCAGCCAGAAGTCCAGAAATTAAAATTGGATTCAATATTTGGAAAGATACTCAAGCGCTCCTTCATCACATTCAGCAAAATAAGATTATCTTTCGCTCCATTCTAGGTATTTCCTGGTTCTGGTTACTCGGCGCAACCTATCTTTCACAGCTCCCAACATTTTCTAAAAATATCATTGGGGGCAATGAGCAAGTCGTCACCTTATTCTTAGTCATATTTTCGGTTGGGATAGCGATTGGCTCCTTGCTGTGTAATAGATTACTTAAACAGGAGATTGCAGCCACCTACACACCTGTAGGAATTTTAGGCGTCACGTTATTCTCCATCGATCTATTTTTTGCGGCTGGGCAAATTAGCCCTGTGGAAAATACCGCATTAATTGGCGCAGCTGAGTATTTGAGTACCTTTACACATTGGCGTATCTTATTTGACCTACTCGGAATCTCCATATGCGGCGGGATTTTTATCGTTCCGTTATACGCGATCATCCAAGACTGCTCAGAAACGTCCCATCGCTCCCGCGTATTTGCTGCTAACAATATTATCAATGCGCTGTTCATGGTAATCGCAGCCATCACGATCAGTTTGATGTATTACAGCAACTTTTCAGTGACGGATTGCTTTCTCACACTCGCAATACTAAACGGCTTCGTAGCGCTTTATATCTCGACGCTTTTGCCTCACGCATTAGTTAAATCATTGCTGCAAGCCCTTTTATACACATGTTACCGACTTGAAATCAAAGGGTTAGAAAATTATCGTGACGTAGGTGAAAAATCCATCATCGTTGCCAATCATTTATCGTTTTTAGATGCGATTCTTTTAAGCGTTTGTATCCCCGATCAACTTTGTTTTGCCATCAATACCCATATTGCGCAGAAATGGTGGATAAGACCTTTTCTGTTTTTGGCTGAAACCGTAGCAATTGATCCGACCAACCCAATGTCGACCCGATTATTGATCGATCGGGTCAAAAAAGGAAAACGCATCGTGATTTTTCCTGAAGGCAGATTAACCGTCACCGGTTCTCTCATGAAGATTTATGAAGGACCGGCAATGATTGCCGACAAATCCGGTGCAACGTTACTGCCGATTAGTATTGTCGGCGCTCAATACACCCCTTTTTCAAGACTCAAAGGCAAATTAAGAATTCGCTGGTTTCCTAGAATCACGATAACGATCATGCCGCCTGAGCGACTTAATTTACCGAACGAAGTTCGTGGAAAGCAACGTCGACAACTTGCAGGAAACAAGCTGTACGATATCATGACGTCCGCTTTGTTTCATAGTAATGATCTCCAACAAACTTTGTTCCAATCCCTACTGGATGCCTCTCATATCCATGGAAGAAACCATATCATTGCTGAAGATATCGAGCGACAACCCATTACCTATTCTCAATTATTAACCCGTAGCTTTATTTTGGGTAGTCGGTTATGCAAATTTTCCAAACCTGCAGAAAATATTGGGCTATTGCTCCCTAATTCTATTGGTGCAATTGTCACCTTCTTTGCACTGCAAGCGTATGCACGAATTCCTGCAATGCTTAACTTTTCTGTCAGCAAAGCTAACTTAATGAATGCTTGCCAAATTGCAAGCATTCGAACGCTTGTTACCTCGAGTCGCTTTATTGAAGTTGCAAAGCTTACCAGCGTAATCGATAACTTCCGAGCGATGGGAATAACGGTACTTTATTTAGAAGATCTTCGGCGAGAAATTCATTGGTGGCACAAGCTCTTGGGGTTTCTGGCGAGTTTGATTCCACAGACTTACTACCGATTGTGTTGTCCCGCTAGCCACCCTGACACTCCCGCTGTAATTCTCTTCACATCAGGTTCAGAAGGTTTGCCCAAGGGGGTCGCACTGAGTCACGTTAATCTTCAAGCGAATCGATTTCAGGTTGCAGCGCGAATCGACTTTGGGCCGACAGATATTGTTTTCAATGTTTTACCGATTTTTCACTCTTTTGGTCTAACCGGCGGCACACTTTTACCTATCCTGTCAGGTATCAAAGCCTTTCTTTATCCATCGCCGCTTCATTATCGAGCAATTCCAGAGTTAATCTACGATTCCAATGCAACGATTCTCTTTGGAACGGATACATTTCTCACTGGCTATGCGCGTCATGCCAATCCGTATGATTTTTATAGTCTTCGATATGTTTTTGCAGGCGCCGAGAAATTACGAGAAAGTACACGCAGAGTATGGTCGGAAAATTATGGCGTGCGTATCTTTGAAGGCTATGGTGCCACAGAAACTTCACCCATCCTCAGCTTGAATACACCGATGCATAATCGACCAGGATCGGTTGGGCGTATGCTTCCTGGCATAGCCTACCGACTAGAAAAAATAAGCGGGATCGAAGAAGGAGGAAAATTATTGGTGTCGGGCCCTAATATCATGATGGGCTATTATTTAATAAATGCTGCGGGCCAAATCAATCCGCCTAACCAAGGTTGGTACGATACCGGTGATATCGTAGCAATCGATCAAGACGACTATATTTTTATCAAGGGGCGAGCAAAACGCTTTGCAAAAATAGCGGGGGAGATGATATCGCTAACCGCAGTCGAAGCTTACATCAGCAAACTTTGGCCAAATTATCAGCATGCCGTCGTCGCTATTCCTGATTCAAAGAAAGGGGAACAGCTCGTACTCATCACCACTAACCCAACTGCGGGTCGTAATGAAATTCTCACTTATGTGAATCAACAAGGGTTTGGTGAGCTGAGTATTCCCAAAACCATCCTCATCAAAGAAGATATCGCTGTTTTAGGTTCGGGAAAAACAGATTATGTTGCATTATTAGACTGGGTCAATACACAATCGACCCAAACTCATAACAAAGACCAACTCAATGACTAGCCGTATTTCTTCCGGTTTCTGCGGCGTCGACTATGCGCGCGCTTAGCCCCTTCTTCCGTCAACGGTGCAGGTTTTTTGTTTGCATAAGGATTATGCCCAACACGAAATTCAACTCGCAGCGGTGTTCCTTCGAGGTTAAAGAAATCACGGAAGGTGTTTTCAAGGTAACGACGGTAGGTTTCTGGGACATGATTCAGCATACTGCCATGAACAATAATCAAGGGTGGATTTGATCCCCCTTGATGGGCATACCGTAACTTGGGATACGACATCCCTCCTCTGGGCGGCGATTGTTTCATAACGGCTGCATGCAAAACTCGTGTCAATTTAGGCGTCGGCAAACTCGCCATGGCTGCTTTATAAGCAGTATCAATCGACAAAAACAGCTCATGAATCCCTTTAGCCTGTAATGCAGAGATAAAATGAAATTTGGCAAAATCAAGAAAAATAAAGCGTCTCAATATCTCTCGCTTGATTGTTTCGCGCTGGTAGCTATCCAACCCATCCCATTTGTTAATAGCCACAACTAATGCTCTGCCCGTTTCTAGTACAAAACCGGCAATATGCGCATCTTGATCTGAAATATCATTTTGAGCGTCTAATACCAGCACTACTACATTTGCATCTTCAATCGCTTGTAGCGTTTTGATTACTGAAAACTTCTCAACCGCCTCAAAAACTTTGCCGCGTCGCCTTAATCCTGCAGTATCAATCAGCGTATAGGGACGCTGGTGATATTGAAAATCAATATAGATACTATCGCGGGTGGTTCCCGGTTGATCAAACGCAATGACGCGTTCTTCGCCAAGCAAGGTATTGATTAAAGTAGATTTACCCACATTGGGTCTGCCCACAATAGCGATCTTTGGCCCCGCTTCCAGCGTTATTTTTTCTTCTTCTACCAAAAATTCAAAGGGAGCCAAGGCTGATTCCACAAGCTCAGCGATATATTGGCCATGTGTCGCTGAAACAGCACAAGGATCACCCAAACCCAATTCGTGGAATTCAGAAGTAATGAGCGAAGTATTCATTCCTTCTGTTTTATTGACGACTAATTGAATTCTTTGCCCAGATTTGCGTAACTGTTCTGCAATAATTTTGTCATGGGGCGTTAAGCCTTGCCTACCATCCACCACGAATAGAATAACATCCGCCTCATCAATGGCTTGCAAGGTTTGCTTCGCCATCGCATATAAAATACCGGATTTCACAACGGGCTCAAATCCACCCGTATCCACGACAATGAATGGCTTTTTGCCTACTTTACCCTGACCATAATGCCGATCACGAGTTAATCCAGGTAAATCAGCCACGATGGCATCACGACCACGGGTTAACCGATTAAATAACGTAGATTTCCCTACATTAGGTCGGCCAACAAGCACTAAAGTGGGATTCATTGCTTAGCGTAAAGGCTATAGGAGAATTGTTGCGTGAAAGAAATGATTGATTATTAATTAATAACGAATCAACTCGTTTTACTGCCATGCTTATTGGGGTAAGAAAGCATAGATACCCCCTTTTGATGTTTGTACAATAAACCCGTCAGGAATATATTCTGGTCGACTATAAATCGGACTTTCATCGGTAGTTGCTCTCGCGACCAAATTACCGTCATAGCGATTCAATAGGGTTACATTGCCTTCCGCATCTGCGACGACTAACAAAGAACTGCCGCCAACCAATTGTGGTGCAGAAAGTTTGCGAGTTCCTAATTTTGCCTGCTTCCACATCATTGCGCCGCTTCGCTTATCATAAGCCACCACGGCACCCCGTTCTTCACTGACATAAATATAATTATTATCCATAACGAGTCCAACATGACTCGATGCATCCCGTGCCCATATTTGGTTACCATCCATGATTTCAAAACAAGCGATACGGCCACGATAAGCAACCGCACAAACTTGTTGGTCATCAATAACGGGGAGACTGGTTATATCAGTCATTCGTTCCAGCTCAGTTACGCCTTTCGGCTGTGAAACAGCAGCTTCCCAGCCAATATTTCCGTTTAACATATTCATTGCAATAAGCTTTCCACCAGATAACCCAACAAAAACGGCACCGCGCGCAACGAGCGCACCCGCAAAATTCCTAACCGTCAATGCAGGTGTAACACCTTGATAAACCCATTTGCGCGATCCATCCGCAGCATCTAGTCCAAAAACACGGCCATCACCTGTCCGAACAACGACAATGCCACGATGCACTTGGGGTGCACTTAACACCTCACTGGTTAAACGCGCTTTCCATAATTCACCGCCTGATTCATCAAAAGCGTGAACCTCCCCATTAAATGTCCCCACTAAGACTAAACCTTCTCCCGCGCCGACTCCACCCGATAATTTAAGTTTTGTCTTTATCTGCCAAGTTTCCTTTCCATTCAGTGGGTCAAGCCGTGTTAAAAATCCTTTTTCATCGGCCGTGTAGATAGCTCCGTTTTCGTAGATAGGTTCAAATACGGCAATTTCACTCTCGCTGACCTTGGCCTTCCAAATTAAAGGCAGCGTCGGCAACGCTTTTAACGCTGCGATTTCTTCTTCATCAATTTGAATTTCATCTTTGCCGCTACTGAAACGATCGATTAGATTACTGATACCAAAGTCCCCAAAATCGCCGAATCCACCCAATCCGCCAAAGCTGGAGCACCCCGTTAATAGTACTAACCCAAAGTATGAAAAAAACTTTTGTCGTATTTTCTTTATTTCAAAAACAAGAAAAAAAACTAACGTGTAACTAATCACCTGCTATTTGCTCACTTTAACTGCGTCTAATTTCATTTGAACGAGATTCATGTAATTACTTTTACTCATACTAAAGCGGTCATAGGCTTTCTGATAGGCGGCACTCGCTTCACTCGGCTTTCCTGCAGCAACCAATATATCCCCTTTCAAATCAGCGTAAAGTCCGCTGAAAGATTCTCCATGCTGACTATCCAATAATTTCAAAGCATCATCAAATTTCTTCTCATCCAGCAAAACCCCAGCTAGGCGCAGCCTTGCGATATCCTTTATTTCCAGCTCTTTTGCATGATCAAGAATCCATTGCAATTTAGCTTTAGCCTCTGGAAGATTTCCCAAATTTTTATTGGCTTGAGCAGCTATCAATGCTGCACGAGAAGCGTAGCCACTCTCGGGATAACCGGTAGTCAGGAGATGCAGCGCATCATTGATTTTTTCTGAGCTACCGCCCTTATCAATCTGCTGTTGCAATACTGCAAACAAGTCGGCAGCTTGCAACGCTTGCTGCTTATGGTAATACTTCCACGCTTGCATTCCAGCCATAACTGCGATCATTGTCGACAAAATGATGATGACGGAGCTACCATGAGTCGACCACCACGCTTTCAATCCTTCTATTTTTTCCTGTTCTTCCGGATTATATGCCACGATTTCTTCCTAGTATTTTAAAAAATTAATGTTGTTTAAGTAACGCAACCGCTTCATTTAAACCAACTCGTACTTGTTCAACTGCTTCTCGCAACGGTTTAATACTTACCTCGCTATCGTTTGCTTCATCGTCACCGATAATGATCGCGAAACGGGCTCCACTGGCATCCGCTTTTTTCATCTGTGATTTAAAATTTCCGCCCCCACAATGCAAAATAACCTTGAGCCCATTATCTCGAAAATATTCAGCGACTTTCCAACAAAATTTTGCGGCCATTTCACCTTGATAGACTACATAAGCATCTACTTCAGATTGAGGAATTTTTACGCCGGTTTCATTCATCAACGCCAGGATCCGTTCAATTCCCATTGCAAAACCACAGGCTGGAGTATGTTTCCCCCCCATCTGTTCAATCAATCCATCGTATCGCCCACCGGCACAAACCGTTCCTTGTGCACCTAATTTGTCGGTTATCCACTCAAATACCGTACGATTGTAGTAATCTAACCCTCTCACCAATTTGAGGTTGATCTCAAAATCAATACCCTGCTGCTGTAATCGATCCTGCAGCTCTTTAAAATGAACCAGTGATTCCTCATCTAAATCATCGAGTAGCCTAGGCGCATTAAGAATAAGTTCATGCATGGCTGGATTCTTACTATCTAGAATTCGCAACGGATTGGTATATAACCGTCGTCGGGCATCTTCATCTAAATGCTGTAAATGCTGTTCGAAATAACCGATAAGCCGATCACGATAAACCGCACGGGAAGCTACGCTGCCTAAAGTACCAATCTCAAGTCGTAAATTGGAAATACCTAATTGACGCCATAATCGAGCACACATAATGATAAGCTCCGCATCAATCTCTGCATTGGCGTAACCGATTGCTTCAACACCCACTTGATGAAATTGGCGATAACGCCCTTTCTGGGGACGCTCATGCCGAAACATCGGCCCATAGTAATATAATCGTTGTGGTCCTGTGTAAAGCAAACTATGTTCAAGCACTGCGCGGACACAAGATGCCGTACCTTCAGGGCGTAATGTCAGGCTCTCTCCATTTAAATGATCAACGAAAGTGTACATTTCTTTCTCAACGATATCGGTCGCCGTTCCAATAGAGCGCACAAACAAATCGGTTTGCTCGACGATTGGCGTCCGAATATTGCGATAACCATAAGCAGCCAACCAGTTTCGAATCGTTGTTTCAAAAAAATCCCACTGATATACCTCATCAGGTAGGATGTCATTCATCCCCCGAATGGCACGGATCGTACTAGACATTCGCTACTTTTCTTTGATATTTAGTACGTACATAATCGTCGATAATTTGACGAAACTCCCCTGCGATATTATCACCTTTTAGTGTCACTGTTTTTTGGCCATCGACATAGACCGGCGCTACTGGATTTTCCCCTGAGCCCGGAAGGCTTATTCCAATATTGGCATGCTTACTTTCACCAGGGCCATTTACTACACAACCCATCACAGCGAGTGTCATATTTTCAACACCATCATACTCATCTCGCCATGTAATCATCTGTTCTCGGACGTAAGTTTGGATACTCTTTGCCAATTCTTGAAAATAAGTACTGGTCGTTCTTCCACATCCCGGACAAGCGGCAACTAGTGGAACAAATGCGCGCAATCCCATTGTTTGCAAGATCTCTTGCGCCACAATCACTTCACGCGAGCGGTCCCCTCCCGGTTCTGGCGTCAAAGAAATTCTGATCGTGTCACCAATACCTTCAAACAATAATACAGATAATGCGGCTGTAGACGCGACTATGCCTTTTGAACCCATTCCCGCTTCTGTTAATCCTAAATGCAATGCATAATCACATTGAGCAGCCAAATCTCGGTAAACTGCAATTAAATCCTGCACGCCACTTACTTTGCAAGACAGTATGATGTGATCACGTGGCAAACCGAGTTCTTCAGCTTTAGCTGCACTTTCCAGCGCAGAAGTAATCAGTGCCTTACGCATGACTTGACCTGCATCCAATGGATCACTAGATTTTGCGTTCTCATCCATGATACGAGCGAGCATTTCAGGGTCCAGACTACCCCAATTAACACCGATTCGGACAGGTTTGTCATAATGGCAAGCAGTCTCAATCAGGGTAGCAAATTGCTCGTCACGTTTTTTACCGTGACCTACGTTACCAGGATTAATGCGGTACTTTGCTAAGGCCTTAGCGCAAGCAGGATAAGCGGTTAGTAATTTATGGCCATTAAAATGAAAGTCCCCGATCAGTGGAACATGACATCCCATATCATCTAATCGTGAACGTATGCTCGCTACAGCGCTTGCGGCCTCAGTCGTATTGACAGTAATTCGCACCAGTTCAGAGCCCGCTCTCGCCAATTGCGCAACTTGAATCGCAGTTGCAACTTCATCTGCAGTATCCGTATTGGTCATTGATTGAACGACAACGGGTGCATCCCCTCCAATGACTGTAGAACCTACACGAACACCAACACTTTTCCTTCTTAACATAACATTATGATTTTATTTTATTAGGGATAATTACACATCTGACAGGCACTCACTCGAG
>WBZQ01001503.1_pt1 | contig 13422 bp, 10 predicted proteins | sample 5204251 | NCBI WGS metagenome assembly WBZQ01 (sample SAMN12412402, study PRJNA552823) | activated sludge metagenome | isolation source: activated sludge from nitrification reactor of wastewater treatment plant... | place: USA: Virginia | collected 2017-09 | reverse complement strand
GCCAGCAGCAGCACATCCTTGGCGGTGAAGACCGGCGCCGCAGGGAGCTTGTGCACGGCCGACGCCACCCAGAGCAGGTGCGCCTCGTTGTCGATCGCCTCGGTATCGGACTCCACACGCATCGCCAGCACGCCATCGAGGAATCCCCCAATCCCCGCACAGTGCAGGATGCCGCCGACGACACGTTGCCATTCGTTGAACCCATTGAATCCGAACGGCTGCGGAGCCGCTGGTTGTCCGCGGTCGTAGTAGGCCCGGATCAACACCAGAACCGCCGTCAGCAACTCCCGGCGGTTTTCCAGCGCCCAATCACGGACGTTGTGGCGGAAGTTGTCGCGCTCGGCCACCTCACGCCGATCGGACGAGAGCCGGATCGGCACGGTGCGCGTTGCGATGTCACCGGGCACATCGACGTTGTTTCCGGTCGCTACCCATACGGCATCCTGGCGCAGGGACAGAGACTCGGTAGCACCCAGCTTCCGCCCACCCCAGATCGGACCTGCCAGCGCCGCATTGAGCGAAGACGATTTCAGGCGGCACGCGCCGTCATCGCCGACCACCTCATCGAGCACGATCATCGACAGCCCGGCCAGCAGATCCGCGGAAATGCGCTTCTCCATTTCTTCGTCCTTGCCGGGTGTGGCCGGCGTCCGAGCCTCAGTGCCGTAGGCAACCACATGGACCACCTGCGCCAATTCACCTTTGCCGACACGGGAACGCAGACCGTTGAGAAGGAACAGAGGGGCAACAGGGACACCAGACCGCAGCACGGTCGTCAGCAGCAGCGCGAGCGCGTGCGTGCGGTCCACCTCAGCAGCGAACGCCCAACCGTCGTAACCATTTTCGCGGTCGCGTTCGAACAAGTCGTCCTTCAGCAGGCGAACCGCTGCGGCGATGTCGTCATCGGACGGGTGCTCAGGCACCGACATACCCTCGATCGACGGGTCCAAGTCCACCAGCACCCGAGTCTGAGGGTCATAGCCGGACTTCGTGACCATGGTGCCGTCGAGGCGCACCACAGGCGCCTTGCTGACCCGGGTGATCTCCGGCAGCCTCGGCGTCACATGACCGCGCAGAATGCCGACGAAATCGCGCCCGAAGCCGCCGAGCACCTTCGGCGCACCCTCATGATCGGTGCCGATTGGCCGCACCGCCGACAGCACCTGGCGATGCAGGTCCGGGTCCTTCATCTTGCGCAGCCGCAGACCGGCCTCGTTCGCGACCAACTCCACGGCGTCGTCACCGCGGCAGAACAGAACCCGACCCCCCAGCACGTCGCTGGCCACACCTGCGACCGCGATGCAGTCAGGGTGCCAGTCGCCGGTAAGCACTACATCGCGACGACCATCTGAGCCGCCTGCGATCGCCCGCTCGGCGTCCTTGCGGCGCTTGGCCTTTCGCATCCGGTCCTGCTGCGACTTGGTCAGGTCGGCAGGCCGGGTCACCGCACTGTCGAACCACTCGACCACCGCGGTCGCACGCGCGTCGTCGTCAGGCAGCTCGGCCAGCACGTCGTCGATGCCCTGCTTCGCCTTGCCCGGAATGCGGACATAGCGCACCTCATCAGCACCGACAGCCAGCGAGGCCTCCCCGAGGTCCGACAGGCCGTCGAAAACCATGATGTTGGTCGCCGCGTCTGCGTCACCGACGATCAGGACTTTCCTACCGGCCACCAGAGTGGCCAGGTGCGGCGACGGCGCACCGTCGACCTTCCAGGACTGCACCCCGGTGAAGCGGACGATCGAGACGTCTGCCGGGGCATGCGCCAGCAGTGCCAGCCCCTGCTTGCACCCCTCGACGAGCACCACGGTGTCGGCGGAGTCAACGAGCCGCACCACCGGCAGCTGCGGCGGACTGCCCGTCCTCTTCGACGGCCCGATGTACTTCGAACCGTTGATCGGGTTCGCAGGCTTCACCTGACACGTCTCAGTGCCGTCGACCTCGCGCATCAGGTACAGCAGCGCGGGCATCGCACCATCATGGTCCGCGACCCGCCGCACGGACTCAGGTAGGTCCTGTCGCGTAAACGCGGTGCAGACGCTCTGCGCGTGAGCGACAGCGCCCGGAATCACCGAAGCGGACAGCTCTTCCGCGTGTTCTTGTGCCAGGTTGACGTAATCTGACGAAGCTGCGGTATAATCAACACCAGAAACCGCACCGTCAGAAGTAGTTTCGTAGGAATCCTCGCCCTGGCCGGCGAGGATTTCGTCTTTTTCAGCCATGATCCCGCTGCACCTCCAGCAGGACGTCGACGACGGCACGGGCCGTCACAGGATTGAGCGGCGGCGCCGTGGCGGCCACTTCACGCGCCCACTCCCGCAGATCCGGCGTCAGCGGATCACGCGACGGAACCCGACGAGCCGCGATCCAATCGGCGAATGCCTCGGGGTGGATGTAGTAGGTCCGGCCGATCAGAACCGCCGGAAGATCGCCGTTCCGAACGGCGCGCGTGATGGTGACCCGGGACGGAGTGCCGGGAAGAGCTGCGTAGTGGGCGATGGACTGACCCGGGTCGTCGGCCAGAACGGCATCGACGAGGGAATCCGGATCCGCAGCGACAAGAGGTTGAACGATGGCAGACACGAGGCCCGCCTCCTTTCGGAGGACGAGCGCACCTGCATCGTTGGGACTCAGTACCGACAGATGTCGGCGTCGCGGGGGTCAGTCAAACCCTTCATCCGCCTTAGCCACCTTGTTGAGCCGGTGGCACGCTGCCATGGTTTAGCTGGCCGCTTGCGCATCCGGCCAGTTGGCCGGACAGTTCAATTCAACCAGGTGCGATCAGGTCGAGTCAACCAACAACTTGCGATACCCGTTACAGCCCAACCCATTCCGCGGTGGATGATCCAACACGATCGGAACAGCACAGGGACTTACAGGGGACTTACAGGGACTTACAGGGACTTGGAAAATGCACTCCCTGCACCTCGGCACTGCCTCTGACCTGTGACAACGCCGATGAAACGGCTCGATACAGGGACTTCAGGGACTTTTTGGCGGTCCGCACCGCTACATGGGGGATGCCCACGTGCGGAGCACTGGAGCAGAAGGTGCGTAGTCCCTATGCGTAGGACCCTGAAGAAGTCCCTGAAGTCCCTGAAGTCCCTGCAATAACCCTCTGACCAGCAGGGATCCAGCAGGGACTTGGGCAGGGACTTGCAACGAGAGTCCCTGAAGTCCCTGTGCAAACCCGGTATCGTTGCGCCACAACGCATCACGCACTGACACACGAGTTCATCGTCGTATCCATTATCCGGATTCTGCTTTTCCCGATCCCGTTGCGCCCACGCATAATCCGTGCGGCCCCATCCCACCGTGGGCGCTCTCCTTGATATCCAGTTCCACCCGGGCACCCGTGGGCGTCCAGCCGACCGGAACACGCAGACGGTCGCGGCCCGACCGCGTCCGCCACGCCACGGCCGGGTCGAAGGCACCGGCGTCGCGGATGCCCAGGAGCGCCGTCAGACCCGGATCGGTTGCCACGGCATCGGATTCGAGGGACACCAGGGACGCCGCGGTGGTCAGCCGGTACCGGGCCAGCCGTCGGGCGGCCGCCTGCGCCTGGGCCACCGACAGGGTGTCCATGTCGGCGAACTCCTCCACCCCGGCGCTGCTGCGCGCCGAGATCCGGCCACCGGCCACCTTGAGGTGAAGTCCGCGTCGCACAGCCAGTTCCGTAGGGGTGCGAGAGATGTCGATGACGCTGACGCCGTCGACACCGGAATCGTCGGCGATGCGTTCCTCGCCGGTGACCCTGCCGTCGTCGATCACCACCACCAGATGCACCTGCCCGGCCACCGCAGGCGCCGACCGCGAGAACCGGGACCGGTCGCGCAGTTCGTCGGCGAGGGACTCCTCCAGTGCGGCCAGATCCGGATAGATCATCCGCACCGCACCCAGCGCGTCGGCATGCGACGGGTGTCCCACATGCGGTAGCCATTTGGCCCAGTCCCACTCCGGTCCGGACGGTTCGGCGGTGACCACGGCGATCCGCAGCTGATCGGGGGCGTGTGCCACGGCGAGGCTGATCAGCATGGCGCGCACCAGAGCCCGCGATTGCTGCGGCGGTCCGCCGACGGCCACCGCCGGAAAGCCGCGCAGCGAGATCGCAGTCGGCATGCCGTGCACCACCGAGTGGGTGCGCACGAACCTGCGCAACGCCACCATCGACACCGGTTCCAGATCCTCGATCGGTCCCACCTCGGGGGGCATCAGTCGCAGCGCCAGCCGATGTGCGCCGACGCCCACCCGTACATGGGCGAAATCATTGTCCCCCGAACGCCGTTCCCACATCCGGCGGGTGCCGATGATGTCCGGTGCGGTGGCCGGGTCCGGGTGACTCCAGGCCAGTGCCTCCCGCTGCTCGCGCGCACTGTCGCGGACCTGATTCCGCAGCTGGCCGAGGTACCGGAAGTAGTCCTTGCGTTCCTCGTTCAGTTCGGCCGCACGTTTGCCGCCGTTTCCCGAACGCCCGGCGGCGAACATGCCCACCATCGACATCAACATCATCATCGGGAACATCAGGAACAGCGGGTTGCTCATCATCTGTCGGCCGCCCGTCGCGAACATCAGCCCGACCATCCCGATGACCGCCACCACCATCACCACCGGCAGCAGCCGGGTCAGCAGGTTGCCGGGCACCGCGCGCGGAACCTCCGGGGGCGGCGACAACGTCAGCTCGCCGCCCGGCATCCGTGGCGGCGACACCCGGTTGCGCCGGACAAACCCCTCCGTTGTGACCACCATGCGACAGTTCCCCCCGTCTCCGCTGCATCCCCGCCCTGTGCATTCCGGGCTTGGCCTCGCGGGCTCCGATTGTGCACAATAGGCGCCAATCGGCCATCGTAGCCGCGCTTCTGGGGGGAAGGAACAGCGTTGTCCCAAGCCATTGTTCCGCCGGTGGATACCGGATCCATCACCGAACCGGAACTGGTCCGGGTCTCCGTCCTGGGTGGCAACACCCAGTTCGACGTGGGTCTGCCCGCCGGCGTTCCGATCGCGACTCTGATTCCGGAACTGTTGGTACACATACGTTCTCGCGACAACGATCTGCTGCGCGGGGCGGGATCAGCGAGCGACGACGATGAGTCCGCATCGGCGCGGCCGCACCTGTGGACGCTGTCGATGGTCGGTGGTGAAGGCCTCGCCACGCACCTCTCGCTATCGGACGCAGGTGTTCGCGACGGTGAACTTCTGGTACTACAGTCCACACAATCCGGTTCGGCACCTCCGCTGTTCGATGACGTGATCGACGCAGTCGCCCGGCTCAGCGACGAACAGACCTCACAGTGGTCGGCCACGACGGCGCGCCACGCGGGCTACGTCGCCGTCGTCGCCGCTTCGACGCTCACCGCACTCGCCCTGCTGGTGGCCGACGGTCCCGGAACCACCTGGCCCCTGATCGTGGCGGCCGCGGCCGGTGCGGTGCTGATCGTCGCCGGTGGTGTGGTGAGCCGGATCCACCACGACCCGGCCACCTCGGTGGCGCTGCTCTGCGCCGCGCTGCCGCAGGCGATGGCCACCGGGATGCTGATCGTCCCCGGCGTGGTGGGCAGGGCCGATCTCGGTTCGGGTTGCGTGGTGGCCCTGGTGACCGCGGTGGTGTCCTATCGCGTCACCGGGGCCGGGGCGTTGTGTCATTCAGCGGCCACCACGGCGTGCGTCATCGGCGGAAGTGCCTGCGGTGGTGCGTTGCTGACCGAGTCCGCGCCCGCATCCGCCGGTGCGGTGACCGCCGCCTGCGGACTGGCCGTGATCGCCCTGGCTCCCCGGCTGACCATCGTCCTGGCCAAACTCCCGCTCCCACCGGTCCCGACGGCCGGCGGGGTGGGCGACCTCATCGACCACGAGCCGGCGCCGACGATCGAAGGAATCGGTGCGGTGGGGGCTATGACGCTGCCCGACGCCGGTACCCTCGAACGGCGGGCGGCTCTCGCCGACGCCTATCTGACGGGGATTCTCACCGGCGCGGCGCTGGTCACCGTTGCCGCGACACTGGTATCCGTGTCGTGGCATTCGCCGGCCACGGCCGGTCCCATTCCCGTCACCGTGCTGCTGGCCGCGGTGATCTGTGCTGTCCTCTGCCTGCGCGGCCGCTCACACGGCGGGCTGGCCCCGGCCGCAGTACTGATCGGCGCCGGCACCCTCGCCTGGCTCGGGGTGCTCGCCGCGGTGCTGTTCGCCACCGGCCTGAACCCCGGCGGTGTCGTGACGGCCGGGCTGGTGACCGTCGTCGCGGCCGCCGCGATCGGTGTCGTCGCACCGCGACACGAGTTCTCGCCGGTGCTGCGGCGAGGCGCGGAACTCGGCGAGTACGCGCTGGTCGCCACCATCGTTCCCCTCCTGCTGTGGATTCTCGATCTGTATCAGGTGGTGCGGAATCTGTGAGCGGCACCGTGGGTGCCGTCGCCCGGCTCGTGCTGACCACCGCACTGTTGCTGGCCACAACGCAATTCGTACCCGCGACGGCGGCCGCCATCGACCCGCCGACGGTGGACCGGCGCGTCCAGCCCAGGGCCACACCGATAGCGCCCAACGAGCCGACGCAGCGCCGCACCCTCTGCGCCCGCCCGATCACCGCCCGGCCGACCTCACCACCGGCCGCCCAGAAGCTGCTGAATCTTCCTGCCGCATGGAAATTCTCACGGGGCGCGGGTCAGAAGGTCGCGGTCATCGACACCGGGGTGAGCCCGAACAAGCGGCTGACCAAGGTCATCGGCGGCGGTGACTACGTCTCGTCGGGCAAAGGTCTCGACGACTGCGACGCGCACGGGACGCTGGTGGCCGGGATCATCGCCGCAACCCCCGATCCCGGCGACGGATTCGCCGGTGTCGCACCGGAAGCCACCATCATCGCCATCCGGCAGTCGAGCGGGGCGTACTCGCCCACGCGGGCCAAGACATCGGTCCGGAAGGGTGACGACGATGCCGCCGTCAGCACCGGCTACGGCACCGTCAGCACACTCGCCCGGGCGGTGGTACGAGCCGTCGACCTCGGCGCCACCGTCATCAACATCTCGGAGGTGGCGTGTGTGCCCGCCTCGGAGACGTTCGACGACCGGTCGCTCGGGGCGGCCGTCCGCTACGCCCACCGCAAGGATGTGGTCGTGGTGGCGGCGGCCGGCAATCTGTCGACGTCCTCGCAATGCCAGACCCAGAATCCCGCGCCGCCGGTCCCCGGCTACGGCTGGGACAACCGCGCGGCCTGGAAGTCGGTGGTCACAGTCGCCAGCCCCGCCTGGTACAGCCCGTACGTGCTCACCGTGGGAGCGGTGAAGTCCACCGACGGCTCCCCCGCCGACTTCAGCGTCCACGGACCGTGGGTGGGCGTGGCCGCACCGGGCACCGACATCGTCAGCCTCACCAACGCCACCCGCGGCCTCGCCGGTGCCTTCCGGTCCGATGACGGGTCGATTCCCGTCCAGGGCACCAGCTTCGCGGCGCCATATGTGGCCGGTACCGCGGCGCTGGTGCGCTCCCGCTTCCCACAGCTGTCGGCGGCACAGGTGATCGAACGCATCATGCGCACCGCCCACGGCAGCGGATCGGGACACGACGTGGCCGTCGGCTACGGCGTCGTCGACCCGGTGGCCGCGCTGACCACGGTGCTTCCCGACGAATCCGACGGCGGCGGCCTGTACACGGGCGGCCCGGTCGAGCCCAGGTCGATGCCGATCGCGGCGCCACCGACGATCGCGGAGCCGGACCACTCGCCCCGCGACCGTGCCCTGATCTGCGCGGCGGTGGGCGCGGCGCTGGTCGTCGCGGTGCTGCTGCTGGCCCCGCCGAACCGGCGGGTGCGCCGGCTGCGACCCGACGAATACTGACGGATCGGCAGCCGGTACCCGCCGGCCGTGTCAGGCGAACCGCGCGCGTCCGCCGGTCAGCACCGCCGAGTCCCCGACTGTTGTCTCGAACACGACAATGTCGCCGTCGGTCGCCGACGACACGGTCAGGCAGTCACCGGGCAGCACCGGCGCGGCCAGGCGTACCTCAAGTTCCACGAGATCGGCCGGATGAAAACCGTGCTGCTGCGCGATGATCCGGCTCGCGATACCCGCCGTGCACAGCCCGTGCAGGATCGGCCGGGCAAATCCGTTGGCCTCGGCGACCACCGGATCGATGTGGATCGGATGCCGGTCGCCGGTCAGTCGATAGAGCGCCGCCAGGTCGGGGCCGGTCGCGAAATCGGTGGCGGCGGTGAGTGCCGGACGTTCTCCGGCCGACGACGATGGTCCCCGGTCGCCACCCCAGCCGCCGGTCCCGGGCAGGAAGATGCTGTAGGAGGCGGTGAAATACGGTGAGCTGACCTCGATCTCGACCATCGACGCCTTGCCCTTGTCGTAGACGGCGGCGATCTGGCCGGTCATCTGGACGGTACCGTCGGTCGGCAGCGGTTGATGCACGACAAGCCGCTGCGAGGCGTGCAGCGAGCGCTTGGGGTCGTAGGCGCCGAGCCGTCCCGCCGCTTCGACCGCCCACAGGCCCAGCGCGCACGCATAGGTGGGCAGTGCGCGCAGCTCCCGCTCATAGACCAGGTCGAGTTGTGTCGACGGCGCACCGAGGGCGAGCGCATACAGGATGATGTCGCGGTCGCCGATGGTCGCGGTGGACTCGCCGAGGTCCACCCCCTTCAGCTCAGGCAGTGCGATGCTCATCGGTAGGCATCCTCTCCGGTGATGGCGCGGCCCAGCGCCAGTGTGTGGATCTCGTTGGTGCCCTCGTAGGTGTACACCGATTCGAGGTTGGTCATGTGCCGGATCACGGGGTACTCCAGTGTGATCCCGTTCGCCCCCAGACTGTTCCGGGCTTCGCGGGCGACATCGATCGCCTGGCGGACGTTGTCGAGCTTCCCGAAGCTGACCTGCGCCGGGGTCAGCTGCCCGGCGTCCTTGAGCCGCCCCAGATGCATCGCGACCAGGGCTGAGCGGTTGACGCTGACCATCATCTCGACAAGCTTGCGCTGCACGAGCTGGAAACCGGCGATCGGTTTGCCGAACTGCTGACGCGTGATGCTGTAGTCCAGCGCCGCCTCGTAGCAGGCGCGGGCCGCGCCGACGACGCCGAACAGGATACCGAACCGCGCCTCGTTCAGGCACGACAGCGGACCCCGCAGACCCGACACACCGGGCAGCACGGCGGATTCGGGCAGCCGGACATTGTCCAGGACCAGCTCGGAGGTCACCGAGGCGCGCAACGACATCTTCTTGTGCAGATTGTTGGCGCTGAAACCCGGTGTGTCCGTGGGGACGACGAACCCACGGACACCGCCGTCGGTCCGCGCCCAGACCACGGCCACATCGGCGATGCCGCCGTTGGTGATCCACATCTTGGTGCCGTTGAGGACCCAGTCGCCACCGTCCCGGCGCGCGTTGGTCCGCATGCTGCCGGGGTCCGAGCCCGAGTCGGGTTCGGTCAGCCCGAAGCATCCGATGGCCTCGCCCGCGGCCATCCGCGGCAGCCATTCCTGTTTCTGTTCCTCGGAACCGAACGCGCGGATCGGGAACATCGCCAGTGATCCCTGCACGGAAACGAAGCTGCGGAAGCCGGAGTCGCCGGCCTCCAGTTCCAGACAGGCCAGTCCGTAGCTCGTGGCGTTGGTGCCCGCGCACCCGTAGCCGTCCAGGTGCATACCGAGCAGCCCGAGAGAGCCCATCTCCTTGGCTAGTTCCCGGGGAAAGACGCCCTGATCGAACCAGTCGGCGATATCGGGTAGCACGCGGTCTGTCACGAAACGTCGCACGGTCTGCTGGATCTCGCGCTCCTCCTGGCCGATCAGCGTGCTGATCGCCAGCATGTCGCGCGGATTGTCGGAGCGGGTGGGATCGAGTGGGTCGCCCATGATGAAGTCCTAGTCGTCGGAAGGGTTGTGGTGGAGGTGTTTACGCCGGGCCTGTGCCACCGCCTGGGCCCGGGCCGGGGAGTCGAGCAGTTCACGGCGGCGCCGTTGCCACCGCTCGTCCGGGTCCGGTATCGCGGACTCGGCCTCGTGGAGCAGGGCGCGTGTGTACGCGGTGGCCCGGCGATGCTCGGGTGACAGGGCGGCGAGCATCGTCGCCGCTTGCGTGGCCGCCTCACCGGCGGGCACGACACGGGAGACGAGTCCGGCCCGCTGGGCGTCCTGTGCCCCGAACCGTTCGCCGATCACCAGCATGCGGCGAACGGAGTCCCGGGGATAGTTCGCCGACAGCCAGCGGACCGCCTCGGGGTTGTACAGCAGCCCCAGGCGCACGGCCGGGACCTGAAGGTAGCCGCTCTCCCCGATGATGCGGGCATCGCAGGTGAGGGCGAGGTGCACCGCCGCACCCATGCAGGGACCCTCGATCGCGGCGATGACCGGCACCGGCGCGGCGGCGATCGCGTCGGCAACGTCGGCGACGGCGTCATCGACGGCGATGTCGGCCACGGTGCCGGTCAGATCAGCGAAATCTGCTCCCGCGCTGAATATGTCGGGGCCACCGGTGAGCAGCACTCCCGCGATGTCGGTGCCGAGGTCCCGGAGCGCCCCCGACAGCGCGCCGAGAACCTGCAGCGACAGTGCATTCTTTCGCCGGGGCGTGGCGAGTGTGAGCCGCACGATGTCCCCGACGCGGTGAACGTCCAGCGGTGCGGTCACCGCCGGCCCCGATCGTCCCGGAGACGGTTCCCCGTCATAGTGCCGGCACCGCGGTCGACCGGGGCGCCCACCGGGCGGCCGCGACGAAGGGATCGAGACCGAGGGCTTCCTCGACGTCCTGCGACACATCGAGGATCAACGCATCCGCCCCGGACGGGCCGACGAGTTGGGCACCCACCGGCAGTCCGTCGGCCAGGCCGCACGGGACCGTCGCCGCGGGCACCCCCGCGACATTGAACGGGACAGCGAAAGGGAAAGCACCCCAAAGCTTATCGACGGCTGTGCTGTCGACATGCGTCGGCCGTTTCCCGAGCGGGAACGCGGGAGTGGCATTCGACGGCAGCAGCAGCAGGTCGACGTCGTCGAAGATCCGGGCGATCCGCTGCCGGTAGAGCGGCAGCAGTGCTTCGGCCCGTTCTACGTCCGCCGGATCCATCACCGCGGCCGCCCGGAGCGCCGCCCGCGCGTACGGGGTCAGCTGATCGGCGTTCGACGCCAGCAGGTTGCCGCGTTCGCGATGCTCATCGGCGAGGACCAGCGGACCGAACACGTCGTTCCACCCCTCGAGGGGCGGGTCGACGGGGGTCACGTCGTGGCCCTGGGCGGCCAGCACCTGCGCGACCTTCTCCACACCCGCCGACACGCCCGGGTCGACCGGGCGTCCTTCCGGGTGGGCGCAGTATCCGATGCGGAGCCTGCCGGTCCGGGTCCGCTGCGGGGAGCTGTCGGTGAGGACACCGAGGAGCGTGCGCGCGTCGTCGACAGTGGTGGTCATCGGCCCGGCGGTGACGAAGTCGGTCATGCCGCGGAAGCCCTTCTCGTCCGGCACCGTTCCGATCGTCGGCTTGAATCCGTAGATGCCGCAGAAGGCCGCCGGGATCCGGATCGATCCGCCCCCGTCCGACCCGACCGCGACCGCGGCCAGCCGGGCGGCCACCGATGCCGCCGCACCACCGCTGGAACCACCCGGGGTGCGGGTGAGGTCCCACGGGTTGCCGGTGTCGGGACCGAGGAGATTCTCGCTGGTCGCGGACTGGCCGAATTCGGCGGTGTTGGTCTTGCCGAGGAACACCGCGCCGGAGCTGCGCAGCCGCCGCACCACCCCCGAGTCGTGCACGGACACCAGGTCCCGGAACACCACCGACCCGAGGGTGGCGGGTGTGCCGGCGATGTGGAACGCGTCCTTCACCGACGTCGGAACACCGTCGAGCGGCCCCACCGGTTCGTCTGCCGCATAGCGGCTCTCGGCGGCCGCGGCCTGTTCCAGGGCGAGTTCGCCGGTGACGGTGACATACGAGTGCACCTCGCCGTTGACCTGGTCGATCCGGTCCAGGAAGGCGCGGGTCACCTCGACCGGACTGAGTTCGCGACTCCGGTAGGCCGCCGTGAGCTGCGCGACGGACAGCCGGGTCAGATCGTCAGGCATGGGGAGCCACCCCGCCACTGACCCCGTAGACCTCGCCGGTGATGTACCCGGCCTCGTCGGAGGCGAGGAACGCGGTGAGGGCGGCCACATCCTCGGGCCTGCCGATACGCCCGACCAGCGAACGGTTCTCCGCGTAGCCGTCGAAGAATTCGTCGGGGTAGATCTTGCGGAGGAAGTCGTTGTAGATCAGGCCGGGCGTGATGGCGTTGACCCGGATCCCGTGCTTGCCGTTCTCGGCGGCCGCCACCCGGGTCAGCGCCAGGACCCCGGCCTTGGCCGCCGAATAGGCCGCGCCGTGTTCGGTGGAGGTCTCGAACGCGGAGATGGAACTGATGTTGACGATGGCCCCGCTGCCGGCGGAGATCATGTGCGGCAGAACGTGCCTCATGCCGAGGAAGGTTCCGGTCAGATCCACGTCCAGGCATTTCTGCCAGGTCGCCAGCGACATCTCGGAAACCGGCTCGATCTTCGACCAGCCGGCGTTGTTCACCAGCACATCGATGCGGCCACGCTCGGCCATCACCGTGTCGGTCGCCGCGATGATCGAGTTCTCGTCGGTGACGTCCACCGCGAGGCCCAGGAATTCCCGGCCGTACTGTGCGGACAGCGCCGCCGCTGCCTCCTTGCACCGGCGTTCGTGTGCGTCGGTGACGACGACGTCGTATCCGTCGGCGGCCAGGCGTGCGGCGATGGCGGCGCCGATGCCGGCGCCCGCGGCTGCGGTGACGAAGGCCACCTTGTTGTCGGTCATGGTGTTCTCCTCGGGAGATTCAGGCGATAGGGCGTTCAGGCGATGACTTTGGGGATGATCTCGGTGGCGATCTGCTCCATGTTCTTCAGGCGTCCGCCGGAGAGCAGGGCGAAAGTGATCCGGTCGATGTCGAGTTCGCACAGTTCCTTCAGCCGGGCCACGCAGTGGTCGACGGTGCCGGCCAGCGCCACCGACTTCACGAATTCGTCGCTGACGACCTGCTTGTGCCCGGCGTGCCGGGACAGGTGATCGACGAGGTGGTACGAGGAGTTGGCGGCGGCGAACTCGGGCCGGAACCGCTCCCACGCCGGGGGCATCCGCTTCCACACGTCGAATGTCGCGGCCTGGCTGGTGGCCCAGGCACGCACATCGGACAGGGCCTTCTCCTCGTCGTCGTCGGCGCTCATCGTGACGACGAGATCGATGGTGAGATCCTTGCGGTCGCGTCCGGCCTTTTCCAGGCCTTCGTAGATGAACTCCAACTGCCAGTTCACGAACTCCGGGTCGGCCGCGCCCATCAGCACGGCGCCGTCGCATTTCTGCCCGCACAGCCGCAGCAGTCCGGGCTGGGACACCGCCATGTAGATCGGGATCTGGCGTTGCGCGGTGGCGAGCCGGACCTTGGTGCCG
>WBZQ01002035.1_pt1 | contig 13423 bp, 16 predicted proteins | sample 5204251 | NCBI WGS metagenome assembly WBZQ01 (sample SAMN12412402, study PRJNA552823) | activated sludge metagenome | isolation source: activated sludge from nitrification reactor of wastewater treatment plant... | place: USA: Virginia | collected 2017-09 | reverse complement strand
CCGCCATCACATGCTGCACCCCAGCCTCCCGGTAAGCAGCCAAAGCCCCCCGAGTCTCATCCACATTCCCCTCATTGCACGTAATCCGCAACGAAATCACAAACCCCTCATCCGCCCGCTCGGCTCTCAGCCGAGCGACCATCGCCTTCGCCTGATCCGGCCGCACCCGGCTGCCGTGCCACCCATCCAGCCGGCATGCCCGCTTGATCGCCGCATCCGATGACCCCCCAATCCAGATCGGGATCGGAGCGACAGGCATCGGCTGCATCCGCATCCCCTCCACCTTCGCCTCGATCCAGTTGCACGGGAACGTCACCGGGTCCTGCCCCCACACCGCCTTCATCAGGCCGATGCCCTCATCCATCCGCCGGCCACGTTCCTTGAATGGCACGCCCAGCGCGTCGAACTCGGCTTCCAGCCAGCCCACGCCCGCGCCAAGGATCAACCGCCCCTGCGACAGGTTCTGCAGCGTCGCCAGTTCCTTGGCCAACGGCAACGGATGGCGCATCGGCAGCACCAGCACCGATGTCCCCAGCCGCACCCGGGACGTCACGGATGCCGCCCAGGTCAGCGTCAGCACCGGGTCCCAGAAATTCGGCGATGGCGGATACGGCGATCCCGCCGGCACGATGATGTGCTCACTGACCCAGACATCGGCGAAACCAAGCTCCTCGGCCTGGATCGCGGCGCGTTTCAGCGAATCGGGGCTGGCCTTGCGGCCGATATGGGGCAGATGGATCCCGAGTTGCATGGACAAACCCTCCGGTCTTTCCGGCAGCGTCGCGCGTTCGGCGGCCGCCGTCCAGCCTGCCCGCGCTCAGTCCCCGTCGCGCCGGAAGATGCTCGTGTAGGTCAGGAAACTCTCCCAAGGCGCGGGGTCCCGCGGTGGCTCACCGGGCACACGGCCGCGCGCCAGGTGCCAGACCGTGTGGATCGCTGCCGTCCCATCCGCCGCTGTCACCAACCGCCCAGCCCAGCTTGTGACCGAAATCGATGCCGGCCAGGCCACCACGAAGCCGATCATCGGCCCGGTCGCCAGCCCCACCAGGTCGTGTCGGCGTTCGGTCGACTTGTCGTCACCGATGCGCGTGACATAGGCACCGGACACGGCCGTCCCGTCCTGGCGCAGTTCCATGACCGATCCCTGATCGTTGACCCAGCGTCCGGTAAACATCTTGTACTCCCGAGCTTGTCGAGGGTGGTAATCTTTCATGGCGAAAGGAGGTCACCTACCCTATATCCAGGCTTGAAGTCGCGTTGAGCAGGATGGTGGCAATGCGCATGCAAGAGGATACGATCGACGGTATCTATTCCTTGAGCTTCCGCGGCGCGGCCAGTTTCGGCGTCGGAGTCATCGCGTTGCGAGACGGTGTTGCCGCCGGTGCGGATGTCGCGGGCGTCATTTACGACGGCACGTATAATGAGACAGCGCAGGATATCACGCTCGACATGGAACTAACGGTGCCGCCCGGTGTCAGCTTGGTGCAAGGCACCGCCCCTCGGTCGACCTTGTACCACGTCCCATTTCATGCGACCATTCCTAAGAGCGCCATCAAGACGAACGAGACGATTCTGGTTCAGTTGCCGCCAGGTCCGGTCAATGTGATTATTCGGCGGATTCGGTCGCTGACGCACTGACATGTCAGAACCCGGGGTGACCGCCTTAGTGCAGTGGTGCAATGAGTGTTTTCGTGACACGTTTCATGACACGCTGCTGGAGGAAGGTGCCCCGACTGACGGCGACGAGACGCATCACGCTCGCGGGCATGTCGCCACCGTAAGGTGCCGGGGATGTCACGCTTGGTCCATTCGTCGTACGGTAATCAAGGAAACGGGGGACCAGGCGGTCTCCCATGATCCGCCACAACGGTGGCGGCGTCCGCCTGATTGGATGGTGCAGCTACCGGATAGCGCATCTGATGTGGCCGCCCTGCTCGATGAAATTTACCTCTCGGCGAATGGACGACAATCCCGGTTGCTGTCGATGGGGGTGCGCGCGGTGCTGGATCGTGTGATGATCCAGATCGTCGGTGATGTTGGAGGGTTTGCCAGGAAGTTGGATGCAATGCGTGAGTGTGGGCACTTATCCCGACGACAGGTGGATATGTTGAAGACCATAATTGATGCTGGATCAGCCGCCGCCCATCGCGGCTACAAACCCCCGCCCGATCTGCTTCAAGAAATGCTGATCGTCATGGGAGCCGTGATCCGCGATCACTTCATCACGAGCCCTATGCTGGATCAATTGAAACGGTTCGTTCCGCCCAAGCCTCCTCGGGCGTGAGACGGTCAAGAAAACGGCGCCGGCCTTTCGACCGACGCCGCCATCAAACCGATGAACCGGACGCTTACGCCGGCGCCCAGACGGGCATCGGCGGACCACCTTCGGTCGGCACGAACTTCACCTTGACGGCCATGCCGATCTTGATCGCCTTGAAGTCGACATCGACCAGATTGGTCATCATCTTCGGCCCTTCCTTCAACTGCACATAGCAGATGCAGTAGGGTGGGTTGGCGCGCTCCATCACCGAGTAGGTGTACAGCGTGCCTTCACCCGACACTTCCTTCCACTCGACGGGGCCGAGGGTGAAGGGGGAAATGCCGCGCGGATACCAGATGTATTTACCGGTGTCCTTGCACTGCGGAATGACCAGCTTGCCCTGGGCGCAGCCGTCCCAGAACGGCTTGGTCTCGGGGTTGGTTTCGGGGGATCCGATGAACGGGATCTTACGGTCAGCCATGGTTGATTACTCCCGCTCCAGGATCACGGTGCCGCCGACATGGCGGGTGCCGAGGCTGCCGCCGGTGCCGTGCGCGATGGCAAGGTCGCAGTTCTTCACCTGCAGGGCCGAATGCGCTTCGCCGCGAAGCTGACGCACCGCCTCGATGATCTTGGTGATGCCGCCGCGATTCGCCGGGTGGTTGGAGCAGAGTCCGCCGCCATCGGTGTTGAACGGCAGCTTGCCGACGCCGGAGATCAGGTTGCCGTCCGAAACGAACTTGCCGCCCTGGCCCTTTTCGCAGAAGCCCAGATCTTCCAACTGCATCAGCACCGTGATGGTGAAGCTGTCATAGATCGAGGCATACTTGATGTCGGACGGCTTGATGCCCGCCATTTCCCATGCCGGCGGACCGGACCAGCGGGCCGCGCTGTAGGTCAGCTCGGTGTCGCCACCAGCCTGGTTCTTTGGCGCTTCGCCGACGCCGATCACCTTCACCAGCGGCCGCTTCAGGCTCTTGGCGATTTCCGGACGGGTAACGACCAGCGCGCCGCCGCCGTCGGAGATGACGCAGCAATCCAACCGATGCAGCGGGCTCGCGATCATCGGCGAGTTCACGACATCTTCCACCGTCACGACATCACGCAGCATGGCGTGCGGGTTGTGCTGCGCGTGGTGCGATGCCGCCACCTTGATCCAGGCGAGCTGTTCACTGGTCGTGCCGTACTCATGCATATGACGCATGGCGCACAAGGCATACATGTTCGCGGTCGCCGGGCCGTACGGATACTCGAACTGCATTTCCGCCTGGGCGGGGTTGCCCGGGCGCGGCGCTGTGCCGGTCGCCATGCCCTCGCTGCGTGGCCGGCCGGCCAGGGTCAGCAGTGCGACATTCGCCCGTCCCGTCGCGATCGCCTGCAACGCGTGGCTGACCATCAGCTGATAAGACGAGCCACCGACATCGGTGCTGTCCATGTGCCGGACTTTCAGGCCCATGTAGTCGATCATCGACATCGGGCCGAGGCCCGGTGCGTCACCCGCGCAGTAATAGGCGTCGACATCTTGCAATGTCAGGCCCGCGTCATCCAGCGCCCCCTTGGCGCATTCGGCGTGCAGCAAGGTAACCGACTTGTCGGTCGCCTTGCGTGTGGGATGCTCCCATGCACCCACGATATATCCCGCACCTTTCAAGCTCATGCTTCGCTCCCTTTGCGACCGACGTCGTTCGACCCGGTTCAGGCAAGTGGGGATTATACCGATCGGTCGGGGTACGGCTACCCTTCGGCCGGGTCGCATGGACGGAATTATCCGTGCCTGGGCATTTCGCCCGGTCCGGTGCTATACCGACACGCAATGAAACCACCACATGGCAACAAGCCCGGCGGCCAGGGTCGCCCCCCGTCGGACCGCGGACCGTTCCGCGGCGCCGGCGCAACCTCGCGGCCGCATGGACCCCGAACCGACAAGCCCCGCACCGATGGCCCGCGAGGGGACGGGCCGCGAACTGACGGGCAACGCGCCGAAGGACAACGCACCGGGGGACAACGCCCCGAGGGACAACGCCTTGAGGGACTACGCCTCGAAGGACAACGCTCCGACTGGCAGCGCGCACCGCAAAGCGGGCAGGGGCCGCGTCCGACCGGCATGCAGCAGGATCGCGACCGGAAGCGCTTCTCCAATCCGCAGCATCGGCCCCAGGGCGGGCCCCGCACCGCCCCCGACGCGCCGCGTGGTGCCGTGTGGCTGTATGGCCTGCACGCCGTTGCCGCCGCGCTGGCCAATCCCGCGCGCCGCCTGCGTCGGCTGATCGTGACCGAGGAAGCCGAGGCGACCTTGACCGGCAAGGTGCCGCAACCCTGGCCGCTGGCCGCGGAACGCGTCGATCGCGGACGGCTGGATCACCTGCTGGGCCGTGACCTGGCACATCAGGGGGTCGCGCTTCTCGCTGATCCGCTGGCGCCGCCCAGCCTGCAATCGGTGCTGGAACGCAACGGACCGCTGATCGTGCTGGATCAGGTCACCGACCCGCGCAATGTCGGCGCCATCATGCGATCCGCCGCCGCGTTCGGCGCCGCCGCCGTGATCACGCAGGACCGCAACGCGCCCGAGGAAAACGGCGCCCTGGCCAAGGCCGCCTCGGGCGCGCTGGAAACCATGCCCCTGCTGCGCGCCGTCAACATCGCCCGCACGCTGATCGCGCTGAAGGCGGCCAATATCTGGTGCGTCGGCCTGGACGCCTCCGGCACCGCGTTGTCCGGCCCGGCCTTCGCCGGTCGGCGCGTCGCGCTGGTCCTGGGCGCGGAAGGGGAGGGGATGCGTCGTCTGACGCGGGAAACCTGTGATGAGGTCGCGGGCCTGACCATCCAGGGCGGGGTCGACAGCCTGAACGTTTCCGCCGCGGCGGCGGTCGCGCTGTACGAACTCGGCCGATCGGCATGACCGGATTTGATCCGCGCCCCGCCGCCGCCGCCCTGCTGCGCATCCGCCGTGACCGGGCGTTTGTCGCACCGCTGGGTGCCAGCGTCGCCCCGACGACCGAGGAAGAGGGCGCGATCACCCAGGTCGCCCTGGCCGCGATGGTCGATGCCGAGACTCCGGCCGGCTTCAAGATCGGCGCCACCGGCAAGCGGATGCAGGAGTATCTGGGCGTCGATCACCCGATCGCCGGCTTCATGGAAGCCGCGAATATCCATCGGGCCAGCGCCGATCTGCGCTTTGCCGACTTCGTCCGTCCCGGCGTGGAATGCGAGGTCGCAGTACGCCTCGCGCGCGACATCCAAGCGGGACCCTGCACGCCGGACCAGGCGCGCGACGCGGTCGCCGACTTCATCGCCGGAATCGAGATCGTGGAAAACCGCTACGGCGACCTGCAAGCCCTGGGCACACCCACGCTGGTCGCCGATCAGATGTATCACGGTGCCGCCGTGATCGGTGATCAGGGCGGCGCTGACTGGCGGTCAATGCCGATCGGTGCGTTGCGCGGCCGGATCGAAATCGATGGCGCCGAACGCGACCAGGGCATCACCACCGATCTGATGGGCCATCCGATGAACTGCCTGGCCTGGCTTGCCAGTTCCCCCGTCATCGCCGCTTTCGGAGGACTCCGCGCAGGCCAGGTCATCATGCTCGGCAGTGTCGTCCCGCCGATCTGGCTGGAAGCACCAGCCAGCGTGACCGTCAGCTTCGACGGCCTGCCACCGGTTCGGCTGCGTCTGTCCTGACACACGTCAGGACAGACAGGTTTGATTCAAGTACGCCATGTCCCGCCCGAACCAACCGTGGTCAGTCGGGCCGGATCGGCTTGACGCGGGCGTTGATCAGGCCGTCGCGCCACCGTCTACTGGCAGGGCGACGCCTGTAATGTACGACGCCTCGTCGGAGATCAGGAACAGCGCCGCGTTGGCGATTTCCTCGGGTTGCGCGGGCCGGCCCATCGGCACCTGGCCACCGCGCTTCTGCACCAGGGTTTCCGGGGTTTCACCCGCCGGCAACTGGCTGTCGGGGCGGGCGACGAAGACGCGCAGCATGGGCGTGTCGGTGGGACCGGGGCAGACCGCGTTGACGCGGATCTTCTCCCTGGCGTAGCGCTTGGACAGCCCATGCACCAGGCCGACGATGCCGAACTTGGCGATGTTGTAGACCGGGCTGAACTGCGATCCCGTCAGGCCGGAGGTCGAAGCGGTATACAACAACGATCCGCCACCACGCGCACGCAGTTCCGGCAGCGCGGCAATCGTCGTCACCATCACCGTGCGCACATTCAGGTTCATGGCCAGGTCGTAGTCGGCCCATTCAAGACCTTCAACCGCGGCGGGACCGGGATGGCCGACATGGTTCCAGACGAAATCAAGTCCGCCAAAGGCGCGCACCGTGTCGCGCACGATGTCACGAGCGAAGGCGTCACTGGTCAGATCGCCCGACAGCGCGATCGCCTTGCCGCCGGCATCGGTGATCGTCTTGACCACCGCATTGGCGGCGTCGGCGTTCAGGTCGACGACAGCGACCGCGGCGCCTTCCTTGGCAAATCGGATCGCGCCGGCGCGTCCCATGCCGGAACCCGCTGCCGTGACGATACCGATCTTGTTTGGCAAACGCATTGTTCTGCTCCGTTATCGGCTTTTCAGCCAGTCCATCATGATGTGGTTGAAGGTTTCCGGGTGCTCGACATTGGGAAAATGCCGAGCGGCGGCGATTTGTTCGTAGCGACCGTTGGGAACGAGTTCGGCGATGCGGCGATTGGCTTCGGGCGGCGTGCCGGCATCGTCGGCGCCGCAGACGACCAGAACGGGCAGTTTCAGCGACGGCAGTTTCGGCACGAAATCGTAATTACGGATCGCGTCGATACAGCCCAGATAGCCGGCGACCGTCGTGCCCGCGATGGTGTCGCGGATTTCCTTGTACCGCGCGGGGCGCGCGGCTTTGACAGCGGGCGTCAGCCAGCGATCGACCGTGACGTCCGCCAGCGTTTCCAGCGTGCCGGCCTTGCGCACCGCGTCCTGCCGCTCGATCCAGGTGGTTTGCGGGCCGGGTGGCGTCTGCGGCATGGTGTCGCACCACATCGCCGATAGCAGACGCTGACCGTGCTCGATCGCGAAGGCCTGGCCGATCATCCCGCCGATCGACAGGCCAATATAATGGACCTTGGCGATCGACAGCCCATCCAGAACCGCGGCGGCGTCACCGGCCAGTTGGCTCATGCTATAGGCGCCGTCGACCGGGTCGCTGCCGCCATGGCCGCGCATGTCGATGCGCAAGACGCGGAACCCGCCGGCCAGCAGCACGGGAACCTGTTCGGTCCACATACCGCCATCGGACGCGAGCGAATGGGTCATACAGACTGTCGGCGCATTGTCTGGACCGACCAGATCATAGGCGATCACGCGGCCGTTCAAAGGGAGCAGCATGGTTCCGTTCCTTCTCTGGTCACGCCGACATCGGCAGGGACTCGTCCTTGGCCCATTCCGACAGTGACGCGTCGTACACCTTGACGTTGGTATGCCCGAGCATGGTCAGGGCCAGCGCCGGGGCGGTGGCCGCGATGCCGCCGCCGCAATAGGCGATCACCGGCTTGTCGATCGCGCCCGCGGCGCCCAGGCGCGCGCGTAGTTCGTCGGGCGGCAGGAACGTATTGGTGGCCGGGTCCAGCAACTGGGCCGCCGGCACCTGGACGCTACCGGGAATCTGTCCGGGCCGGCCATAGGTCGAGCCAGCATATTGCGCGGGCATCAGCGCGTTCAGCGTGCAAATCGCGCCATTGCCCATGGCGGCCTTCACTTCCTCGCGGTCCGCCATCAGGTCGCGTTCGAACTGAACGGTGAAGCTGCCGGCGGGCCGGGTGGGGCTGGGTCCGGTATCGGATGGCCGGTTTTCCTTCGACCATTTCTGCCAGCCGCCGTTCAGCACCGCGGCGTTGTCATGGCCGAAGGATCGCAGCAGCCACCACGCGCGCGTCGCCCACCACGGATTGGCGGTGCTGTAGGTAATGACGCGCGTGTTGTTCGACACGCCGAAGCGGCGCATGGCGGCGCCGAAATCGGCGGCATTCTGCCGCATGAAGTTGTATTTCGCCGACTGATCGGACAGGTCCCGCTGCAGGTTGCAGAACTGCGCGCCCTTGACGTGGCCCTTTTCGTAGTCGGCCTGGCCTGGCTCGATCACATAGGGACCGGAGGGTTGGACGCGCAGGTGCACGGTGCAGTCCAGCACGACCACATCGGGGTTGGACAGGTTCTGTTCGAGCCAGTCGGTCTCGACCAGGAATTGGGGGTGGGTGAATTCGGTCATGATTCAATGCCCCGGCGCGAGTTCAGCCAGTTCGATCACGCAATTACCAGTCGATGACGGATCAAGGAACACGATCTTCGATCCGCCATGGCCGGTCCGCCATGTATCGCTTTGCAGCTTGACGTTCTTCGCCTTCAGTTCGGCGATCGCTTCCTCGATGTTTTCCACCTCGAAGCAGATATGGAACAGCCCGGTGCCCTTGTCGTTGATCCATTTGGTCACGCCTGACTCAGGACCTTGGCCTTCCAGCAGCTCGATATAGGTTTCCCCCACCGGCAGCATCGCAAGGCGGGTCTGGCCGATCTGTTCCTCGTATTCCAGTTCCAGCCCGAATGTGTCGCGCATCAGGCCGAGAGATTGCTGGATCGAGTCGACGGCGATGGCGATGTGTTCGACGCGTTTGATTTTCATGACGAAATCCTTGCTGGGGACAGTGTTGTTGTTCAGACCGCCTGTCGGATGCTCGCCGGTTCGACCTCGTGCGGAAGCAGGGGGAGTTGCGCGATCGTGCGTCCGTCGGCGTCACAGAACTCCACCTCGAACGCCAGATTCGGCGCCTGGAACACGTGCACGACAGTGCCGCATGCGCCGGCCGCGAGGCCATGCTCGGGCCGGTCATGGGTCAGTCGCACCAGGTCATGTTCGCGAGGCATCGCATCCTCATCTAACGAAGGCCGTGACCAGGCGAGGCACGGTGCTTGCGGTCTCAATGATCCACCCGGTCCGAATGGTCGCCTGTCCGGTGGGACCCTTGATCCTTACGTCAACGGTATACCGCGTTCCATAGGCGTCGGTAAGGCCGACGACCGCCTCGGCCATGGCAACGGCCTGGCGGATCTGGTCGGCCAGGATGGAGGCATCGGCAGAGCCATATCCGAGGACACGCATGAACACGCGGGCCTTGTTCTGTCCCGTCGGGTGGTTCGGGTTGAGCACGTACCGCGCAAGCCTATCAGGATCGACCTGCGCCTTCTCCGCATGCGGCAAGCCGGCCATTCACGAAATCGTCACTCCGCTATCCACCGGATAGACATGCCCGGTCACCATCCGCGATTCATCGGAGCCCAGGAACACCGCCATGTTGGCGATATCCTCCGGCTCGATCAGCCCGACCAGATGGGAGTCCGCGAGCTTGCCCAGCGCCGGATTGCCCTCCACCAGGGCGCGCACCCGCGCGGTCATGGTGGCCGACGGCGCGATCGCATTGACCCGCACCTTGTTCGGCGCGAATTCCACCGCCATCGAGCGGGTCATCGACGCGACACCCCCCTTGGCCGCCGTATAGCAGTCGCGCCCGGGAATCCCCATCAGCGCGACGTTGGATGACATGTTGATCACCGACCCGCCGCCGGATGCGATCATCGCCGGAATGCCGAAACGGCAGCCAAGGAAGGTGCCGAACAGGTCCAGCTTGATGACCCGCCAGAATTCCTCGATCGGCGCGTCGATCACCGTACTGTCGATATTGGTCGATCCGCCGGCGTTGTTATGCAGGACGTGCAGCGCGCCATATTCAGCCACGGCGCGTTGCACCGCGGCTTGCATGCTTTCGGGGTCGGTCACATCGGTGCGCACGAAGATCGCCTTGCCGCCCGCCTGATGCACCAGTTGTGCGGTCTGCTCACCCGCCGCCTGGTTCAATTCCGCCACAACGACCCGCGCGCCTTCCCGTGCCATGGCCTGCGCGGTCGCCCGCCCGATGCCCGTGCCCGACCCGGTGATCAGGGCCACCTTGCCATCCAGCCGTCCCATCTTGCTTCCTCCTTCTCGCGTGCTCGGTTTTGTCCCGAAGCCAGCCGATCGGCAACCCATTGTCCCCGGGATCGCGCATGGGCTAGCCTGCCGCAAACGGGACCGGAGGAGTGCCCAATGTCCATCACCGTGAAGCAACTGCATCCGCTGTTCTTCGGCGAAATCGGCAATGTCGACCTGCGCCAGCCGCTCGACAAGCAGACCGTCGCGGAAATCCAGGCGGCGAGTGACAAATATGGCGTGCTGCTCTTCCGGGACCAGCCTATCGACGATGCGCAGCAGCAGGCCTTCAGCCGCAACTTCGGGGAGCTGGAAACGACGGTGCGGGCCTATCGCAAGGACTACAAGCCGCGCCTCGACGAGTACATGGCCGATATTTCCAATCTGGACGAGAACAACAGGCTTCTCTCGGGCGATGACCGCCGTCGGCTGAACTCCCTGGGCAACCGTCTGTGGCATTCGGACAGCAGCTTCAAGCGCATCCCGGCCCGCTACTCCCTGCTATCGGCGCGGGTCATCCCCAGCTGGGGCGGGGAAACCCAGTTCGCCGACATGCGCGCCGCCTGGGACGCGTTGCCCGACCGGATGAAGGCCAAGGTCGAAGGCATGGTCTGCGAACACACGCAGATCTTCTCCCGCGGGAAGATCGGCTTCACCGACTGGGCGCCCGAGGAACTGGACAAGATGGCGCCGGTTCCCCAGTTGATGGTACGCACCCATCCGGGATCGGGTCGCAAGTCGATCTACCTGTCATCCCATGCCGGTCGCATCCGTGGCATGCCGGACCCGGAAGCCAAGATGCTGCTGATGGACCTGACGGAATTCGCGACACAGCCGCAATTCGTCCATACGCATGTCTGGAAGGTCGGTGACCTGGTGATGTGGGACAATCGCTGCATGATGCACCGCGCCCGCGAATACGACGAAACCGAGGTGCGCGACATGCACCGCACCACCGTGTCCGACGGTGTGCCGACCGTGCCGATCGCGGAGGTCGAACGCGCCGTCGTGGTCGCGTAGATGTTTGCGACGCGCGCGGCCCCTTGCGGCATGACCGCTCGGCTGGCCGTCGCCGTCCTGGCCGCCCTCGCCCTGCTGTTGCCCGTGGTGGCGGAGGCAGCCTGCACGCCAGTCGCATCCCGCAAGCCGCATCTGTGGCGGGTCTCCACCGCCGAACCCTCGTTGCGCATCACCTTTGTCGGGCATGCGAGCTTTCTGATCGAGTCAGCCCAGGGCGTGCGCGCCGTCACCGACTACAGCGGCCATCACGGCCCGCCCGAACCGCCCGACATCGTGACCATGAACCGGGCGCATTCGACGCATTACACGCTGAACCCCGATCCAAGGATCAAGCATGTCCTGCATGGCTGGGGGGAGGGGATGGAACCCGCGCGCCACAACCTGCTGTATCACGACATGCGGGTGACCAATCTGCCGACCAATATCCGCGACTGGGGCGGCAATACGATCGTCAACGGCAACTCGGTCTTCGTGTTTGAAAGCGCCGGGCTGTGCGTCGCCCATCTCGGCCACCTGCATCACCTTCTGCTGCCCGCCGATCTCGACGCACTCGGCCGTATCGATGTGCTGATGATCATGGTCGATGGCGGCTATTCCCTGGGCCATCGCGACGCGGTGACGCTGGTCGAGCAGATCCATCCGCGCCTGGTGCTGCCGATGCATTATTTCTCGGAAATCAACCTCAACCGCTTCCTGTCCTTCATGCGGGACAAGGACTTCAGGATCGAGGTGCGGGATACGCCAACCATCGAGGTGTCGCGGGCGACGCTGTCATCCCAGCCCACCGTGATCGCGCTGCCCGGCCCGCACTGATCCCGCCCGCACTGATCCCGCCCGCACTGATCCCGCCCCCACTGATCCCGCCCTCACTGGCCGCTAACGCGCGCGGCTGACCGTATAGTCCGCCACCGCCATCAGCGCGGCGCGGATCGGGCTGTCGGGAAAATGCGTCAGCGCGGCCTTGGCGTCCTGCGCGAACCGCGCCGCCCGCCGCAACGTGGCGCCGATCGCGTCATGCGCGTCCATCAGCCGCATCGCCGTATCCAGGTCTTCGTCGCGCTGCTCGCATTGTTCGACGGTGCGTTGCCAGAATAGCCGCTCCCCGGCATCAGCGCGGGCATAGGCGACCAGGACGGGCAGGGTGATCTTGCCCTCGCGGAAGTCATCACCCACGGTCTTGCCAAGTGTTGCCTGGTCGGCCGCATAGTCCAGCGCGTCATCGACAAGCTGGAACGCGATACCAAGCTTCATGCCGTAATCTTCCAGCGCCGCTTCCCCGACCTTGGAATAGTTCGCGACCACCGCGCCGACCTGGCATGCCGCGGCGAACAGGGCGGCGGTCTTGCCGGTCACGACTTCCAGATACTTCGCTTCCGACGTTCCCAGGTCGTTCTGCGTCGCGAGCTGCAACACCTCGCCTTCCGCGATCGTGGCGGCGGCCTTGGACAGGATGCGCAACACGTCCAGCGACCCGTCTTCCACCATCAACTGGAACGCGCGGGCGAACAGGAAATCCCCGACCAGCACGGATGCCTTGTTGCCGAACACGGCGTTGGCGGAGGCAAGACCCCGACGCAGCAGGCTCTCATCCACGACATCGTCATGCAGCAGCGTTGCGGTGTGAATGAACTCCACGCAGGCGGCGAGTTCGACGTGCCGCTGCCCGCCAGCCGATCCCGGATAGCCGCAGAGGCGGGCCGAGGCCAGGGTCAGCAGCGGCCGCAGGCGCTTGCCGCCGGCGGCGACGATATGCGCGGCCAGTTGCGGGATCAGCGCGACCGGGCTGTCCATGCGCGCCACGATGGACCGGTTGCATGCCTCCAGATCGTCGCCGACCAGCAGCATCAGCGTGGTCAGCGCATCGTCCGTGGCACGAGTCCGGGTTGCCGGTTCGGGCGTCAGGTCTGGCCTGGTGGTAGTGGCGACGACGCCCAAAAACAAACTCCCGATCAACGGCCGGTGCAACGCGGGGCACCATATCGGCGGGGAGGAAACAGGGTCAAGCTGACCCACGCGTGGGGAGCGGGTCGTTTTGAAGTCCGGCACCGGCCCGCTCCCCCACCCGGCCACCCATGACAGCATACTTCCGTGGGTGGCCGGGTGGGGGAGCGGGCCGGTGCCGATCAAGCTGACTGACGCAAGGACGC
>WBZQ01002033.1_pt1 | contig 13430 bp, 11 predicted proteins | sample 5204251 | NCBI WGS metagenome assembly WBZQ01 (sample SAMN12412402, study PRJNA552823) | activated sludge metagenome | isolation source: activated sludge from nitrification reactor of wastewater treatment plant... | place: USA: Virginia | collected 2017-09 | reverse complement strand
GAAGGGCGGAGTAGGCAAATCGTTCATATCATCCACGCTAGCACAACATAAGTTTGCCAAAGGCGGCAATCCATTATGCATTGATACAGATCCGGTTAATGCCACTTTTTATGGCTTTAAAAAACTCAATGTTAAGCAGATTAATGTGATGAACAATGATGAGATTGATGCGAGAAAGTTTGATGATTTAATTGAATTGATCGCTAAAGCAGACAATGACGTCATTATTGACAATGGTGCCAGCACCTTTGTGCCGATGTCCCATTACCTCATCAGCAACCAGATACCCGCCTTACTTCTGGATATGGGGCATGAATTGGTTGTGCATACCGTCATCACGGGTAGTCAGGCTTTGCTGGATACATTGAACGGTTTTGTACATCTGATCAAACAGTTTCCGAAAGAAGCACTTTTTGTTGTCTGGTTAAATCCCTATTGGGGAGAAATCAGCATGAATGGCAAGCAGTTCGAAGAAATGAAAGCTTATGTGGATAACAAAGCGCGAGTATCAGCCATTATCCGAATTCCGCACTACAAGCCTGAGACTTTCGGCAAAGATTTAAGCGAAATTCTGCAATCAAAATTTACCTTTGATGAAGCGCTTAAAAATAGTGCTTTGCCGGTGATGGTACGCCAAAGGTTAACGATTATCCGCAGACAGCTCTTTACCAACATTGAAAATGTGGCTGCGGTTCTAACATGAGCAATGACAAATTAGATGCACTTATTGAGCGAGTAGCATCGGAACATGGAATTGTTCTGTCGCAGGATGATCCGGTACTCATGATGCACACATTGAACGAAGTGTTGCTGGAACAAAATAAAGAAGCCCATGCTGAGCTGCTAAGCAATTACCAGGCGATATTAGAAGAAAACTTTAATCGGTGGTGTGAGTATTCGACCAAGAAATCCAATGCCATTATCAGTGCATCCGTGAGTAACGCGCATTTAACACGAGATCAATTCCTGGAAAGCTGTATTCAGCTGATTGATGAAAGGATTAAAAGTGGAGAGGGTCAGGAGATTTATGAGCTGACCAGAATTTCCAGGCAAGCGGCCATTATCAATTTACTGGCATCAATCATTATCTTGCTCTCAGTGGCGATTATTTTTTTGTTGTTGTTATAAAAATTTTAGTTAGCTATATAAATATCGCAATGTATCGGAAATTATTGAAGTGCAGTGAATATGAATTCAGTCACAAAACAAGTTTAGTTCTGTATGAATATACATAACCGTTTGATGGAGAAAGACAATGGAAAAGGTAAGTCTGCCATTGCCCGCAATTCGCTGTTTATCCAAGCAAGAAGCAGCCAGTTATCTTGGTATCGGCGTTACTCTGCTAAGTGAATTAGATATTCCTTTTGTCAAACTAGGTCGACGTTGTCTATATGACAGAGTTGATTTAGATATCTGGATAGAGGAATATAAGCAGTGCGAGCACGGGCGGGCTAAGAAGGAGGCAACATGGCCCAAACCCAAGAAGGTGTCTACCGGAGACAAGATTCCCGCTTCTGGTGGATTGCAACAAAGCTCCCAAACGGCAAAAGAATACGCCAAAGTGCTGGGACTGAAAACCGGCAAGATGCCGAAGCACTGCTAGCCAAAATCCGGCTGGAAGCATTTCGGGAACATCATTTCGGATTCAAACCCCAACGTTCATGGCAAGAAGCCGTGGTGCGGTATCTCGCAATAAAAGTGAATTTGCGCAGCTTTAAGGATGTTCAACGTATTTGTCGCAAGCTTGATCCTTTTTTAGGTCATCTTATACTAGACCAGATCACTGGTGATGTGATTTGGTCCGTAATTCAGGGTGTACTGGCAAAGGGAAACAAACCTGCTACCGTTAATCGCTATCTGGCACTAATACGTAGCTTGTTACGCATGGCACGTGATGAATGGCAATGGATAGATGCGATGCCAAAAATTCGCTTTTTAACGGGTGAGACAGAACGTGATAGATGGTTGACTAGAGAAGAGGCTGATCGATTAATAGCGGTTAGTCCTCCACATTTAGCAGCTTTGATTCGTTTTGCTCTCGCGACTGGATGCCGCGCCAGGGAAATCACTGGGTTGGAATGGAATCGGGTTGATTTGGCACGTAGAACAGCCTGGCTTAACCAAACCAAGAATGGAACACCGCGAGGTGTGCCGTTAAATCTTGATGCAGTCATTGTTCTTGAAAAACAGCTCGGCAAGCATCCGCAGTTTTGCTTTACTTATTTTGGTGCGCCGATTCGTTGGGAAATCACAAACAGCGCATGGCATACCGCATTGGCTAAAGCAGGAATAAATGATTTTCGGTTTCATGATCTCAGACATACCTGGGCTTCATGGCATCGCCAGGCTGGTACGAGCTGCGATGAACTGAAGGATTTAGGTGGCTGGAAATCCAGGGTTATGGTGGATCGCTATGCGAAGTATGCAACCGAGCATTTGAGGGTTGCAGCAGCTAGAATCGAGGACGGACGTGGTGGGAACGTGGTTAGCTTGTCACGTTTTTGTCACGTTCAAAAAGAAAAAAGGAGTTAGTGTTTAACTAACCCCTTATTCTATTTGGTAGGTCGTGCCAGATTCGAACTGGCGACCAACGGATTAAAAGTCCGCTGCTCTACCGGCTGAGCTAACGACCCAAAGCGCGGCATTATACCTCAATAAATTACCGATATAAATATATATGGCTTTATAAAATCACATATTCAAAATTACCAAGAAAATAGGTGTAGAGTTCTACTTTCCAGATGTAAGGAGCCGTACCGCAAATGGCGATGAATACAACAGCAAGAGATTTAAGAAAAAATTAAGTGAAGCTTCAGAATATTTTGTGCTGGATGTCACGGCAAAATCGGCGACAGTGCCTAAGATTAAACTTAATCACACAACGTTGTGTTACTACAAAATATGATTATTTATTTGTAAAAATTAACTTATTGAGTTTCAAAATCGGGAAAGTTCTTTTGCTTCCTTAACACCACTCATGATCTAATAAAAACAATAATTCATGTAGTTAAATAAAAAATAATACCTAGAATCACCTAACACAATCTAGACCCATTTACCTTAAACAAGCTAAAATTACAACTTTTTGGGTTTCTACTCATGCACACATGGCGACGTATATTGAGGCACAGTAAAACGCCTATTGCACTAACCATAGGCAATTTTGATGGTATCCATTTAGGTCATCAAGCAATGCTTGCCCGCATTAAGGATATTGCCAAACAATTTAATATGCATGCCTGTGTAATGACTTTTGAGCCGCATCCCCGTGAGTTTTTTTCGCCAGATCAGGCACCGGTGCGATTGAGCAGCTTACGAGAAAAAATGAAATATTTAATCAACGCTGGGATTGATTGCATTCACATCTGTCATTTTAATTATGATTTTGCCAAAATCAGTCCGGAGCATTTTATAACGCAAATTCTGAATCAAGAATTATCAGTTCGCTGGGTTCTAGTTGGTGACGACTTTCGGTTTGGCGCACGGCGTGCTGGCGACCTCAGCCTGTTACAAAGCTTATCAACAGCAAATAATTTCACCGTTGAAGTGATGCCCAATATCATGGTTGACGGCCAACGCATTTCCAGTACCGCTGTGCGGCAAGCCCTTGCTTGCGGTGACCTTAGCCAAGCAGAGAAGCTATTGGGTAGACCATACAGCATCAGTGGTCGTGTCGTCGATGGTGACAAATTAGGCAAACAATTGGGGTTTCCAACAGCAAATATTCAATTGAAACATAACTGCCCGCCCCTCTCAGGAATTTTTGCCGTACAGGTGTATGGCGCTACCGATTCTACATCGGTGGCTCCGTTACCGGGAGTGGCGAGTCTTGGCGTACGGCCGACAACTCATCAAAACGGAAAACCGGTTCTGGAGGTGCATTTGTTTGACTTTAACGATGAAATTTATGGACGGCATTTACAAGTAGACTTTATGCATAAACTGCGTAACGAAGTAAAATTTGCTGATATCAGCACGCTTATTCGGCAAATCGAAAAAGATATCGCTCAGGCGAAAGATTTTTTTGCGACATCTCCAATTCATTCAAGCAGCTTATGCAGTGCTATTTAACCTATTAATTGTATTTTGTATTCATGACTGATTATAAGAAAACCCTCAATCTACTCGATACACCGTTTCCGATGCGCGGCAATTTGGCTAGCCGCGAGCCCGGCATGTTAAAAGCATGGCAGGAAAAGAATCTGTATCAAAAAATCCGCTCGGTCAGTAAGGGGCGTCCCAAGTTTATTTTGCATGATGGCCCGCCTTATGCGAACGGCGATATCCATATCGGTCATGCCGTCAACAAAATCCTCAAGGACATCATTATCAAAAGCAAAACACTCACAGGATTTGATGCACCCTACGTTCCTGGATGGGATTGCCACGGTTTACCCATCGAACACCAGATTGAGAAAAAGCACGGCAAAAACTTGCCGGCTGACAAAGTCCGGGAACTTTGCAGAACGTTTGCCAAAGAACAGGTGGAACGCCAGAAAGCTGATTTCATTCGCCTGGGCGTACTTGGAGACTGGGATAATCCCTATCTCACGATGAATTTCAAAACTGAAGCCGGCATTATCCGCGCCCTTGGGAAAATTTATCAAAATGGTTTTTTATATCAGGGTCAAAAACCGGTTAATTGGTGTATTGACTGTGGTTCAGCACTTGCTGAGGCAGAGGTGGAATATGAGGATAAGACATCTCCCGCAATCGATGTCGGATTCGCAGTTGCATCATGCGATTCCACCGCAGATGCGAAATTACTCAGCGATGCATTTTGTGTTGCAATTCCTGAGAACACCCCCGTTTATGCCATTATCTGGACTACCACGCCGTGGACACTACCCGCCAACCAAGCCGTCAGCGTTCACCCCGATTTCGATTATGTGCTTGAACAGACAACACATGGTTTACTTATTCTCGCACGCGAACTGAAACAGGATTGCTTGCAGCGCTACGATTTAGCAGGAAAAACCCTTGCTATCTGCAAAGGTCAGGCGCTTGAACACTTGCCTTTACAGCATCCGTTTGAATCGCGCACAGTGAAAATTATTTGTGGCAAACATGTCACATTGGAAGCCGGGACTGGTCTGGTACATACGGCACCGGCACACGGCCTGGACGATTATTTTGTCGGCAGGAATTATAATCTCCCCAGTGAAAGTCCAGTAGATGGCAATGGTAAATTTACTAACAGCACACCCTTAGTAGCCGGTCTTTCGGTATGGAAAGCCAATGATGTTGTGATCGACACATTGAGCGCAAGCGGCCATTTATTTTGTTTGAAAAAAATCGAGCACAGTTATCCGCACTGCTGGCGCCATAAGACTCCCATCATTTTTCGCGCGACACCGCAATGGTTTATCGGCATGAATCTACGCAACACATCGGCTGCGGCACAAACAAAAACTTTGCGCGAGCTGGCGATGCAAGCGGTGGAATCGACGTCGTTTTACCCAGCATGGGGCCAGGCCCGCCTGAAGGCGATGATCAAAAACCGCCCTGACTGGTGCGTGTCCCGTCAGCGTAACTGGGGGGTACCTATGACATTTTTCGTGCATAACGATACCCATGAACTCCACCCCCATTCACTGGCTTTACTCGAGCAAGTCGCACAAAGAGTCGAACAACAGGGGATTGAAGCCTGGTTTGCACTCGATGCTACTGAGTTGCTTCGCGCAGATGCCCAAAACTATAAAAAAATGACCGATACACTGGATGTCTGGTTTGATTCCGGTACCACGCACGACACGGTTGTCAAAACCAATGAGCAGCTTAAATTTCCGGTGGATCTTTATCTAGAAGGCTCAGATCAGCATCGTGGCTGGTTTCAGTCTTCCCTGCTGACAAGCTGTGCGATTGATGGCCGCGCTCCCTATGATGCGTTGCTTACACATGGCTTTGTCGTTGATGGCAGCGGCCACAAGATGAGTAAATCCAAGGGAAATGTCATTGCACCGCAAAAAGTGATGGATACTTCCGGAGCGGATATACTAAGATTATGGGTAGCATCAACTGATTATTCGGGTGAATTATCCATCTCCGAAGAAATTCTGAAACGTGTTGTTGAAAGTTACCGGAGAATCCGCAATACATTACGCTTTTTACTCGCCAATCTGATGGATTTTAATCCACAAGCAGACTCGATTGCGATTGCCGAGTGCCTGGAAATTGACCGCTATATGTTGGTACTTACCGAGGCCTTTCAGAAGGATATAACCGAATGCTATCAACGTTATGAGTTCCATCAAGTTGTACACAAATTGCATAATTTTTGCTCTGAAGATTTGGGTGGATTCTATTTGGATATCCTCAAGGATCGTCTATATACATCAGCCACGCGAGGCTTGCCTCGCCGCTCCGCACAAACCGTGTTGCACCATATCACGCATAGCTTGGTTCGTCTATTTGCACCGATTCTAAGCTTCACATCGGAAGAAGTCTGGCAATATCTGACCGGCGATGACAATGACAGTGTGCTGCTGCATACCTGGCACACTTTCCCAGCTTTATTGGATACTGAATTGCTACAACGCGATTGGATAAAAATACGTACGCTGCGTTCACAAGTGCTGAAAAAGCTTGAGGATTCACGTACACAAGGAGAAATCGGTTCTTCATTAGCGGCTACCGTCGAAATTCGAGCCAACATCGAAGATTTTACATTGTTAAAAAGGTTGGGCAATGATTTACGTTTTGTGCTGATTGTTTCTGAGGTAAATTTAGTGCAAGCCGGTAATTCGCAACACACAGACATTGTTGTAACACCCAATCCACACCAGAAATGCGAACGCTGCTGGCATTATCGCCAGGATGTCGGCAACCATGCTGAACATCCAACCTTATGTGCCCGCTGTGCCAGCAACCTGTGTGGCGATGGCGAAACGCGGCATTTTGCCTAATTATTTGAATAAATTGTTTATCATGAAATTATCCGCCAGCTTAAGCATCGCCCTGATTGTCCTGATAGCCGATCTTGCCAGCAAATACTGGATAGAATCTCTATTGGAATTTGGCCAAAGTATTCCGTTAACAAGCTTTTTTAATTTAGTGCTGACCTACAACCCTGGTGCGGCATTTAGCTTTCTCAGCGATCAGGCTGGCTGGCAGCGCTGGTTTCTCAGCGGAATTGCTGGCAGCGCCGCTATACTGATTATTTATTTACTCAACAGATATAAACAGGAAAAATTGTTCTGTCTATCACTAAGCTTGATTTTAGGCGGCGCATTAGGCAATTTGTACGACCGCATTACACTAGGTCATGTAGTCGATTTTCTGGATTTTTATATCGGCGCTTATCATTGGCCAGCATTCAATATAGCTGATTCAGCCATTTTTGTCGGCGCCGCCTTGATGATTTATGACAGCTTCCGCAATAGAGAAAATCCACAACAATCCGAAAAAGAAAATCACTGATCTAATACGCTTGCATTAAATTGCACGGTATCTTATTTTGTTGATTTCTTTTTATCTTCTTCTTTAGTAACCGGATTTTGTAGCGTATAGCCTTCTTTTTTCATTTGGTATCCGCCATAAGCTCCAGCTCCGGCAGCAGCCATTGTCCAGCACCCAGTCAGCATGGGTAACACCATTAATAGACTCAGTGCGCTTAGTATATATTTTTTTTTCATTGAACAGCCTCCATTGTAATCACTAACCATGCATTCCAATTCGTTAATAATTTTGTGATGAGAAAATTTACGAATAGTTCATGCATTATCTGAGATAACGGTGACTATTCAGAGATTTTCTGACAGATTTACACTATCACTATCACACTATTTGCTTTCCGATGAAAGGAAATAGATATATTTAACCTATTATATTATGCATTAATTTTTTGTTTTGTAATGCTAATGTGCTATTTGCTTAATCGCCTTTCTAAGCAAATGGTTTCAAGCAGCTCATTATGGAGCACATTGGTATCGATCAAGAAAATTTAAATCTGCCTTCATGCATACAGTCATTCACATAAATTCTGATGGACTACTCCATTGTGGCGCAAGAAATTCAACCAGATTCATTTTTTTACTCATCGGAGGTTTTCTTACATGAAACAACGCATGAAGCATTTAATTTTCTCGATTTGCATGTTCATCACCCTGTTTGGACAAATTCACCTGGTTTCAGCCGATACTACCAATGATGCTGAAACATTATTCAACTGGGCGGAAACAAATTTCCCGCAATTTTTTCCAACACACCAAGGAACACAAAGCATTGAACCTTGGTTATACCGATTTTATCCCGATAACCAAATCTATTTGGGTGTCAATAAAAACGACAACGCTGTTTATGTACTTGGAGGTAGTTTTGGCAATGACCCCAAAAAAATTGACTCGCTCACTACTTTGATTAGCCAAATCAACAACTCTGGAGGCAATGGCAGCATTGCAGCCTGTGATACATCAAAAATACCCGCCGGAATTTCCTATAGCCAAAGCGGCAACGTCGTAACGGTTTCAACCAATGGTGAATGCGTCCCTGCTCCCGACCTTACCAATACCAATCTATGTCAAACACCCAAACAAACCGTTGTAACCGGCATTTCCGCACTCAGCAGTAATACCGTGACTTCGTCAGCGATAACAGGATTAGCCATCAACATTCCAGGATTACCCGATCCAATCAAAGGAATTGTCGATGCTGCAGCCAATGTTAAGCATTGCACAAAAAATGCACCTACTGAAATAACTAATGTGGTCATTAACTCTGATCTTTGTTTAGATATTACATCGGCCATCTCGGCATTAATAGCAGGTTTTCCCGGTGTGGAAATGACGCCACCGGTGAAATATTTCACAAAAGGAACTTACACAAGTCAGATTGTCACCGATTGTTTTGGAACGGATGCAACAACGGTAAGTGACGCTGTAACCGGTGAAATTTGGATAAAACAGAATGGCGCTTTTGTAAAAATTGGCGGTTGATGCTCAATAGAACAGTGTATGCTGTTAGAGAAAACGGAAAATTTCCTTAATATTAATACATTGCCAAAATTTATTGTTTAACCATGAGCCGTATTACGATAGCATAGTGAGGAGAAAACTAGTCCGTTTAATTCAGTAGCCATCAGAAATAGGAGAAACTCACATGACCACCAATCCTGTAAGATGGTTTGAAATCTATGTGCAAGATATGAATCGAGCAAAAGGTTTTTACGAAGGTGTTTTCCAGGTAACCTTGGAGCGTTTAGACAGCCCAAAAGAAATGGATATTGAATTATGGAGCTTCCCGATGATAAAGGATCACATGGGAGCACCTGGCGCTCTTGTCAAAATTGAAAATGGTCCTTCGGGCGGAAACTGCGTACTGGTGTATTTTATGTGCACCGATTGCGCTATTGAAGCAGCGCGTGCAGTTTCTTACGGCGGGCAGATCGTGCGTGAAAAAATGTCAATTGGACAATACGGTTTTATTGCACTGATTCGCGATTCGGAAGGCAATATGATCGGTTTGCATTCCATGCAATAACAACACCAAAAGCTGTAAAAAAGCAGATTCTCTGATTTAACGCTGCTTTAATAAACCCGGTTCACGCAGAATTCAATTTCTGCATCGTCTCGGCATGGCTTTCGATATAGCGTTGATATTTCTTTTCCTTGATGGTATTGATATGTACCAAAATCAAAGCATCTACGCAGTTTGAAAATTTTGGATCGATATTGAAGCCCAAAAATTCACATCCACCCGGCTGACATAATTCCACATATTGTTTATATAAAATTGGCACCTTTACGCCAAAACTATCCATTATCGCTTTTAGACGAGTATAGGCTTGTTTGTAGTCCGCCTCTGTCACAACTTTCTCAATACCCGCAAATTCATGCATTTCCCCAAAATCGAATGGCAATCGTGCAGTCGCAAGTTTTTGGTTACTGCCGCAAAGCTTTGTATAAAAACTGGCAATCGCTTTTTGTGCAGGCACCGGCCAAGAGGTACTCAATGAAACCGGTCCAATCATATAGTGTATTTCCGGATGCTGATGCAGATAGGCACCAATTCCATACCAAAGATAATCGAGGCTGCGTTTTCCCTGATACCTCGGTTGAATAAAGCTGCGGCCCAATTCAATCGCATGCAGCAGGTATGGTTTGAAAGCCTGATTAAATTCAAATAAGCTATGCGTATATAACCCTGCTTCACCATACACTTTTAAAATATTTCCTGCTTCTCCAATACGATAAGAACCAATAATTTCAAGTTCGTCCTCGTCCCACAAAATTAAGTGCCGGTAGTAACGGTCATAGTTATCGATATCCAGGGCATTGCCAGTACCTTCCTGTACCTGCCGGAAAGATAATTCGCGTAATCGCCCTATTTCACGCATTACACTGGAGTTCGGCATATAATCAAACAAATAGATATGCTTACCATCATGTGTTTTGCCAATCAGTGAGGAATCTTGCAATTCTTTGCGTATGAGTTTAGTGCGAACGGGAAAAATAATGTTTTCGATCGATTTGAACAGTTCTTTTTTCTTCTTTTTACCCAACAAGTAGACTTGTTTGCGCATCAGCTTTGCAATCGCCTTTTTAGATAAATCCACAGCAACAATGGATTGCCATGGAATCGGTTTACCTATTCTGAATACAATTTCACCGCCCTTTTTGTTGAACATTTCGTTGACCAGCATTATCGTACCCAGCGGCTTGTAGATACTGGAAAGACCATAAAACAACGAGGAATTCCTGCCGCCAATATAAACCGGAACAATTGGCGCTTTGGTTTTCTTGGCTAGCGATAAGAAACCGGTTTTCCATTTTCCATCACGTACCCCTAGCGGAGAAATGCGTGAAACCTCACCGGTCGGAAATAGAATAACAGCTTGCTCAGCTTCCAAGGCCCCGACAATTTGATTGATATTGCTGCGATGACTGCTCGACTTGGATAAATTATCCACGGAGAGAAACAAGCTTTGCAGCGGTTCGATACAGTTTAGCAACGTAGTTGCGACAATTTTCACATCGGCTCTGATCTCCGATACCAATTTAAGTAGGGCCAAACCATCCATAGAACCCAGTGGGTGGTTGGCCACGATTAGCACACGCCCCTGGTCAGGAATACGGGTTCGATCTTTATTGGAAACCTGGAATGAAAAGTTAAAGTGCTCCAGCACTGCATCGTTGAATTCCAATCCCTCCAAATGCCGGTGCTTTTCAATAAACCGATTGATCTCGTCCTGATGCAACAACTTCTTTAATATCGAAGATGCAGCTTTCATCAACGGCTTATCGTCGGTTTCTTGTGCTTGTTGAAAATAATCGTGCAACAACCCATCAACATCAAGCATATATCAGCTCCTCATTCCAAAATTTTCCGGTGAGTAACGATATATGTTTTTTATGACGGGAAAATGACGTGAAATAGGATTTTGATAATATGTAGGAAAGTAGCTGTGAATTGCTTTTCAGTGATCTAAAAAGCGCTGTTAAGCTCAGCTTATTCGCCGGGATATTGCATACCAATCATTTCTCTGACTTGATCCATAATCTCCGTAATCGCTATTGATTCTGCCAGTGGCATGACAGTGCTTTCAATTCGATTTTGACGCAGACAGGAATCTACTTCAGCGGCTTCAAACTGATATCCGGGCGCACCCCAAGTGATTCGAGGCATTTTTTTAGAGCGCCAAAGTACCGCCAACCGCGCACGCCAAAACACGGGCAACCAAATCAGTCCTTCACTACCAAGAATTAACGCTTGATTGGGAATACGCGTACGAATAGCGCTGGCTAACACCGCAAGCTGGCCATTTGCGTACTTTAAAACGATGCCCGCTTGTTCATCGACTCCGCTCGCGCCCATATGTGCAAGCGCTTGGATAGCGACCGGTTTCAATCCAAACAAATGCGACGCCAGTGCGAGAGGATAAACCGCGACATCAAGAATTGATCCACCAGCCAATACAGGATTGAGCAATCTTCCTTCAGGTTGCCATGCAGTTCTGAATCCGAAATCGGCCTTCAGCATACGCACTTCACCAATCAATCCCTCATTAATCCACTGCATGGCACGCTGATAAACAGGATTAAACCTTGACCACATGGCTTCCATAAGAAAAAGATTTCTCTCGCGAGCGTAAGCAGTCATTTGCCGAGCTTCTTTTGCATTGATGGCAAACGGTTTTTCGCATAGCACATGCTTACCGTTGGCAAGACACAGCAATGTATGTTCTTTATGAAAATTGTGGGGAGTCGCGATATAAATAACGTCGATCTCCGGATCTCTTGCTAGCTCTTCATATGAGCCATATGCCCGCGCAATGCGATGCTTTGCAGCAAAAATTTCGGCGCGAGTAAATGATCGAGAAGCCACAGCTACAGCTTCTGCGCCCTGCGCCTTTTTGAGATCGCTGGTAAAGCGATCTGCAATTCGCCCGGTACTTAGAATACCCCATCGAACAAGTTTAGCCATGAAATGATATCGCTTAAATTAATCGGCATTTCCCATTAATGGATAATGCCGATACAGCCTTCCATTCGTTAAAGCAAATGCAAATTATTGCACGTAATTACGATTACAAATTGGAGTGTATCGCGATTGCTACAGTTGCTTAAGATTTATTGAGTCTGAGTATGCATTCTCTTGCATGGATCGCCAACAACATGGGAGCATCAACTACCGCTTAAATATCAATTAATGATCCGTAACTGTAAAAGCGTGGCGATAACTAGGAAGTAATTTACGAAAAGCTATTGAATAAAAAGCTTGTAAAAAATATTAATCCACCCAAAGGCTAAGAAACTTATTTCATTCAGTGGTTATTCTCACAGACTCGTTATAACAACTGACGTACGCTTATAAAATTAACCTCACAAAAACACAATCGGCATGCCAAATCATACAAAGAAGGTCGAAATCAATCTAGGATATGCATGCAATGCAAAGTGTCCCTTTTGCTACTACTATGAATCTGTTGTCACCAAATCAAATGAACACACACTGACAACAGAAGACGCCAAGAATCAATTATTGCAAGCAAAAATGTTGGGTATCGAGGAAATCGAGTTTACTGGCGGGGAAGTTACACTACGCAAAGATTTGCCTGAATTAATCGCGTATGCTAAGAAAAAACTTGGTTTTTCCATTGTTTGTTTGATCACGAATGGTATCAGGTTATCCAAGCGCGAATATATGGCTAGTCTTGTCAATGCTGGTATTGACGATATTCTTTTCAGCGTTCATGGGCATGATGCGTATACACACGACTATTTAACAAAAGTACCCCGTAGTTTTCATCACATCATGAATGCCATAGATCACGCCCATGCATTCGGACTGCGTGTACGAACAAATACAGTGGTATGTAAAACAAGGCTCTGTAGCAATTAATTGTTGAATTGCAAGTCAAAGATGCATCGGAATGTAGAAAGAGGTATGCATCATGAAAGCAGCTGAATTCAAAGATTGGATAAAATCGATTG
>WBZQ01002032.1_pt1 | contig 13437 bp, 12 predicted proteins | sample 5204251 | NCBI WGS metagenome assembly WBZQ01 (sample SAMN12412402, study PRJNA552823) | activated sludge metagenome | isolation source: activated sludge from nitrification reactor of wastewater treatment plant... | place: USA: Virginia | collected 2017-09 | reverse complement strand
CACCGCCGGTGATATCGCGCAGCATCCCCTGTGTCGGGTCGGCCCCGGCGGCGTAGAGGCGGCCGCCCTGCACCGCGAGGCCCATGATCGCGACGATCTTTCCGGGATCGATCTGCGACGTCTTCACCGGCATCCGGAATCGGGCGTCGATCTGGGTGAGCTCATTGGCGATGTTGACGACGTAGACCGTCAGGAACGCCGGGTCGGCAGCGATGGCCAGAGGTTCCTGGAATCCGGTGGACAGCGTTGCCGTGACCGTGTTGGTCTTGGTGTCGATGACCGAGACGGTGGGCATCTTGTCCCCGAGTTTGTCCCCGGGCTGCACTTTGGTCAGGTCGAAGGACGACGGGTGGGCCACGTAGAAGTCGGTGCCGACGAGAGCGATGCCCCGGGGATGCCCGTCCAAAGCAATGGTGTCGATCAGCGCCCGGGTTTGGGTGTCGACGACGGCCACACCGTCGGAGACGATGACGTACACCGTCCTGCCATCCGGACCGATGGTGATCTTGCCGGGGTACTTGCCGACTTCGATTGTGGCGTCGACGGTTTTGGACTGGGGATCGATGATCGACAGGGTGCCGCGGCCGGTGCTGGGGGACGTTCCGGCGACGTAGAGGCGCCGGGCCTTCGGGTCGACGGCAACGCCGGTCGCCCCGCCCGCAACGGTGATGGTGTCCTGAGCGCTCGTAGTGTAGGTCAGGGGCTGAGCGTCCGGGTCGGGCGTGGTGGAGAAGTTTCGGGCGAGCAGCACGGCGGCGCCCACCACCACGAGCAGCAACGGCACAACGAATCTGGGTGTGAGCCAACGCGATCGACGCATCGCCTGCCTGGATGCCGGCTTCTCGACCGAGGAACTGAGGATCTCGACGGGCCGAGCGGGGTCACCGCGGTTGTCCTGCTGATCGCCGTGAGTCATGACCACCCCTCCGGAAAACGACTACGGCGAGTCTAAGGGTGAATGGCCACCCTCAGACTCGCCGAAATCGAGCTTGCCGGTTACGCCCGGTGTCAGTCGCCGTCGCGCACCTTGGCCATGGCCAGCACATCGAGGCGGCGGTCCAGCTCTTCCTCGGAGAGCTTGTCGCCGATCAGGCCGCGGTCGATGACGGTCTGGCGGATGGTCTTCTTCTCCGCCAGCGCCTGCTTGGCGACCTTGGCGGCCTCCTCGTAGCCGATCGCCGAGTTCAGCGGCGTCACGATGGACGGCGAGGACTCCGCCAGGGTGCGCAGCCGCTGCTCGTCGGCGACCAGGCCGTCAATGCACTTGGCGGCGAACAGCTTCGACACATTGGTCAGCAGCGTGAAGGACTCCAGCAGGTTGCGGGCCATCATCGGGATGTAGACGTTGAGCTCGAAGGCACCGGACAGACCGCCCACGGTGACGGCCGCGTCGTTGCCGATCACCTGCGCGGCCACCTGGGTCACCGCCTCGGGGATGACGGGATTGACCTTGCCGGGCATGATCGAGCTGCCGGGCTGCAGGTCGGGCAGGTGCAGTTCGGCCAGGCCGGTCAGCGGGCCCGATCCCATCCAGCGGATGTCGTTGGCGATCTTGGTCAGCGACGCCGCGATGGTCTTCAGCGCGCCGGAGGCCTCCACCAGCCCGTCGCGGGCGGCCTGCGCCTCGAACGGGTCGACGGCGGTGCGCAATTCGGCGACACCGGTCTCGGTGCGCAGCACCTCGACCACCTTGGCGCCGAACCCGTCGGGGGCGTTGAGCCCGGTGCCGACGGCGGTGCCGCCGATGGCCAGCTCGCCCAGGCGCGGCAGGGTCGCCTTGACCCGCTCGATGCCGGCCTCGACCTGGCGGGCGTAGCCACCGAACTCCTGGCCCAGGGTGACCGGGACGGCATCCATCAGGTGGGTGCGGCCGGACTTGACCGTGGTGCGCCACTGCCGGGCCTTGGCGGCCAGCGACTCGTGCAGGATCTCCAGCGCCGGGATCAGCCCACGCACCGCGGCTTCGGTGGCGGCGATGTGGGTGGCCGTCGGGAAGGTGTCGTTGGACGACTGCGACATGTTCACGTCGTCGTTGGGGTGCACGGTCACGCCGTTGGCCGCACAGATGGAGGCGATGACCTCGTTGGTGTTCATGTTCGAGCTGGTGCCCGACCCGGTCTGGAACACGTCGATGGGGAACTGGTCGTCGTGGCGGCCGTCGGCGATCTCGGCGGCCGCGGCGATGATGGCATCGGCCTTGGCCGGGTCCAACAGCCCGAGGTCCTTGTTGACCTGGGCGCAGGCGCCCTTGAGCAGCCCGAGTGCGCGGATCTGGGTGCGCTCCAGACCGCGGCCGGAGATCGGGAAGTTCTCCACGGCACGCTGGGTCTGGGCCCGCCACAGTGCCTTGGCCGGAACCCGGACCTCGCCCATGGTGTCGTGTTCGATGCGGTATTCGCCGTCGGTCATCGTCGTCCTTCGGAGTTGTCGGTGGTCGGTGGAACAGTGGTAGTCGGTGGAACACTGGGAAACAAGGAAGCGGTCGAACAGGAACTGCGAACAGCGGTGGAGCGGAGGTGGATCTGGGTAGGAGTTAGGGCAGCGGGTGGGCGGCGCTGGTGTCGCCGGTGAAGTCCACCGCCGAGTACTCGTTGAGCTTGGACAGCCGGTGGTAGGCCTCGACCATCCGCACTGTGCCGGACTTCGAGCGCATGACGATGGACTGCGTGGTGCAGCCGCCGCCGAAGAACCGCACACCTTTGAGCAGGTCACCATCGGTGACGCCGGTGGCGCAGAAGAAGACGTTCTCCCCGGACACCAGGTCGCGGGTGGTCAGCACGCGGTCCAGGTCGTAACCGCGGTCGATGGCCCGCTGGCGTTCGGCGTCGTCGGTCGGCGCCAGGGTGGCCTGGATTTCACCGCCCATGCAGCGGATCGCGGCCGCGGCGATGATGCCTTCCGGGGTGCCACCGATGCCGACCAGGAGGTCGGTGCCGGACTCCGGACGGCAGGCCGAGATCGCGCCGGCCACGTCGCCATCGGAGATCAGCCGGATCCGAGCTCCGGCGGCGCGGACGTCCTCCATCAGCTTGGCGTGCCGCGGCCGGTCCAGGATGCAGACGGTGACGTCGGAGACCGACGCCTTGCGCACCTTGGCGATCCGCTGGATGTTGGCCGCGATGGGCGAGGTGATGTCGATGAAGTCGGCGACGTCGGGGCCGCCGGCGATCTTGTTCATGTAGAACACCGCCGACGGGTCGAACATGGCGCCGCGCTCGGCCACGGCCAGCACCGAGATGGCGTTCGGCATGCCCTTGCTCATCAGGGTGGTGCCGTCGACCGGGTCGACGGCGAAGTCGCACTCGGGTCCGTCGCCGTTGCCGACCTCCTCGCCGTTGTAGAGCATCGGGGCGTTGTCCTTCTCGCCCTCGCCGATGACGACGACGCCCTTCATGGACACGGAGTTGACCAGTTCGCGCATGGCGTCGACGGCGGCCCCGTCGCCGCCCTCCTTGTCGCCGCGGCCGACCCACCGTCCGGCAGCCATCGCACCTGCCTCGGTCACCCGGACCAATTCCAGGGCGAGGTTGCGGTCGGGTGCCTCGCGGCGCTTGGTGCTGACAGGGCTGGAGGAAGCGGCGTCGCTCATGGCGTGATTGTCCCAGAAGCCCGCGGCGCCCGGGGAGCTGGGCCGGACAGCGGCGCCGGGGCGCCGTGGGCCGGGACCGGCGGGCCCTGGATACTGGACGGGTGAGCACCCAGCGACCGGAACCGCCCGCTGAGACCGAGGTGGTGCTGCCGGCACCCCGGCCGGCCAAGGCGCGGTTGCTGCAGGACGGCCGCGACATGTTCTGGTCCATGGCGCCGCTGGTGATCGCCTGCATCGTGCTGGCCGGACTGCTCGGCCAGTGCTCGTTCCAGCCGACCGGACCCAAGGCCGGCCCCGTGCCGTTCTACGACGCCGGTGCCGCCCTGCACTCCGATGCCACCACACTGGGCTTCCCCATCCGCCAGCCCGCACTGCCCGACGGCTGGCAGCCCAACTCCGGTGCCCGCGACGGCATCGACGGTGGCCGCGTCGACCCGGTGTCCGGGCAGCGGGCCCGGGCGCTGACCTCGCGGGTCGGCTACGTCACCCCGCGCGGCACCTACCTGAGCCTGACCCAGAGCAACGCCGACGAGGAGAAACTCGTCGCGTCCCTGCACGCCGATGTCTATCCGACCGGCACCCAGGACGTCGCGGGCACCCGGTGGGTGGTCTATCAGGGCGCGGGTACCGCCGAGCCGGTGTGGACCACCCGACTCCAGACCCCGGGCGCCGGATCCACCCAGATCGCGCTGACCGGAACCGGCAGTACCGATGAATTCCGTACCCTGGCCGAAGCGGTCAGCACCCAGTCGCCGCTGCCCGCGAAATAACCGAATGCCCGCGAAGTAACGCGAACAGGAGATCGCCGATGGCCGCCGCTACCTTCCCCGGCTGGACTTGCGCCCCGTTTACCGGCGGCGGTTTCACCTACGACGTCTACCGCAAGGGCAGCGGACCGGGTGTCGTGCTCATCCCGGAGATGCCGGGTCTGCACCCGGGGGTGTGGGAGCTCGGCAACCACCTGGTGGCCAACGGCTTCACGGTCGCGGCGCCGTCGCTGTTCGGCACCCCGGGCGCGGGAATCGGCCCCGACGCGGCGGTCGTGATGGCCAAGGCCTGCGTGGCCCGCGAGTTCGCCGCCTTCGCCACCAACAAGAAGCGCCCGGTCACCGATTTTCTGCGTGCGTTGGCGCGTGACCTCAACGACTCGACCCCGGGACCCGGCGTCGGGGTGATCGGGCAGTGTTTCACCGGCGGGTTCGCGCTGGCCGCCGCCGTCGACGACGCGGTGCTGGCGCCGGTGATGTCTCAGCCGTCGTTGCCGATCGGGCTGACCCCGGCGCGTCGCCGTGACCCTGGATTGTCCGAGGGGGAGCTGTCGATCGTCGCCCGCCGCGCCGAGGAGGACGGGCTGTGCGCGCTGGGGCTGCGGTTTTCCGAGGACCAGATGGCGCCGCGGGAGCGGTTTCAGACCCTCAAGGACCGGCTCGGTGACGCGTTCGAGGTCATCGAGATCGATTCCGGTCCGGGAAACCCTTACGGGCTCAATCGGTTTGCCCATTCGGTGATCACCGATCAGGTGGTCTACGACGAGAACCATCCCACCTACCGGGCCCGCGAGCGGGTGGTCGAGTTCCTGCGGGAGCGCCTGGCCGGGTAACCGGGACCCCGGGCTCGCGGCTGGTTCCCCGGCTCTGTTACCCGGATTCGGTGGGTTCGGCGTCGTCCGGCGCGCCGACGGGCGCCGGGACGTCGTCCGCGCCGTCGGCCAGCTCATCGACGGGGTCCTCCCCGTCCTCGGTGTCCAGGGTCGCGGCGGCGCCTCCGCCGGCGGCGGCTTCGCGCCGTCGTAGTCGATGCCGGGGTGGGGGAGCGGGTTCGTCGTCGAAGTCCGCACCGCGATACACCGTGCGGTACACGTTGATCGTGGTGACGATGATGATCATCAGCACCGGCCCGAGCACGATTCCCCAGAATCCGAACATCTGCAGCCCGGCGAACACCGAGAGCAGCATCAGCGCCGGATGCAGATGTGCGGACTTGGGCACCAGGAACGGGCGTAGGACATTGTCGATGTTGGTGACCACCAGCAGGTGGAACACCACGACGAATATTCCGCCGCCGACGTTGCCGAACAGCGCCATGACGATGCCGACCGGGATGGTGACGATTCCGGCACCCAGCGGGATGAACGACAGGGCAGTCAAGAAGATGACGAACATGAAGAAGCCCTGGTGCAACCCCGCCATGTACAGCGACGCCGAGGCGGCCACACCCTGGCAGGCCGCGATGATGAACTGGCCGCGAACCGTGGCGGTGACCATGGCGCCGACCTTTTCCAGGTAGATCTCGGAGACCTGCGGCCCCAGCGGGTTCAGATCCCGGAACAGGTCGAGGACCTTGTCGCCGCTGGTCAGCAACCCGAGGAACACGTAGAGGAAGATGATGCCCGCGGCGATGGCCGACGCGGCGCCGCCCACCGACTCCCGGGCCCCGCTCAGTACCATCTGCCCGGCGTTCTGCCCGACGTTGGTCAGGGCCGAGCGGATGCTGTCCTCGGTCAGCGTGATGTGCAGAAACGGCACCTGGGCGAGAGCGTCGTTGGCCGTCGCCAACCAGCGCTCGGCCAGATCCGACAGATCGGTGTTCTGCATCCACCGGCCGATTCCGGCCACCATCTCACCGATCTGCATCACGGCAAGCGCTGCGATCCCGGCGACCGGGACCAGCACGACGACCGTGGCCAGCACAAAGGTCCCCGCCGCCGCCACCCCGGCATTCGTCCTGGCCCGCAGCCGCTGATAGGCCGGGTTGAATAGATACGCCAGCACCGCCCCGATGGCGAGCAGTTCCAGATAATTGCGCAGGAAGTAGGCGCCGAAGCCCAGCGCGATGATCGTCAGGGTGGTCAGCCAACGCTTCTGAATGACGCTGAACTCATCGAACATATTCGGACCCTAATGCCGGGTGCGGGTGTGCGCGGGTCAGTCCGGAGCCGGGTCTCCCAGTCGCGCCCGGATCGCCGTCCACGGGTCGGCGTATTTGCCCGGCCAGCGGTAGTAGGCGGAGCGCCGGGCGAGGAAGGCGCGCGCGACGGGTCCGGCCAGCTTGAACAGCGGGCGCTTGGTGCCGGTCAGCGCCCGCACCTCGGCGAGCATCTGCGGCCACCCGTGATTCTGGAACCCGAGGATTTCCTGGGCCTCGGCGGTGTCCATCCAGTCGGTGGCAAACCAGTCGACGTCGCTGTCGGGGTTGCCGGGCCGGCCCGGGGACAGGCCGCCGGTCATGCCCATCGCCTCGGCCACCTCTTCGGCCACGGTGCCCTGCAGCTTGCGGTGGGTGGTGTTGTCACCGCCGATCAGCAGGATCTTGCCGATCGCGCCGTCGCGCACGGTCGCCGCGGAGAAGGCCGAGGCCACATCACGCACGTCGACGGTCTGCAGCCGGCCGTCGGTGGGCAGCAGAGACTCGAAGTACAGCATCTCCTCGGGCTGTTTGAGGCTGATGCCGACGCTGATCACCCCACCCAGGCGTAGCACCGACCAGTCCAGATCGCTGGACCGGACCAGCTCCTCGGCCGCCAGTTTCTGGCTGCCGTACAGGTCTGCGGGCGTGGCGGGGGTATCGGCGCTCAACACCCCGGTCACGGTGTAGGGATTACGCGGGCCGTAGACCGCGATCGACGAGGCGTGCGCGAACCGCGGCGGGGTCGGCAGTTTCGCCGCCGCGGCCAGCAGGTTGGCGGTGCCCCCGACGTTGACCTTGCGGGCCAAAGCCCGGCGCCCGTAGCAGAACGGGGCGATGACGGCGGCCAGGTGCACGATCGCGGTCGGTGCCACCTCGGCGACCAGCCGCTCGATCGCCGCCGGATCGGTGAGGTCGGCATAGCGCACCTCGACCCCGGACAGCTCCGCGGCGGCCTTGCGGTTGGCCGGCACGTCCAGATCGGTGGCCACCACCCGACGGCCCTCGCTGGCGATCTGGCGGACCGTCGCCGAACCCACCAGACCGAATGCACCGGTCACCAGAACGGTCATGTCACTCCCTCAGCGCGAAAATGGCGTTACCGCAGTCTCGCATACCCGGAGCGGCTGATTCTGAGAGCGGTGCATTCACGGGGGCCGAGGGCGCGCGGATGCCCGATGCCCGCGGTGGGTACTTTTGGCGGGGTGGCCGGTCCCCGGCGCCCGTCGCTGTACAGCCCCTACGGAGTGTGATGAGCCGATCGCCGATGACGGTCAGCGGCCGGATCCGCGAGGGCGTCCGCACCCTCGATCCCGGCTATTTCGCGTTGGTGATGGCAACCGGGATCATCTCCATCGGCATGCTCGCCCACGGCATGACGGCCGTCTCGGTGGTGCTGCTGTGGCTGGCCGGAACCGCCCACGTCGTGCTGACGCTGGCCACCATCGCGCGAATCATTGCTTTCCCCAACGAGTTCCGTGCCGATCTCGCCGACCCGCGACGTGGCTTCGCCATGTTCACCTTTGTCGCCGCGACCGACGTGGTGGGCGTGCGATTGAACGACGACGGACATACGACGGCGGCGTGCGTGCTGCTGGCCATCGGCGTGGTGGCCTGGTTGGTGCTGGGCTATCTGGTCCCCGGGCTGGTGGTGGCCGGGCGCCGGTACCGATCGGCGCTGCGCAAGGTCGACGGCACCTGGTTCGTTTGGGCGGTGGCCAGCCAGTCGGTTGCGGTGCTGGCCGCTGTGGTGGCGCCGGAACTGCACACCGGCGGCCAGGAAATGGCGCTGCTGGCCGTTTTCTGCTGGTCGGTGGGGATTTTCCAGTATCTGGTCACCGCCATCCTGGTCGCCGCGAGGATGCTCATCCATCCGCCGGGGGTCAACGACCTGACCCCGCCGTACTGGATCGCCATGGGTGCCACCGCGATCACCGTGCTGGCCGGCGCGCATATTGCACGGCTGCCGGAATCGCCGGTGACCACGGCGGCGGGTGGACTGATTGCGGGCGCCTCGCTGGCGTTCTGGTCGTTCGGCACCTGGTTGATCCCGCCACTGATCGCCGCGGGCATCTGGCGTCACCTGGTGCGGCGGGTGCCGTTGACCTACACGCCGGCGCTGTGGAGCATGGTCTTCCCGCTGGGGATGTACGCCGCCGCCGGGCGTGAGCTCGGCGAGGCCGACGGGCTGTCGCTCATCACCCGGATCGGTGACTGCGGAAGCTGGATTGCGTTGGCGGTCTGGACGGTAACGTTCGCCGGCATGGTTGTGGCGCTGACCCGCGCTCTGCTGGAGCGGCCGGCCCACCCTTCTCGCCGACCGTGAGCGTTACTACCCGGGAAGGTTGATTGACGCTCACGTTCGGCGAGAAGGTGGGCGTGTCGGACCGGGGGCGCGCACTCCCACGGGACCCGCGGGAGTGCCGTCAGCGCGCCTGGCGTTCCATGTCGTGGAACATCTGCGTGTAGTACGGCAGGCACTGCGCCGTGGCCTCGGCCGTCGTGTAGCGCGGGACGTAGCCCAGATCGCGGTGGGCCTTGGCCGTCGAGAAATAGTTGTTCACCGAAACACGTTCCACGGCAAGCGGTTCCAACGGCGGTGCCATGATGCCGAACTTGAAGTGCAGCCGCTGCCAGCCGGTCAATACGGCATGCACCGGCTTGGCGGGAATGCGGACCTTCGGCCAGGACCGGCCGCAGGCCTCGATCACCGGTCGAGCGAACTCGAACATGTTGATCGGATCGCCGTCATTGATGAAATACGCCTGTCCGGGCGCGGTACCGCCGGGCACCAGATGTTCGGCGGCCAGCACCATTCCATGCGTCAGGTTGTGCACGTAGGAGTTGTCCAGTTTCGCGTTCTTGCTGCCGATCAGCACCTTCGCGTGCCCGGCGATGACGCTCTCGAACAGTTTGCGGAACATCGTCTGATCGCCTTGACCCCAGATCCCGCTGGGCCGCACCGAACAGGTCAGCATCCCCTCGACGCCGTTCTGGGACAGCACGAGCTTCTCGGCGGCGACCTTGGTCTCGGTGTACAGGTCGTTGAAACGGTCGGTGTAGGGCAGGGTTTCGTCACCGCCGGAAATCGGCTTCCCACCCATAACCACACTGTTGGAGGCCACGTAGACAAACCGCGCCGCCCCGGCGTTCTGCCCGGCGGTCAGCAGGTTCTGCGTCCCGCCGACATTTACCTTGAAGTTGCGCTCGCGGTACTCGGGGGTGACCGACGCGCCGCCCATCAGCTCGATGATGGCCGCGGTGTGGAAGATCGTGTCGATCCCGGCAGTCGCGCGTGCGACGTCGTCGGGATCGGTGATGTCGCCGACCATGCTCTCCAGGTTGGGCTGGTCCTCCAGCGGCGACGGAGCGCGGTCCAGCGAGCGGACCTGATGCCCGGACTTCAGAAGTTCGCGGACCAGATTGGCGCCGAGGAAGCCGGAGCCGCCGGTTACCAGTACCCGGCCGAGCTCGGTGGTCAGTGCGGGGTCACCCATGCGCCGAGCATAACTGAAACGTGTTCCAGTTTGAAAGTGGTGCGGGGCCCTCAGTCCTCGTCGTCGTCGCGGTCCTCGTCGGCGGCGGCTAGGGCGTCCTCGATGCGCCGCCGGGCTCCGGCCAGTGCCGACTCGCAGTGTTTTGCCAGCTTTTCGCCCCTTTCCCACAATCGCAACGACTCGTCGAGGGAGCCGACCCCGCGTTCCAGGGTGGTCACCACCTCGATCAGCTCGTCGCGGGCGGCCTCGTAACCCAGGGAACTAATGGGTATCGCATCGGGCTCACTGCTCATCGGTTTCTCCTGTCGATAGGTCGGGGCCGTCGCTGCGGGCGGTCACCGCGCCGTCGGCCAGTCTGATCCGCAGCGGAGTGCCGGCCGGGGCGTCGGCCGCCGAGCGCAGCACCCGGTCACCGGCGGTGACGACGGCGTACCCGCGGGCCAGGGTCGCGGCCGGGCCCAGGGTGGCCAGCCGCGCCGCCAGATGCCCGACGCGCTCGGACTCCACCGACACCCGCCGGTCGATATCACGACGGATCGCCGCCCGCGCCCGGCCGATCTCCTCGGCGCGGGCGGCCACCGCGGCCAGCGGGTCGGCGAGCACCGGGCGGCGGCGCAGCCCGGCGACGACGGCGTCCTCGCGGTCCACCCAGTTGCGCAGCGCCCGGGTGCAGCGCCGGTGCAGGTCGACGATCAGTGCGGACTCGGCGGCGGCGTCGGGCACGATGCGCTTGGCGGCGTCGGTCGGGGTCGCGGCGCGCAGGTCGGCGACCAGGTCGCACAGCGGGGTGTCGGGTTCGTGGCCGATGGCGCTGACGATCGGGGTGCGCGCCGCCACGATGGCCCGGCACAGGGTCTCGTCGGAGAACGGCAGCAGGTCCTCCACGCTGCCGCCGCCGCGGGCGAGCACGATGACCTCGACGGCCGGGTCGGCGTCGAGCTCGGCCAGCGCCGCCACGATCTGCGCGACGGCGGTGGGGCCCTGCACCGCGGTGTTGCGGATGGCGAACCGCACCGCCGGCCAGCGGGTGCCGGCCACCGACACCACGTCGCGCTCGGCGGCGCTGGCCCGGCCGGTGATCAGCCCGACGGTCCCCGGCAGGAAGGGAACCGGCCGCTTGAGCCGCGGGTCGAAGAGGCCCTCGGCCTCCAGCAGTCGGCGCAGCCGCTCGATGCGGGCCAGCAGTTCACCGATGCCGACGGCGCGAATCTCATTGACCCGCAAGGAAAACGTGCCGCGTCCGGTATAGAAGCTGGGTTTGCCGCAGACGATTACCCGGGTACCCTCGGTCAGCTTCACCGGGGCGTTGACCACCAGATCGCGCGAACAGGTCAACGGCAGCGACATCTCAGCGGCCGGGTCACGCAGCGTGATGAACACCGTCTTGGTGTTCGGGCGCACCGTCATCTGCGCGATCTGGCCCTCGACCCAGACGCTGCCCAGCTTCTCGATCCAGCCGGCCACCCGGATCGCGACCGACCGGACGGGAAACGGGTGTTCGGCGGATTGGCCCTGGGCGGCCGGGGTGCTCACTTGGCGCTGGCGCGGGTGATCCGGTTGGCCAGCAGGGTCTGGAACGGAGCGCGGGCGCGCGCCGCCTCCTCGTAGCTCAGCAGCTGCTCGAGCTCGTCGACCGACAGCGACTGCAACCGCGAGCGCAACTGAGCCAGGGTCAGCTCGTCGTAGTCGATCTCGGTGGCGACCGCAGGTGCGGCCTTGCCGGCGGGTGCGGCGGGCTCGTCGGGCTGCTCGGCGGCCACCGCGGCCCGCGCCTCGTCCTCGGTCACCGAGTACAGGGCGAAGCGGCCTTCAGTGAGACGCTCGCCGTTGCCGGCGGCCCCCGGGGTGACCGGGTCCTCGTCGAACGTCGCCCAGGGCGGCTGTTCGGCCTTCGGTGGGAACAGGGAATCGAGGGTCTCGTCGCCGCGGATCGCCAGCTCGGCGACGTCCTGCTGCATCTTCATCACCAGCTGGGCCACCTGGCTGGCCAGGGTCATCGGGTACATGAGGATCGTCTGTGGCAGTCGCCTGGTCTCCTCGATGGCGATCACGGTCGCCCCGACCAGCAGTCGAACCCCATATGGTGCAGTAGACATGGCTGCAAGACTACGACGGCCGCCGTCCGGGGTCGGTCCCAGTGCACGAGTCGTGTCGGCGGCGGTGCGGAAAGTAGGCTGGAGGCATGCCGCCATCAGTGAACATGGGTATTCCCGGTGCATCGCGCTCGGTGGCCGCCCCCACCAACGGCAAGCGGGTGCTGCTGGCCGAACCCCGCGGGTACTGCGCGGGCGTGGATCGCGCAGTCGAGACCGTCGAGCGGGCGCTGGAGAAGTTCGGTGCACCGGTGTACGTGCGCCACGAGATCGTGCACAACCGCCACGTCGTGGAGACGCTGGCCAACGCCGGTGCGGTGTTCGTGCACGAGACCGACGAGGTGCCCGAGGGAGCCACCGTGGTGTTCTCCGCGCACGGAGTGGCCCCGACCGTGCACGAGTCGGCGGCCGAGCGGGATCTGAAGGTCATCGACGCGACGTGTCCGCTGGTCACCAAGGTGCACAACGAGGCGAAGCGGTTCGCCCGCGACGACTACGACATCCTGCTGATCGGTCACGAGGGCCACGAAGAGGTGGTCGGCACCGCCGGTGAGGCCCCCGACCACGTCCAGCTCGTCGATGGGCCCGACGCCGTCGATGCCGTCGTGGTACGTGACGAGGACAAGGTGATCTGGCTGTCGCAGACCACGCTGAGCGTCGACGAGACGATGGAGACGGTCAGCCGGCTGCGGGAGAAGTTCCCCAAGCTGCAGGATCCGCCCAGCGACGACATCTGCTACGCCACCCAGAACCGCCAGGTCGCGGTGAAGGCCATGGCCCCGGAGTGCGACCTGGTGATCGTGGTGGGTTCGCGCAACTCGTCGAACTCGGTGCGGCTGGTGGAGGTGGCGCTGAACGCCGGTGCCGGATTGGCCTACCTGGTCGACTACGCCGCCGATATCGATCCGGCCTGGCTGGACGGGGTGACGACGGTCGGGGTAACCAGCGGGGCGTCGGTGCCGGAGGTGCTGGTGCGCGGGGTGCTGGAACGCCTGGCCGATCACGACTTCACCACCGTGGTGCCGGTGACGACGGCCAACGAGACGCTGGTGTTCGCGCTGCCGCGCGAGATCCGGGCCCGCCGGACCTAGCCCCGGTCAGTCCCGGCTGTGTCGGGACGGCCGCGGGTGGTAGCCGTCGTCGCCGGGTTCCTCGCCGCGGTAGCGGACCCGGGACACCGGGTGATGCGAGCCACCGGGTGCGGGACGCTGACGGGGTTCCGGGCGCTCTTCGGCATACGGGTTGGGGCGCGGCCGCGGCCGGCCCTGCTCACGGGGGCCGTCGCGGCGGGGATCCTCGCCGCGATATCCCGGGCGGCCCTCGTGGCGCGGCCGGTCGGCCGGGTATTCACGAC
>WBZQ01002031.1_pt1 | contig 13444 bp, 15 predicted proteins | sample 5204251 | NCBI WGS metagenome assembly WBZQ01 (sample SAMN12412402, study PRJNA552823) | activated sludge metagenome | isolation source: activated sludge from nitrification reactor of wastewater treatment plant... | place: USA: Virginia | collected 2017-09 | reverse complement strand
GACCAGGTCGGCCGCCAGCTCTTCGGCACCCAGGCGCAGCGCCCGGGGACGACCGTCGGTCCCACGCAAGACCTCGTCTACGTTCACGCCCAGGCGCACGTCGATCCCCTGAGCGCGCATGTGCTCGGCCACCAGCGCGGCCTCCTGCTCGTCGAGGGCGACCGGGAAGTACCAGGGCTCGCGGATCAGGAAGCTGACGTGCAGCCCGCGATCGTGCAGCACCTCGGCCACCTCGACCCCGATCAGGCCGCCCCCCACCACCGCGGCGTGCTGTCCGCGGCGCGCGTCGCCGTCGAGGCCGGCCAGGTCGGCGAGCGTGACGAAGTGATGCACGCCCGGCCCGGCTGCGCCTGGCCATGGCGCCGGACGACCACGCGAGCCAACCGCGAGCAGCAGGCGGTCGTAGGTCAGGGCAGCGCCGTTGTCGAGGCCTAGCCTGCGCGCCGCAGGATCCAGATGGGTCACACGGGCCCGCACGCGCTCGAAGCGCAGGCGCTCGTAGAGCGTGCGATCGTAGGGTTCGGTGGCGCGCAGATCGAGCTGGCCAGCCAGGACGTACATGAGCGCGGGGCGCGAGTAGAAGTGATCGTGCTCGTCGGAAACCAGGCTGATGCGGGCTTCGTCGTCGCGCCGCCGCAGGGCCAGAGCGGCCTCCATGCCGGCCACGCCGTTGCCCACGATCACGTAGTGCATCGCTATCTCCCCGTCATGCCTGATCACGACTGCCCGTCCGTCCCGGAGGCCACCCTCGATGCAACGCGAGGGCCCCGAGTTTATTCCCATCCGGTGACCGCCCTGCGATCCGCGCGTGCCTGAAGTGGGGGCCGGCGGCGCCCGCATTCACTTCGGGCGCCGCGTATAGTCGTCGGATGATCGGGGGCAGTCGGGGGCTGGCGCTCAGCACGGCCTGGGCGGTCCTGGCTGCCGGCCTCGGGGCGCGGCGGCGCCGTGCACAGGGGCACGAGGTGCGCCTGGCGCAGGCGCGCGCACGCATGGTCGCCGAGCAGATCGAAGCCCGCGGCGTCCACGATGCGGCCACGCTGCGCGCGCTACGACGCGTGCCGCGCCATCGGTTCCTGCCCGAACACCTGCTGGAGCAGGCCCACGTCGATGGCGCGGTGCCGCTCTCGCATGGACAGACGCTCTCGCAGCCCTACGTGGTGGCGTTCATGACGGCAGCGCTCGAACTGCACGCCGGCGCCCGCGTGCTCGAGATCGGCACGGGCTCGGGCTACCAGAGCGCGGTGCTGGCCGAGTTGGGTGTGCAGCTCTACTCGCTGGAGTTCATCCCGGAGTTGGCCGCGCTGGCCGAGGCGCGCCTGCGCGAGCTGGGCTACCCGCAGGTCGCAGTGCGTTGCGGAGATGGCTACGCGGGCTGGCCCGAAGCTGCCCCGTTCGACGCCGTGATCATCACGGCCGCGGCCCCGCGCGTGCCCGAACCGTTGCTCCGACAGTTGCGCGACGGGGGTCGCCTCCTGCTGCCCCTGGGGGACGAGGCGCAGGCGCTGCTGCTGATCACGCGGCGTGGCGCCGGCTACGAGCAACGCCGCCTGCTGGACGTGCGCTTCGTGCCGATGGTGGGTCGCGTGCGTCAGGCTCCGGGTGCGCCGCGCTGAGCGGCGCCTGCTTCAACGGTCGAGTCAGCGACGGAACTGGTAGGCGAGCTTGACGAAAAAGCCGTCGTTGGTGCGCTGCAAGTTCCCGAAGCCGAAGCGCGCGCCGTTGTCGAGCCCGGCCCCGTAACCCAGGAACGCGACCGTGCCGGGACGCGGCTCGTACGACAGGAGCGCGTCGACGTGCAGGCCGTTCGCGGCCTGAGCCGTCGCGGGTACCCCCGAGATCAGCAGCGGCAGGCCGCTGTCAGGCGCCGCCAGGGCCGCGGCGCGCTGGGAGCGATACTCGCCAATCAGGCGCACGAACAGCGCGCGGCGCGCCTGGTATTCGAGTTTGAGACGCGGCAGGATCACGCGCGCGAACTCCGAATCGTCGCGCGCGCGGCGCAGATCGACGTAGGCCAGCGAGGCGCCAATGCGCAGCGCGCCGGTCGGGCGCACGTTGAAGACCAGCCCCACCAGCGTGCGTGCGCCCCGCGCGCCCTCCTGGAAGATCGGCACGCTGCCGAACTGGGCTTGCACGTGCCCGTCCACGAGCCGCCAGGTCGGCAGGTCGACACGCAGGAACGTCGTCCAGGTGTTGTCGACCGGCGCGGGCGTGCCCAGCGGGCGCACGCCGGTGGGCGTGGCCACGGAGTAGCTTGCGAAGCTGGCGGCATCGAAGTGCACGAAGTCGCGCGTGAAGGTGGCCTGCAACTCCCAGCCGCCGCGCACGCGCATCAGGGCCGTGAGCGTGTCGCTGCCTTCGAGCGCGCGGCGCTTGGTGAAGTCGTCGTAGTGCCAGCGCCGCGTTGGCCCGGCGAACAGCGTGAGCTGTTCGGCCAGGCTGCCGCGGGCCCCGTACAGAGCCACGCGGTTGAACGCGCTGGCCTCGACCAGATCGCTGCGTGGCACGTAGCCGGCCGCGGCTTGGAAGTCGCGGCCGATGCCGTTGGCCGAGTAGTTGAAGCCCCAGGCGCGTCCGGTACGGTCGAACTCCAGGCGCCAGAGCGGCGCATCGAGACTGCGTCCAGAGCGCGTGGTGTGCGAGCCGCCCACCTGGCCCAGCACGTAGTAGAGCTTGCCGAACAGGATGCGTGCGTCGGCCGCCAGCACCGCGTTCGAGTCGTCGTCCTGCGTGCGATGGGTGAACGTGGCGCCGACCGTCGAACCGCGGCCCACATCGCTACGCAGCCGGGTGGCGTTGAAGAGCGCGCGTGGAGCCTGCCCATCCGCCGTGTCGTCGAGCGCCGTCAGGTGCGCCACGTTGAAGCGCCCGCGCTTGAGCGTCAGCTTCGCACCGAACTGCGGATCGATCACCGTGCGCGTGTAGACCAGCCGATTGGGGGTGGCGAACAGGTCGATGCTCTCGAGGAAGAACGGGCGCTTCTCCGGGAAGAAGAGCGCGAAGCGCTCGTTGACGCTGACCTGTCCCACGTCGGACTCGACTTGGCTGAAGTCGGGGTTCCACGTGCTGTCGATCGAGACGTCGGGCGAAAGGCCCAGGCGTACGTTCACACCGGCGCTCGGGTCCACGTCCCCGCGCTCGAACGTGCCGCCGCCGGTGCGTTGGCCGTCGAGCGTCGCCGTGGTGAAGGGCTGGGCCTCGAAGACCATGCCGCGTTGCAAGTCGTGCAGGCCCTCGAGCGTGCCAGCCTGGGCCAGGAAGCTGGCGTTGGCGCGGCGCACGTCGGTCCAGGTGTCGACGTACCCGCTACGTCTCACGCTGCGCCCGACGTTCAGGCCCCAGCGCTGCGGCGCGTCGCCCGACGGGTAGCGCAGGCTCTTGAACGGGATGCGCAGCTCGACCTCGTAGCCCCAGGTGGTGCGTCGCCCGCGCGACTCGAACAGGAAGTCGGGATTGCGATCGCGGTCCGTGCTGGTCAGCTCTCCGGGCGTGTTGTTGCCTTCCGACAGCACGCCGTCTTCCTGGACCCCGAGCGGGTTGACCGTGAAGAAGAAGGCTCGACGCCGATCGTTGAAGGTGTCGAGGTAGATCGTGACGGTGTCGTCAGCGTCCACGCTGTCGCGATCAGCAACCGTGGCGCGCACGGTGTCGGGCTGAGAGTCGTAGGCCCGGATGCCGAAGCAGATCGCCGAGGGCGTGTAGAACAGACGCACTTCGGTGCGCTCCTCGGCCGCGCGCCCGTCCACCGGCTGATACTGACGGAAGCCTTCCAAGAGCAGGGCGTGTGCCCAGACCGGCTCGTCGAGCGCCCCGTCGATCGTGAGCGTGGCCTCGACGCGCGGCGCCACTACGCTCGGTGCCGGCGCCTGATCAGCGACGGCCTCGGCGGCGCCCTGACGCGCTGCGCCGACGAGCGCGAATCCGAACAGCAGCGCGACCGACCGAACGACACGACTCACAGTTGCCCCCGCAGATAGAGTGCGACGCCCAGGAGCGGCAGCGCCAAGGCCGTGCGCCACTCGCGGTTGACGGTCACGCGTTGCCAATCGAAACGCGAGCCGCGTGGACCGCCGGGCCGCGCGCGCGGGAAGAAAGCCGGCACCGCCCGCGCCCAAGTGTCGTACTCGTCTCCGAACTTGTCGCGCAGGAAGCGGGCCTCTTCACGGATCGCCGCCGGGTAGAAGGCGATGAAGTAGAGGCACACGCCGAGCACCACCCAGGCGCTGGCGGAGGCCGCCGCAACCCCCAACGCGAGCAGCGTGCTGCCGACGTAGAGCGGGTTGCGCGTGTGGGCGTAAGGACCACCGGTGGCGAGTCGACGCGTCTTCTCGATGTGACCCGAAGCCCACAGGCGCAGGCCTTCGCCGGGCAGCGCGACCAGCAACCCCACCAGCAGCGAACGCGGAGTGGGACACGCGAGGCAAACCACCAGCGCGCCCAGCAACCAGCCGAGCGGCACGCGCCATCTAGAGGGCATGCGCGCCCCGACGTGCGCCGGCCAGGCGTTGCTCTACAGCCGCGAGCACGTCCTCTACGGGCAGCGTTGCCATGATGTCGGCGTGCGTGCCGCAGTGTCGGCGATGGCAGGGGAAGCAGGTCGGTCGCCGACTGACCACGCGATCGGCGTCCGCGAATGGTCCATTGCGGGCCGGGTCGGTGGGACCGAACAGCGCGACCACGGGCACCCCCAGCGCGCAGGCCAGGTGCAGCGGGCCGGTGTCGGCGGCGACCAGCAGGCGCGCGCGCCGCGCCAGCGCGCCCAGCTCCAGCAGCGTGGTGGGGAAGGCCAGGCGCGCGCCACCGGCGCTCGCGCTGCACACCTTCTCGGCCAACGCCTGTTCGCCCGGCCCCCAGGTGACCAGGACGTCATGGCCGGCTGCGTGCAGTGCCCGCGCCAGCGCGCCGTAGTGGGTAGCGGGCCACAGCTTGTTGACCCAGCCGCCGCCCGGGTTCAAGAGCACGAGCGCAGACTCGTTCCTTGTGCCCAGTTGGGCGTCCACGCGCGCCTGTGCGGCGCTCAGGTCGGGCAGCGGAAAGCGTCGAGTGCCGACCGCGTCGATGCCCACGGAGCGCAACAGGCCCAGGTTCTTGTCGATCACGTGGGAGCTGCGCATCTCGAAGCTCTGGCGCGTGTGCAGCAGCCACGCCGACGCCGGTTCGCGACGTCCTGCGGCCGCGTAGCCTACCGAGCGGGCGGCTCCTGACAGGCGCGCCCAGGCAGCCGACTTCCAGAGGCCCTGCATGTCGAAGGCGACATCGTGAGGCGTGCCGCGCAGCCGAGCGAGCGTGTCGCGCGCCTGGGACAGGCGCCCCAGGCGTGCGGGCGGAGCCACGAAGCCGTGTGCGACGGCCGGATTGCCCTCGACCAGCACGCGGGCCGCGGGTTCGACCAGCCAGCTCACTTGCCAGCCGTGGGCCTGCAGCGCGGCGGCCGTGGGCAGCGTGTGCACGACGTCGCCGATGGCCGACAGGCGCACCACCAGAGCCCTCAACTGCGCAGGCGAGCGAGCAGCGCGCGCGTGTCGTGCTGCTTCGGGTCGCCGACGATCGCGACGCGCCCGCCGTAGGCTCGCACCAACTCGCGCTCGGGCACGCTGTCGACCGTGTAGTCGGTGCCCTTGCAATGGACGTCGGGACGCAGTTCGTCGAGCAGCACGCGCACGTCGTCCTCGGGGAACACCACGACGTGATCGACGGCGCGCAGCGCCGCCACCAGTTGAGCGCGCTCGTCCTGGGCCAGAACGGGTCGACCGGGGCCTTTGAGCCGGCGCACCGAGTCGTCGGCGTTCACGCCCACGACCAGCACGTCGGCTTCGCGACGAGATGCGTTCAGATAGCGTACGTGTCCAACGTGAAGAATGTCGAAGCACCCGTTGGCGAGCGCCACCCGTCGGCCCGCGCGGCGCCGCTCAGCCAGCAATGGGCGCAGCTCCGACAACGTGGCGATCTTGGCGTGCGCACGCCTGAAGGGGAACGGGGGCATCATGCGGTCGGAATCATACCATCGCATCTTGTGTCCGTCCCGAAGCCGAGGAGCTCGCAGGCCGGCTGCTATATGCTGACGCGCGTGAGTGTCCTGGCCGAGCCGGCAGCCCTGCGGGTTTCAGTGATCACCCCCAGCTTCGGCCAAGCCGAGTTCCTGGAGGACTGCCTGCGTTCGGTGGCGCGTCAGAGCCACCCGTCGATCGAGCACCTGGTGTTGGATGGCGGCTCGACCGATGGCAGCGTGGCGATCTTGGAGCGCCATGCAGGCGAGCGCGGCCTGCGCTTCTGGTCGGAGCGCGATCGTGGCCAGGCGCACGCGATCAACAAGGGCTTGGACTTGGCGGCTGGCGACATCGTCTGTTGGCTGAACTGCGACGATCTGTTCTTCGACGCGGGCGTGCTGGCGCGGGTTGCGGCCGTGTTCGGCGCGCATCCCGAAATACAACTGGTGCTGGGCGATGGCTACCGCGCCGATCGCAGTGGGCGCCCGCTGGCCCCGATCGTGCTCGATCCCGAGGCACTCAACACGCGCCGCATGCGGCAAGCCGACTTCGTGTTGCAGCCCTCCGCGTTCTGGCGCCGCAATGCGCTGCGCCTGGACGAAGCCTACGACTACGCCTTCGACTGGCTGTTCTTCCTTCAGATGTTCGAGCAGGGCCACGCCTGCTACTACCTGCGCGACTACCTCTCGATCTACCGCTTCTATGGCAGCAACAAGACCGCGCAGGACGGGGCGCGTCGCAAGCGCGAGATCCTGCGCCTCTTGCGTCGCAACCTGGGCCCCTTCGATCCCAGCACGCTGTGGGCCGCCGCCGTCTGGGCCGGCTATGCGTTGGCCGAGAAGAGCGGGCAGGCCTGGCTGAAGACCAGTGTCCGCAAGGTCAACGCCGTGCTGGCGACGCTCACGCGCTATCGCCTCGGCACCGGCTGACGGGCGCCCTCATGCCGGTGTCGGCCGCAGCTCCGCGAGCAGCGCGGCGGCGATCTCGGCGGCCCGCGACTTCAGCAGGTTGTGGCCGCCGTCGGGCCAGGCCAACGTCTCGGCATCAGGCAAGGCCGCCGCCAGCTCACGTCCGATGCCAGGCTCGACGATGCGATCGTCGAGGCTGAAGCCCACCAGCGCGGGCGGCAGGCGCGGCGTGGCCACGGCCCGACGCAGCACGTCAAAATCCAGCGCTCCGATGGCGCGCAGGTGCAGCGCGTACTCCGCGGCCGACATGTCGTCGGCGCGCGGGAAGCGCCGGTCGCGATAGGCCCGCCGGGCACCGGCCAGGATCAAGCCCCGCAAACCCGGCACGGACAGGGCCCGAGCCAAAGCCGCAAACGCTCGCGTCGGCAGTCCCAGGCCGCGGTGGCGGCGCAGGCCCGCGCTGGCGATCAGCATCAGCAGCGACACGCGCTCAGGTTGAGCTGCGGCCAACACCAGCGCGGTGGCGCCGCCCATCGAGTGCCCGAGCAGCGCGAAGCGCGCGAGCCCCAGATGGGCTGCGAGCCCCAGCACGGCGCCCGCGCGTCCGGCCAGGGTGTCGATGGCTGCGGCGGTGGCATCGCTGCCACCGAACCCGGGCAGCTCGACGCGTACCAGCCGCAGATGGCGCGTCACGAGCGGGGCGACGTAGCGGAAATCGAGCAGCGAGCCCGGAATGCCATGCAACGCCAGGACGGCGGGAGCCTCGGTCGGGCCTTCGTCGGAGTAGGACAACGTCGCGCCGAGCACGGTGGCGCGACGTGGTTCGGGATCGCTGGCTGGCCGCGCTGCCGCCGTGGTCTCGCTCAAGGGTGTGGCGCCAGCGCCGGGTTCACTTGCGCGGACGCAGCGACGCCATCAGCTCCTTGGCGGCCGAGCGTTCCAAGTGCGCGAAGCTGGCGAACTGCTGACCCGAGAACAGTGCCTCGGCGCCGTCGATCGTGACCAGATCGCCGGTCTGGTAGGGGCTGGCGTCGCTCAGCAGGAAAGCCACCAGATTGGACAGCTCGTCGTGCTCCCCGAAGCGCCCGACCGGCACGCGGCGCAGGGCCTGGCGTTCGAGGTCGGAGCCGGGCATCAGCCGGCTGAACGCGCCGTCGGTCGGGAACGGACCCGGTGCGACCGCGTTCAAGCGGATGCCGTAGGTTGCCCATTCCACCGCGAGCGAGCGGGTCAGCGCCAGCACGCCGGCCTTGGCGCAGGCCGAGGGCAGCACGAAGGCCGAGCCTGACTCGGCATAGGACGTGACGATCGAAACCACGGCCCCGCGCTGGCCGCGCGCGATCAGGCGCCGGCCCAGCTCGCGCGTGCAATGAAAGCTGCCGTACAGCACGATCTGCACGACCGCGTTGAACGCGTTGGGCGAGAGGTCTTCGGAAGGGCTCAGGAAGTTGCCGGCCGCGTTGTTGATCAACTGGTCGGGCGTGCCCCACTGCGCTTCCACGGCGTCGAAGGCCTGTGCTACGGCCGCGGGATCACGCACGTCGCAAGGCAGGGCGAGCGCTTGCCCGCCGCTGGCCTGGATGGTCGCGGCCGTGTCGCGCAACGGATCGGGGCGCCGGCCGAAGAGCGCGACGCGCGCGCCCAGGGCCGCCAGGCGCAAGGCCATCGAACGTCCCAGACCCGTGCCGCCACCCGTGACGATCGTCGTCCGGCCTTGCAGCAGGTCTGGCCTGAAGGGGTCCATCGCGTTAGCCTCCTGAGCGCTTCGAGGGGATCTGACGGCTGGCCAGGAAGGTCTCGACCCGGTTGCGTTGGTCGCCCTGCAACTCTACGCCCTCGTCTTTGACCGTGCCGCCGGTCCCGCACAGGCTCCGCAGTGCGCGACCCAGCTCCGCGACTTGGGCTGGGCTACCCGGCAGCCCCGTGATCACGGTGACGAAACGGCCGGATGGGCGGCGTTCGAGGCGCAGGCGCGTCGCGCCCTTGGGTTGCGCCTTCTCGGGCGTCGGGGGAGTGGCTTCGACTTCGCCGCCCGTGGAGTAGGCCAGCCGTGTTTCGGGTGAGCGTGCCATGCTTCTGTCTACCACAGGTCGCGCGCGTCTGCCGCGCGCGACCTCAGCGCGTCAGCACCTCGACCCCGTCGGCATGCACGAACAGCGTGTGCTCGGCCTGCGCCACCGGGTGGCCGCCGCTCTCGGCCAGGGGCGCGTAGCCGTGCAGGACGCCGCGGCGCAGCAGCTCGTGCAGCGTGTGTTCGACCTGTGCGCGCGGGAAGGCCTCCAATTGTCGGCGCGCGAAGGGCAGCCCGCGGAACGCGCGCAGCGCGTCGAGCAGTGGGGAGGCCGGACCGGCCGCGTCTTCGAGTTGAGGGTCCAGGCGGAAGACCTCGGCCGTGCCCACCTCGCTCACCACGCCCGTGCCGGTGGTCGCGAAGGGTTCGATCGCGACGGCGCGGCCGATCGCCAAGCGATCGCTCGCGTCGGCGGCGATGTTGGGGATGGGCGGGGGGCAGTGCACCACATAGCGGCCCACGCCGTGACCACAAAGATTGCGCATCGGGTTGAGCCCGGCGGCGCGCAGCGTGCGCTCGATCGCGGCCGACACGCGGCGTACGGGCACGAGCGGTCCGGCCACCGCGATGGCGGCCTCGAGCGCGGCGCGTGCCGCGGCGATGAGCGCATGCGTCTCGTCGGGATGGCCGACCCAGACGGTCAGCGCCGTGTCGACCACGTGCCCGTCCACGTGCGCGCCCACATCGAGCTTGGCGATATCACCGACCGCGTAGGTCGTCTCGTCCTCGGGGCTCGGGCAGTAGTGGGCCGCCAGATGGTTGCGGGATGACTGCGTGGGGAATGCGGGTTGCCCGCCCAGACGTTGGATCTCGTGTTCCACGAAAGCACACACGTCGCGCACGCGTGCCCCTGGGGTCATGCGCGTGGCGCCGGCATCACGAGCGGCAGCCGCGATGCGTCCAGCCTCGCGCAGGGCGGTGAGCGTCTCGATGGCTGGGGTCGGGTTCAGCATGCCGAGGGCGCGCCTGCAAACGAAAACGCCCGGGGTTGGCCCCGGGCGTCCACGTCTGCTTCTGGCGTCGTGCTGTGCTAGATCTTGACCACGTTGGCGGCGCGGGGGCCCTTCGGGCTGTCGACAACCTCGAAGCGCACGCGATCACCTTCGTTCAGCGTCCGGAAACCCTCTGCGCGGATCTCCGAGTGGTGCACGAACACGTCCGGACCACCTTCACGCGACAAGAAACCAAAACCCTTCGCTTCGTTGAACCACTTCACCGTACCTTCGACCATGAACGTGCAGGCCTCCTTCGCCCATGCCTAGCGCCACGTCACCTGCGCGCCCACGACCGAGGTTTCCTCACCATGAGGGTTCCTCTCCCGAACGCCAGAGCAACGGCAACTAGTGCGCAGCGCGCAAGGTAGCAACGCCTCTCGATCGTTGTCAAGGGATTCCTGGCAAGGACCTTAGCCTGATCGCGGTCAACTCCAGCCGAGCTTGCCGCCCTCGGAAGCGTTGGCCAAGTCAGCCGCAAAGGCCTCGATGTCGCCGCGCAAGGCGCTCGAACAGTCGGCTTCCGGCGCGCACACGTGCACCCCCTCGACGGCTGCGCAGTCGGGTGCGAGCAGCGCCTGGCAGTGCCGCGCGCTCGTCAACACGCGCGCATAGTCTTCGAGCGCTACTTGGCTCGCCGGGGTCAACGTGCATCCCGCCGTGAACGCAATGTCGACACAGCCGGCCTGGGGATCTTCGATCACGGGGCTCCATCCTGGAGAGCACGCGTTGCTGCGGTGCGCCGGCATTCTACGTTCCGGCGCGCTGTCCGAGCGGGGCCTGGCTTCGGGCTATGATGCGCCACGCATGCAGCCTGTAGATTCCGTCGACCCCGAAGCCTCGCAGAGCCGGCCTGCGAGCTGGCTCGATCGCACCGCACACGTGTTGGCCAGTGGCTTCGGCTCCGGGCACTCGCCCATCGTTCCGGGCACGGCCGGTTCCGCCGTGGGGGCGTTGTTGTTCCTGCCCTTGGTGGGGCGCGGCCTGGGCTGGCAGGTGGCGGCCGCAACGCTGGTCTTCTTCCTGGGGGTGGCGGCGAGCGCGCGCGTGGCCCGTCGCCGTGGACAGGAAGATCCGTCGGTGGTCGTGATCGACGAGATCGTGGGGCAGTGGATCACCTACATCGCGCTGCCGTTCACGCTGACCAGCGCGCTCGTAGGCTTCGTCCTGTTTCGAATCATGGATGTCGTGAAGCCCTGGCCCGCGCGCCAGTTCGAGGCACTCCCCGGTGGCTGGGGCATCATGACCGACGACGTGATGGCCGGTCTCTACGCCAACCTGGCCTTGCGTCTCGTGCTGCTGGCGGTGGCGGCTTGAGGGCCGAGATCCTCGCCGTCGGCAGCGAGTTGCTCACCCCGCTGCGCTCCGATAGCAACGGCCTGTGGTTGACGGGCCAGTTGCTCGCGCTCGGCCTGGAGACCGGCGCGCGCGTGACCGTGGCCGACGACGCTGCGCTGCTGGAGTCGGCCTTCCGCACGGCGCTCGCACGGGCCGACGTCGTGCTCGCCACCGGTGGCCTCGGGCCGACCGAGGACGATCTGACGCGCGAGGCCGCTGCCGCGGCACTGGCGCGCGAGTTGCGGCGCGACGAGCGCCAGCTCGAGTGGTTGCGCGCGCGCTTCGCCGGCTTCGGGCGCACGATGGCGCCGATCAACGCGAAGCAGGCCGACCTGATCAGCGGCGGCGAGTTCCTGCCCAACCCGCGGGGCACCGCGCCCGGCCAGGTCGTGGAGCACGCCGGCAAGTTGCTGGCGCTCTTGCCTGGCCCGCCCCACGAGATGCAGCCGATGTTCCAGGCCCATCTGGTGCCGCGCCTGCGCGCGCTGGCGGGTGAGCGCGTGCTGCGCATGCGCGTGTTGAAGATCGCCGGCCTCGGCGAGAGCGACGTCGACCAAGCCCTGGCGCCGCTGTACAAGACCTACACGAACCCGCGTACCACGATCCTGTCGGCGGCCGGGCAGGTCGAGTTGCACCTCACAGCGGAGGACGTCAGCGCGGCTGGCGCAGAGGCCCGTCTGGAGGAACTCGCCGCCGGACTGCGTGCGCGCCTGCCCGGGCGCATTTTCAGCGAAGACGGGCGCGAGTTGCCCGAGGTCGTGGGCGCCTTGTTGAGCGCGCGTGGCCTCACGCTGGCCTTGGCAGAGTCCTGCACCGGCGGGCTGCTGGCCATGCGCCTCACCGAGAGCGCGGGCGCCAGCGCGTTCTTCGAGCGCGGCTTCGTGACCTACTCGAACCGCTCGAAGGTCGAAGCCCTGGGGGTCGAGGCCGCCCTGATTGCCACGCACGGCGCGGTCTCCGAACAGGTGGCGCGCGCCATGGCAGCCGGCGCGCAGCGTGTCTCGGGGGCCGCCATCGGTGCGGCCGTGACCGGCATTGCGGGACCCGATGGGGGCAGCGCCGACAAGCCGGTCGGCCTGGTTCATCTCGCGCTGTGCGGGGCGTTGGGCGAGCGCCAGCGCCGCGTGCAGTTCCCGGGCGAGCGCTGGCGCGTGCGCGCTCAAGCTGGCCAGGCACTGCTCGAAATGCTGCGCCGCGCGCTGCTGGGCCTGGAAGGCTGAGGGCCCGCGTGCAGGTCAAGGGAGAACCGCGACGCCGGAGGGCGTGCTTCGACGGCCTCGGGGCATGATCGCCATGACATGGCTTGCGCTTCTGGCCGGTGCCTATCTGCTGGGTTCCCTTCCGTTCAGCTTCCTGGTGGCGCGTCACTACGGGATCGCGGACGTGCGTCGCGTGGGCAGCGGCAACGTGGGCGCCACGAACGTCATGCGCACGGCCGGCAAGACCGCTGGCATCGTCGCCTTCGTCCTGGACGCCTCGAAGGGTGCGCTGGCTGCGTGGCTGGTGGAGCAGTGGCAGCCCGGCGGCCAGGTTGCTCCCTGGGCGGCGCTCGCGGCGGTGCTTGGGCATCTGTTCCCGGTCTGGCTCGGGTTTCGAGGTGGCAAGGGCGTCGCCACCGGCGCCGGCGCGTTCCTGCCGCTCTTGCCGGGCGCCACACTGATCGGGCTGCTCGTCTTCGGCTTGCTGCTGGCGAGCTTCCGTTTCGTGTCGCTGGCTTCGTTGGGCGGCACGCTGGCGCTCGCGCTGTGCGCCTGGCTGGGAGCTGCGCCACGCCCGCTGGCTCTGGCGGTCACCTGCGTCGCGGCGCTGATTCTCCTCAAGCATCGCGAGAACGTGATCCGCCTGTGGGCCGGGACCGAGCGCCGCGCAGGCGCGCCGCCAACCGAGGCTGAACAGCAGGCCGGCGTTCCGTCTCCGCCCGCTGCCGACGTGCGGCCGTTCGAACCCCGATGAAGATCGCCGTGCTGGGTGGTGGCTCGTGGGGTACGGCGCTGGCGATCCACCTGGTGCGCGCCGGTCACGACGCGCGCCTGTGGCTGCGCGATGCGGCCACGGCGCGCCAGATCAACACGTCCCACACGCACCCCCGCTACCTGCGTGATCTGGTGTTGCCGGAAACGCTGCGTGCGACCACGGACTTGCCCGAAG
>WBZQ01002029.1_pt1 | contig 13449 bp, 8 predicted proteins | sample 5204251 | NCBI WGS metagenome assembly WBZQ01 (sample SAMN12412402, study PRJNA552823) | activated sludge metagenome | isolation source: activated sludge from nitrification reactor of wastewater treatment plant... | place: USA: Virginia | collected 2017-09 | reverse complement strand
TGGAATCTGTGCTTCGCAATTATGATGCCAAAAAAATTACCGAGACACACGTACGTCAACTGGCGAATTGGCAACCCAATACAGTCAGAGTGGACGAAATACCTTTTGTGGTATCACGCATTGTTTTGCAAGACTTTACCGGTGTACCTTTATTAGTGGATCTAGCCGCCATGCGCAGTGCTGCGGTTAATCTTGGAAAAGATCCCAAATTGGTTGAACCTCTTGTTCCGGTTGATTTGGTAGTTGACCATTCCATACAAGTTGATCATTACGGTACCAAAGCAGCACTGGACAGTAATATGGAGATGGAATTTTCCCGCAATCATGAACGCTATCAATTCATTAAATGGGGCATGCAAGCTTTTGATAGTTTTAAAGTAATTCCTCCTGGCATCGGTATCGTTCATCAAGTCAATCTGGAATATCTTGCACGAGGCGTGCACCAGAAAGAGGGTGTTGTTTTTCCCGATACTCTGGTGGGTACGGATTCGCACACCACTATGATCAATGGCATTGGCGCTGTAGGTTGGGGGGTAGGTGGAATTGAAGCGGAAGCTGGCATGCTCGGGCAGCCAATCTATTTCCTCACACCGGATGTAATCGGCGTAAATCTCACAGGTCAACTGACTGAAGGCGTTACTGCAACCGACCTGGTGTTAACTATTACTGAAATGCTGAGGAAAGCCAATGTAGTCGGTAAATTTGTCGAATTCTTTGGTACGGGAACAGCTTCCCTCGCACTACCTGATCGCGCCACCATTGCGAATATGGCCCCTGAATATGGCGCCACAATGGGTTTTTTCCCGGTTGATGACGCAACGATTACCTATTTCAGAGAAACCGGAAGAAATCAGCCAGAAATTGATTTGTTTCAAACGTATTTCAAATCGCAAGGACTCTACGGAATCCCATTATCAGGCAGTATCGATTACACACAGGAATTGACGCTCGATCTGGGCTCTGTAGTTCCATCCCTGGCAGGACCTAAACGACCTCAAGACCGAATCTATCTGGGTGAAATCAAGAGCAAATTTGTTGAGCTGTTTAATAAACCCGTCACAAACAACGGGTATGGCAAGGAAAATGGTGATATTTATCAACGTTATCAGACACGCGACACTAATAGAGAAAATCCTGATATATGCATCCCGACTGATACCCATGCTGAAATTCGAGTAGTAGCATTGGGCGTTTGTGAGGAAAATCCTGATATATGCATCCTACCCGATACTGTTATCGTGGATGATAATGCCACAGCAATAACAGCGAAAACTCCAATCAAAGCAACCGCATCTGCCACCACTGTACGTAATGTTACCGAAATGACCAGTAACCGGCCGGTTCACGCGGAGGCGGATCAATATATGGATGAAATCATTGGATCATCCGTTGAGCTTGGGCATGGTGATGTTTTAATTGCGGCCATCACTTCTTGTACCAACACCTCAAATCCGAGCGTCCTACTTGCTGCAGGGTTGTTGGCTAAAAAAGCGGTTGAAAAAGGCTTATCGGTGAAACCGCATATCAAAACATCACTCGCGCCGGGCTCACGGATAGTCACTGATTACCTGACAATCACTGGATTAATGCCATATCTTGAACAATTGGGCTTTAATTTAGTTGGCTACGGTTGCACGACTTGTATCGGGAACTCTGGGCCACTAGCTCATCCTATCGAAGAAACGATTATCAAAAATGACTTAGTATGTGCAGCTGTCTTATCAGGCAACCGAAATTTCGAGGCACGTATTCACGCCAACATACGAGCAAATTTTCTGTCTTCTCCCCCGCTGGTTGTCGCTTACGCAATTGCTGGCACGATCTTAAAAGACCTTACTCAAGAACCTTTAGGCACAGATCCTAACGACCAACCAGTTTGGTTAAAAGATATATGGCCTAGTAGCAGTGAGATTCACGACTTGTTGAAATTTGCGGCCAATGCCGATACATTCCGTCAGCTCTATGGCAATCTCACCAAAGATCACGATCTGTGGAACAACATTACTTCAGTGACCGGAGATGTATTTAACTGGCCTGAATCCACCTATATAGCACACCCACCTTTTTTCGAGAATTTTTTGTTGCAACCTAGTGTTAGTGTCCCCGCCAATATCAAGAATGCTTTTGCTTTGGGGATATTTGGTGACTCTGTTACGACCGATCATATTAGCCCAGCCGGTTCAATCAAGGATACTTCGCCGGCCGGGCGTTATTTGTTGGATCATCATGTTGATAAAGTTGATTTTAATAGCTACGGTGCTCGGCGTGGCAATCACGAAGTAATGATGCGCGGCACTTTTGCCAACGTTCGAATCAAAAACTTGATGATCCCCGGTAGCGAAGGCGGTATTACACTATGTTATGCAGAAAATTCGGCTACACCAGCAGAAATGAGTATTTATGATGCCGCAATGAAATATCAGGCACAAAAAATTCCAACGATCGTCTTTGGTGGTATGGAGTACGGTACAGGATCAAGTCGAGATTGGGCTGCGAAAGGAACTCAATTATTGGGCGTTAAAGCAGTTATCACCACCAGTTTTGAACGTATCCATCGCAGCAATCTGATCGGCATGGGTGTTCTACCGCTACAATTCAAAAATAATGACACAGTGCAATCGTTAAACATCAAAGGGGACGAACAATTTGATATTGAGGGCTTGGAAAAAATTGAACCACAAAAAGATGTCACTTTGATCATTCACAGAAAAGATGGCTCCAGTCAAGCAGTACAATTATTGTGCCGGATCGATACATCCATCGAAGTGGATTATTACAATCACGGCGGAATCCTACCTTATGTGTTGAGAAAACTCATGACGCAATAATTAAATGCATTAAACTTGTATTCACAGCAAATTAGGTCAAGACGTAAAAAACGTTTAACCTGATTTGCTTAGAAGAAATACGATGATTGCTACAAAACTACACTTTCTATGTTTTCTTAACCAAGTTACGTAAGTAATTCTCAAAGTCTTTTTTAAGCTCCACATGCTTCAGTGCAAATTCCACAGTAGCATGTAAATAACCCAACTTACTCCCGCAATCGAAACGCTTTCCTTCAAACTCATATCCGAGTACAGTTTCCTCTTTGAGAAGCTTCGCAATGGCATCGGTTAATTGAATTTCATTGCCTGCGCCACGCTCGGTCTGTTCGAGTAGTTTAAAAATACGCGGCGTTAAAATGTAGCGGCCTACTACCGCCAAATTGGAAGGCGCCTTGTCAACAGACGGTTTTTCTACGATCGCATTGACTTTTGTGAGCCGTTCAGCCATCACAGAACTATCAATAATCCCATAGCGATTAACCGTTTTCGGTTCCACTCGTTCGATCCCTAAGACTGAGCAGTGATGGTGGTTATGAATGTCTACCATCTGATTTAAGCAGGTACGTTCACCGGCATCAATGAGATCATCTGCAAGAAGCACCGCAAAAGGTTCATCGCCTACGACCGATTGAGCGCATAAAACAGCGTGTCCAAGCCCGAGTGCTTCGGCCTGCCGAATATAAATACAATCCACATGCGGTGGCAGGATATTGCGCACAATTCCCAACATTTCTTGCTTCTTCCCTTCTTCCAGCTTGGTTTCAAGCTCGAATGCCTTGTCAAAATGATCCGGAATCGAATTTTTATTCCGCCCAATAATAAAAATAAGCACATCAATACCTGCTGCAACGGCTTCTTCAGCGGCAAATTGTATTAACGGCTTATCAACGATTGGCAGCATTTCCTTTGGGTTAGCTTTAGTTGCTGGCAAAAACCTTGTACCAAGACCAGCAACAGGAAATACTGCTTTTCTTATCGCTTTCATATCGATATCTCCTTAGAATAAGTCAATTTTGTTGATAACCCGCGGGATTGTTGCTTTGCCAATGCCAACTGTTAGCACACATTTCATCCAAACCGAGTTTTGCTTGCCATCCCAATACATCGTGAGCACGTTTAGGATCTGCATAGCAAGATGCAATATCACCGGATCGTCTTGGCGCAATACGGTAAGGAATCGTTTTTTTGCTTGCTCTCTCATAAGCACGCACAACATCCAACACGCTATAACCTTGCCCCGTACCCAGATTAATCGTCAAACAACTATTTAATTTTTCACTAGCAACATTTTCCAATGCCTCCAAAGCCTTCAAATGACCCAGGGCTAAATCCACAACATGGATGTAATCACGCACACCGGTTCCATCCGGAGTAGGATAATCACTACCCCACACACTTAATGATTCCCGTCGCCCTACAGCCACTTGAGCCACAAAGGGCATTAGGTTATTAGGTATGCCTCTCGGATCTTCACCGATTAATCCACTATCGTGAGCACCTACCGGATTAAAGTAACGCAAGATAGCCACTTTAAATGAATGATCACTCTGATAAAGATCCCGCAGCATTTCCTCAATTATCCATTTGCTACGCCCGTAAGGATTGGTGGGGGCCAATGGGTGATCTTCGGTCAAAGGCAATTTAATAGGATCGCCGTATACGGTTGCAGAAGAACTAAAGACCAATGTTTTTACCTGACATTCCTGCATCGCTTCAAGCAATCGTAATGTTCCAACAACGTTATTATCATAATAAATTGTTGGCTTCTCAACCGATTCACCCACAGCTTTCAACCCAGCAAAATGAATCACTGCGGAGGCTTGACTTTCTTTGAGTGCTTTTATCATGGTGGCCCGATCTCGGCAGTCACCTTTTATTAAAACCAGTTTCTTTTTCGTAATCTGTTCAACACGAATTAATGCTTCAGGATTGCTATTACAAAAATTATCAAAAACAGTCACATCAAAACCCGCATTGAGTAATTCAACACAAGTATGTGATCCGATATAACCGGCTCCGCCTGTGACAAGAATCATAATCTCGTGCCTTTAAGAAAGAATAGATTTAGCTGTTATGGTTTCTTCGAGAGTTTTTATTATTTTTTATCAATTAGTTACAAAAATGCTGCTTAAATGTTGCAACAAAATAATCCAATGCATCAATCGGTAAATGGTTAATACCGGCGGCAGCTTTACGCCCTCCTCCCGTATTAAATTGCAAGCACAACGAATCAGCACCTTGTGGATTCGTCAGTGCAGCCCTAACGCTGACCGTATAGTCACCCGAATGATTAAGCGTTATCACAGCATGCGCACGTTGTGGATTTTCATTTGCTAATTTATTGGCAAAAATACCCATCACACGACGAGCCCAGACTTCATCCGGTAATACATAGGCTGCACACTTGTCGTCGTTCGCTAATGGACGTAGCGAATTTGCACATTGCATATCCTGCTGATAGCCCGCAGCCAATTTTGCAAATATCGCTGATTGTGCAATAAAATCTAAAGGATTGGCATAGTTCTCGATTGCTTCGTAGAGTGCTACGGGATGAAAATGCAGATCTGACAGATGATCTCCATACCCGTTGTAATTCAGGTATTCACCAAGACAAGCTAACTGCTCAGATGCAGACGGAGAAAGCCCTGCTTCTACTGCGAGCTGTTGCGCTTTCTTCACGAGATTATCGCCGAACGCCGCCGTCACTGCCCATAAGTGATACTGCCCTTTTAGATGCTGGTCGACCAAAAGACTAGTACATGTATCCGATGACAAATCAATTTGTGTAGTCAAATTGGGATGTTGCGGTATTTCACCAGCATGGTGATGATCAAAATACTCAACTTGCGCCCCAGCGTCTAACAACCGCATCAAACCATTGCGATTACTGTCGAGCGAAATATCTAATACAGTAACCTGGTCACCCGGTTCGGCTTCTACTCGATCCAGCAGTTTGATATCTCGCTTTACACCGGTAATGAGCTTGGCATCGCCCGGATTGGCCAGCCGTAATTGATGCAATGCGCATAATCCATCGGCGTCGCCATTAAATACGTAGTAATGATTCATATGATTGATGCGCTATTTAAAGCAATCGTGTCAATGCGAGTCAAGCAAGCCATTTTCTATCAAGTAATTTACAATTTGCTCGGCCGCTTGTTCAGGCGCTTGATTCGTCGTATCCACACACACTTCAGCGTTCTCCGGCGCTTCATAAGGTGAATCAATGCCGGTAAAGTTTTTCAGTTCACCGCGACGTACTTTTTTGTATAACCCTTTAGGATCCCTTTGTTCAGCTACTTCAATCGGGGTATCGATGAATATCTCCAAGAACTCACCTTGCTCGACCAAGTCACGCGCCATTCTTCGTTCCGCACGGAATGGCGAAATGAATGATACAAGAACGATTTGCCCAGCATCGACCATTAGTTTTGCAACTTCCGCTATGCGGCGAATATTTTCCACGCGGTCCGCATCAGTAAAACCAAGGTCTTTGTTCAATCCATGACGAACATTGTCACCATCTAACAAGTAGGTATGTTTACCAAGCGAATAGAGCTTTTTCTCAACCAAATTAGCAATGGTTGATTTGCCACTGCCCGATAGGCCAGTAAACCAAAGCACAAAAGGCTTCTGCCCTTTAAGCGTCGCATGCGCTTGTTTATTAATATTAATTGCCTGCCAATGAATATTTTGTGACCGACGTAACGCAAAATGCAACATACCGGCACCGATCGTGTTATTCGTTAAACGATCGATCAAGATAAACCCACCGGTATCGCGATCTTCCTTATACGGATCGAATGCAATTAAACGATCAGAGCTGAGATTGCAAACACCGATCTCGTTTAACTCCAATTTTGTAACTGCAATCTGCTCCAACGTATTGACATTAACCTTATGTTTCAACATCGAAATAGTTACAGTAACCGTTCTTGTCCCAATTTTCATCAAATATGGCCTGCCGGGCAACATCGGTTCCTCAGACATCCATACAACGGTTGCCTCAAACTGATCCGCCACGCTAGGAGGAGAGTCGGTTGCGGCGATTACATCACCACGGCTGATATCAATCTCATCGGTTAACGTCAGGGTAATGGATTGTCCTGAAACAGCTTTGTCAAGATCCCCATCACTGGTGACAATCCGCGCAACTTTACTTTCTTTACCGGAAGGTAACGCTCGAATGGCATCACCTGGCTTGATACTACCGCGTACCACCATACCAGAAAAACCGCGGAAATCCAGGTTAGGACGATTAACCCACTGGACGGGCAAGCGAAAAACACCCGGCTCGATCACAGCATCCTCAACTTGTAAGTTTTCCAAATATCCCATCAGCGTTTGCCCTTGATACCAAGGTGTATTGGCGCTCAACTCGGTAATATTGTCGCCTTTCAATGCAGACATGGGAATGGATACGATATTTTGTAATCCCAAATTTTTTGCAAATACGCGGTACTCTTTATCGATCTGATTAAAAATTTCTTCTGAATAACTAACCATATCGAGCTTATTGATTGCTAACACAACATGACGAATACCAATAAGTGAAACCAAATAGCTGTGACGACGAGTCTGTGTTAATACACCTTTACGCGCATCAATCAAAATCACGGCAACATCTGCTGTAGACGCGCCGGTAACCATGTTACGAGTATATTGCTCGTGCCCCGGAGTATCAGCGACAATAAATTTTCTCTTATCAGTAGAAAAGAATCGGTAGGCTACATCAATCGTAATTCCCTGTTCGCGCTCTGCGGCAAGTCCATCGACTAAAAGCGCAAAATCCAGATCACCAGCCTGCGTACCTACTTTCTTCGAATCCGCTTCCAACTGCGTGAGTTGATCTTCAAATAGCATTTTAGACTCATACAGCAACCGCCCAATCAAAGTGCTTTTGCCATCATCCACGCTACCACAGGTAATAAAACGAAGTAAGCTCTTATTCTCGTGTGTTTTTAGATATAACTCGATATCTTCCGCGATCAAATCAGATACATGCGCCATTAGAAGTATCCCTCCTGTTTCTTCTTTTCCATTGAACCCGTCGAATCATGATCGATCAATCTACCTTGGCGCTCGGAAGTTTTAGTTAGTAGCATTTCTTGAATAATTGATGTTAGGGTTTCAGCATCGCTTTCAATAGCGCCTGTTAGCGGATAACAACCCAGCGTGCGGAAACGCACTTTTTTCACCATAGGAACTTCCCCTTGCTTCATTGGTATACGATCATCATCTACCATAATCAAAGTTCCATCCCGTTCGACAACAGGGCGTTCTTTAGCAAAATACAAAGGCACAATCGGAATATTATTCAGATAAATATACTGCCAGATATCCAGTTCGGTCCAATTTGACAATGGAAATACGCGGATACTCTCACCTTTGTTTTTACGTGCATTATAGAGCCGCCAAAGCTCTGGGCGCTGTAGCTTGGGATCCCAACGATGTTGCGCTGAGCGAATTGAAAAAATACGTTCTTTTGCGCGTGATTTTTCTTCATCTCGGCGCGCACCACCGAAAGCCACATCAAACCCGTATTTATCCAGCGCCTGCTTTAGGCCTTCGGTCTTCCAGATATCCGTATGAACAGCAGATCCATGGGTAAAAGGATTAATATTTTTTTCAATGCCATTTGGATTGATATGAACAATCAAATCAGCGCCTATTTTTTTTGCCATAACATCACGAAATTCGATCATCTCCCTGAATTTCCAGGTGGTATCAACGTGTAGTAATGGAAAAGGTAATTTGGAAGGATAAAACGCTTTCACTGCAAGATGCAACATAACAGCGCTATCTTTACCAATGGAATACAGCATTACAGGATGCTCGCATTCCGCAACCACCTCCCGCATGATTTGAATACTCTCGGCCTCAAGGCGCTGCAGGTGTGTCAACATTGTCAATAATTCCTTAATGATTAGAACGTGGCAGGGCTATATTAATATAAACTTAAAATTTTCTTACGGTAAAATAGATCACTTTATCAAGGTAATTTTGCCTTTTGATGCAAAGGCTATTACTCTATGCTTCTGGGAGTTTCGCAATTTTCTCTAAAAGAGAAAATTCGTTGTCAGCTTATGCGCCTACTGTCTACATAGGCGCTCATCATATTGTTTGAGTGTCATTAGCCCTTGGAATTCCATGCTCATTATATTCTTTATAGCAGGCTGATTAATACCTCAAAATACAGAAAATCCGTATTACCAGAGCGATGATCAACACAGGGGTGTATATTACCCGTTGCACACGAAGGGCTAGCAGCAATGCGGTTTTTCACAAAATCTCCCGCAGTAAAGTGTGTATATCCTAGCGTGGCGCCAATTTTAGGCGTCACTTGGTAACGTATGCGCCCTTCAAAAGCATGACCCGCAAAATCCCCGCTCTGCCCCGTGCGGTCTCGATTAAAACCAGGATCTTTTATCGTATTACTAATATTACCATCAAGAATATCAAACATGCGATCTCGTTTGCTAGCCAGGAAATACCATGCGTAGGTCAGCTCAAATCCTAATTTCTGTGTTGGTTGAAAATCCATCCTTATTTTAGGTGCTTTCAGATTCTCATAAATAACATAGTGATCGGCAGACCAAGGTCGCGCGAAACCAAAAAAGCGATCAAAGCGATTATCTTCTCCATCATTCGGATTACGATCACCGCTGGCATAGCCATAAAACCCCATGAGCTTAGGTTTCCATGGATGATCAAAGGTATGCCCTATTTCAATCGTATAGCCTTGCGCATCCTGTCTGGTAGTGGCCTGTGTCAACGGATTATGGTTATAGCCAAGCTGATGATTATAACTAACATCGTAATCAAACAATTTACCTACTTTTCCGTAGGCGCGGAACCCCGGCATATGAATTTCTCGATCCATTCGATTGGTTGCAGTGAAACCATTGGGATCGGCCGTTTGCTTTTGACCCATATAATAGGGTTGGAGAGTAACGATATCAGACCATTTGCGCCAATGACCAATCGCTCCAAAAAACCATAAATGATCATTGGCTTCGTCAAATCTTGTTTGCAAACGTTTTACCGGTTGCATACCAAATAGATCTAGCTCCCAGTCATTCGCTTCTCGACCTAGATTTAAGCGAAATCCTTCGAATGAATTGGTGGTATTACGCCACTCATTGCGTGCAATAAAGCGTCGATCTGTAGTTTCATAAGCCATACGCCCAACACGGAAGCGAATTGGGCGATCCTGATTGCGATCATCAACGCCCAATCCTTTCTTGAAATAAAGCTCTCCATAAGCATTCACCAAATCGTATTCGTTTCTTTCCTGATCCGTCGGCACATGCTTGTTGTTGACTACCCTGGAATCTTGAAACTCTACGCCAAAACGAAATGGATCCAAGATATCGCGAATCCCAATCCAGGCACGGTGCCGCAAAAAAATTGGATGATCTTCTCCACCTTCAATGCGCCGAACATCATTATTACGCCACTCATAACGTGTGCGATGCTCCAAGCCAACATCCAGCCAAGTAAAATCCTTAAATTGTTCAATACCAATATCACTTAAACGACGCACATAACGCGGCGGATCGGACTCAGGATTGGTTGCATAGCTATCCGAACGGCGGTAATAGCTCGTTGATTGCTTGCTCGCATCTTTCGTGTCTAGTTTTGCTTCTGGAACAATCGCAGGCAACGATTTGGATAAATCATTTGAGGAATTCTTTACTACATTTTCCACATCGGATATTCTCGGATTGCTTATCAGAACCTCACTTAATTGGGCAGATTGAAAGTGTAGGGTACGTGGCTTATCTTCAGCAATTGCGCCAGAGCTCAAAACAAATATCCCGGCTATCGCAGTGCTAAAAAAGACACACAATAATCTCATCGTACTCATTCCTCTTTTTTATTTTTTCCAATCCATCGATACAATTTTTCTGTGTTGGATTTTCGCTTATTTTTATTTTTGGATAACTCCAAGAAACAACGATTTAACACCTTATTTTTCAATCGCTCAGTACACATTACTCATCAATAAATTTAATAGGCTTTGATTCATCTTTAATCGACTGCTTAGGAATGAAAAATCAAGGAAGCGCACACTAGCAAATTTTGCGCATAGAAAGAAATAACATTTGTCTATTTTTTTATGCCCAATAGTTATATTACTGTCATCTAAATCTGAAGTTGCGCTTCGCGTAAGCAAGGCAACTTAGATACCGACTAGCAGAAGAAATCTATAAGGATATAACTTCAATTGAATGAAGCAAGCTTCTAGGATAACAAAAGCAATCAATCTGTATTTTTGGTATGCTACAGAATGCTCTTAACATATAAAATCTAAAGTAAAAACATGCAAGCAATCACGATCAAAATAGTAGGAATGACCTGTATGGGATGCGTAAATAGCGTCAAAACAGTGATGGAGAAATTGCCCGGGGTATCCCACACAAATGTTTCTTTAGATCCAAGCGAAGCAACGATCGAATTCGATTCAGACAAAATTACTGTCGATCAAATCAAAACAGCAGTCATCGATGCAGGTTTTGATATTGCCGAGTCAATAACAACTGTGAAGTAGTTTACACTAAACAATATTGCATTGCGATAACACAAAAATCATACCTGCTTGACCCATTTGAAGAACCACTCCATTTGCCAATATGCTTTATAGATATTAGCAATGTTTCTGATAGCAAGCCTATACTACATATTGGTCAAAAAATATAAATCAATCTTAAAGTGATTAACATTGACGAATGAAATGCAGGGCAATTGTGCTACCTGAGTAGTAGTAAAATCCCAAGAAAAATCTTGAATAAGCTGCTTAAATTTTACTCCCCTAATCCAAGAATGAGAGCAATACCGATTTCTAACATTCACTCAATAAGTTTGCATATTTTTTCAAGCCATTAACTCGCGTAATTTTTAGAAACAAGGCGCAAAAAAATAACAATAACAAAAATGAAAACTATACATATCATTACAGGATTGGATGATGGCGGCGCAGAAGCAGTGCTCTATCGTTTGTGTTCAGAGGATAAATCAAATATCCATACTGTCATATCTTTAACAAAGGAAAGCAAATATGGTCCATTATTGCAAGAAAAAGGCATTCCGGTTTACCAATTGAACATGCCAAGAGGGCGTTTACTACTATCAGGTATTTTGAAACTGTATCGATTGATACGGAATTTAAAGCCAGATGTAGTACAAACCTGGATGTACCATGCCGATCTCATTGGTGGTTTGGTTGCTCGCCTAGCTGGCGCCCATAAAATCTATTGGGGTATTCACGCCAGTTCCCTGGAAATTGGAAAATCTAGCTGGCGCACTATTGCCGTAGCCCATACCAATGCCTTGTTGTCGCGCTGGATCCCAACCGGCATTGTCTGTTGCGCCGAACGAGCACAGCAGACACATCAGCGATTAGGGTTTGCGGTTGATCGATTTACCGTGATACCCAACGGATATAATCTTAATTATTTCAAACCTGACAGCGAAGGCAGAAAGAAATTACGTGCAGAATTAGAGATAAACGAACAAACGCTGCTGCTAGGTTGTGTCGGTCGTTTTGATCCACAAAAAGATCACCAGAACCTTTTAGCGGCACTTGCAGTAATCAAACAAAATGGTGTGTCTTTTCGTTGCATACTGGTAGGCCGTGGCCTCAATACGGATAATGCGCAGCTTGTTTCTTGGGTAAACCGGCATAACTTGCAAGATGAGGTGCTATTGCTTGGTCAACGCACAGATATACCTGCAGTAATGAATGCACTGGATCTGCATATCCTTTCTAGTTCTTACGGCGAGGCTTTTCCTAATGTAGTGGCCGAAGCGATGGCGTGTGGAACACCCTGTGTTGCTACAGATGTCGGTGATGCTGCATACATTATTGGTCACACGGGTTGGATAGCGCCCCCCTCGGATGCCAGCTCACTCGCAAATGCCATCCAGTCAGCATTGGTATCCTATAGCAATCACGATGAATGGGAATCGCGTCGTGCTGCTGCACGAAATAGAGTCGTGGAGACTTTCAGCCTTGAAAAAATGATCGCCGCATACCACTCCGTATGGGAAAATAATATTCCACCATGACCAGATTTAAGGCGACAAAAGAAAATACTTTGAAGGATTAACACTCAAATTCCAAAGATTTGATGATACTGTATAATGCCCTTACACAGAATTAATAGAAAAGAACGCCATACCCATAAAGCCACTCTACTATCCTAACAATTTTAGGGGAGTTCATTCCAAATTTAGTACCATAGGATCTAACAGGTGAAAATTATTCATATCATTACAGGACTCAGTGACGGAGGTGCAGAAGCAGTGCTCTATCGCTTGTGTTCAGAAGATAAAATAAATGCTCATATCGTTATCTCATTGACTGAAAAGGGAAAGTATGGATCGTTATTGCAAGAAAAGGGCATTCAAGTTCATTGGTTAGGTATGCCGAGAGGGCGTGTAGCGCTATCAGGTATTTTGAAATTGTATCGATTGATACGGAATTTAAAGCCAGATGTAGTACAAACCTGGATGTACCATGCCGATCTCATTGGTGGTTTGGTTGCTCGCCTAGCTGGCGCCCATAAAATCTATTGGGGAATACGCGCCAGTTCCCTGGAAATTGGAAAATCTAGCT
>WBZQ01002026.1_pt1 | contig 13458 bp, 10 predicted proteins | sample 5204251 | NCBI WGS metagenome assembly WBZQ01 (sample SAMN12412402, study PRJNA552823) | activated sludge metagenome | isolation source: activated sludge from nitrification reactor of wastewater treatment plant... | place: USA: Virginia | collected 2017-09 | reverse complement strand
ATGCTTCATGGCCAGTATAAATTCGGCAAGCAAATCGCTGGCATGCGCACCAACGATACAGACACCGAGAATGCGATCCCTACCGGGCACCGTCAGCACTTTGACAAATCCATGCGCCGCTTCATCGGCAATCGCGCGATCCAGTTCTTTCAGGCCGAAACACGTTACTTCAAAGGCAATACCACGCGCTTGGGCTTGTTTTTCCGATAATCCCACGCGGGCCACTTCCGGATCGGTGAAAGTAGTCCAAGGAACCACCGAATAATCCACCTTGAATGACTTAATATTGCCAAACAAGGCATTGACCGATGCATACCAGGCTTGATGCGCAGCCATGTGTGTAAACTGGTAAGGACCGGCGGCATCGCCGCAAACATAGATATTGGGATAAAGGGTTTGCAGCCAGGCATTAGTTTCAATAGCGCGCGCATCGGATATTGGAATACCCAGTTGTTCCAATCCGAAACCTTCTGTGCGCGGCACCCGGCCGATGGCACAGAGCAGCGCATCAAACGGCAACCGCAATGACGCGCCGCTTTGATCGCGTACCAATAAAAATTGCGCATCGCCTTCTTTTTCACAGCGCAACGTTTCGGTTTGCGTCAATATTGTCACCCCATCAGCTTGCAATGCCGCTCTAACCAAGCTCACTGCATCGGCGTCTTCCCGCGGCAGCAAATCACTGCGCACTACTTGCGTCACCTGACAATCCAGACGTGCAAAGGCTTGCGCCAGCTCGCAGCCAATCGGCCCGCCACCCAGTACGATTAAGCGCTGCGGTCGTTCGGTTATTGACCAGATGGTATCAGAAGTGTAATAACGCACCGATTCCAGACCGGGAATTTCCGGAATCACCGGACTTGCGCCGGTTGCGATAACGATAGCGCGCGTGGTCAGTGTTTGCCCGTTGACTTCCACCGACCACGGTGAAGTAATCATCGCTTTGCTGTGTATTACCTCGACACCCAACTGCCTGTAACGCTCCTCCGAGTCATGCGGCGCAACAGTTCTAATCACCCTATGAACCCTCGCCATCACTTGCGCGAAATCATACTGTGTACTGATCTGAGTAACGCCTAGCGATTGCGCATTTTTTACCTGATGCAAGAAAGTGGCGGTACGAATCAAAGCCTTCGATGGCACGCAACCGTAATTGAGACAATCGCCTCCCATTTTGTGATGCTCGATTAGTGTCACCTTAGCGCGCGTGGCCGCGGCAATGTAGGCACTTACCAGCCCGGCAGCACCGGCGCCGATTACGATCAGATTACGGTCAAACTGCACCGGTTTGGGCCAACGCGCATACAACCGCCGCGTCTTGACCCGTTCGATCACCCAACGCGTCAGCCACGGAAACAGCGCCAGTACAGTCAATGAAATTACCAATGCTGGCGACATGATATCCGATAACCCGGTAATCGCCGCCAATTGCGTGCCCGCATTGACATATACGGCGGTTCCGGCAAGCATCCCGGCTAAGCTGACCCAAAAATACGTGCTACTTGGAAGCGTCGTCAATCCCATCAGTAAATTGATCAGGAAAAACGGAAACACCGGCGCCAAGCGTAGTGAAAACAAATAAAACGCCCCATCGCGTGCCAATCCTTTATTGATGGTTTCCAGACGTTCGCCAAAACGCCGCTGCACGAAATCCCGCAACAAGTAGCGCGCCATCCAAAACGCCAGCGTGGCACCGATGGTGGCCGATAATAACACCACCGGCACACCGATCCACACGCCAAACATGGCACCGCCGGCCAGAGTCAATACCGTCGCACCGGGAAACGACAATGCCGCCATGACGATGTAGATCAAGGAATAAATGCCGATGACCAGCAGTGGTTGTTGCTGATAGACCTGATGTAAATCATCGTGGCTTTCTTTAAGTGCTTCGAAACTTAAGAAACGACCCAGATCGAACATAAAAAAACAACTTATGATCAAACCCACTAATAAAACGATCCACGCGCGTTTCTTCATTTTTTCCTTTGCAGCATCCATTTCGCACTATCCCATGACTGCCTGAAAGCCGTCTACTCGTTATACTTTAGAATCGTGCCGTTGATTGAACAATTTCTATCCTGTCGCAAGTTCCCATCATTCCTTACAAATTATTTCCCGCAATTCCACAAATTCAACAGCGTTGCATAGCAAGAACATAACGCGAAATTTAACACCGCTTTCCCAAATTCATTCTCGGCTTCATTGGCGCCAGTATGCTGTTTTCGATTCTTTATGAAGCGCTGGATAAACACACCGCCAGCCTGGTACTGGAACATGGCATGCTAGGCGATTTCACCCGGAACCTGCGAACTTGGTTTTTTGCCTGGCTTTTGTCAGTATCGAGCTATCTACCAATTTTAGAACACTCAAGCAACATTTTGTCGGCGGCAAATCGCTGCTGCTTTATGTCTGCGGACAGCTCCTCAATTTACTGTTAACGCTGGGAGCCGCTTATTTGATGTTTTACAAGATGTTTCCTGAAATTACGGCAACCATTTGAATGTTAACTTGTACAAAAAATTACTTGTAAAAATAGATACATAACTTTACGTAAGCTATTTTACCGCCGTCACCCTCGAACCCCATTCACATAAGCCGCAGTCAATTCATGGCGGGGTGACTCAAAAATTTTCTGGCAGCGGCCGAATTCAATCAACTGTCCGGCATGTCCGCTGACCCAGAAAAAAGCTGCGTAATTGGCAATGCGTCTGGCTTGTGCCAGGTTATGCGTAACGATGACGACGGTATAGCGGCCGCGCAAACGGCAAATGAGGTCTTCCACGACACCCGAAGCGATCGGATCAAGTGCGCTGCACGGTTCATCCATCAACAAAATTTGCGGCTGCAATGCCAAAGCGCGCGCGATACAAAGCCGCTGTTGCTGACCACCCGATAAATTGAGCGCAGCTGAATCCATGCGGTCGCAAACTTCATCCCATAAGCCTACGTCGCGCAGCGCCTGCTCGGAAATATCGGCTACTTCCGCTTTCCGTGTGATGCCATGCTCATGCAGCGGCAGGGATAAATTGCGGCGGATAGATAGTGGAAATGGCGTGGGTTTCTGGAACACCATGCCAACATGGCGGCGCAAAGCCTGAACATTCTCATCCTGGTCATAAATATTGCGGCCGTGCACCAGAATCTGACCATTCACGCTACAACCCGGAATTAAATCAGTCAAACGATTGATTGCGGATAATAAGCTGGTTTTTCCGCAACCGGACGGTCCGATCAATGCCGTGATGCAACCTTTATAAATATCCAGTGATACTTCTTTCAGTGCAAGCTTGCCGTGATAACGCAACGACAAGTCTTTTACTTGTATCACTGGCAGCGGATCACAGCAAGCCGGGCCTGCTTCAAGCGGCCCGAGCGTGAAAGGATCACATTTGCCAACCTCTTGTTCGATGTTCATGACATCAGCTTGCTGCGCTGCAAACCATAGGCGAACTTCATCGCCAAAATATTAATGCCAAGCAACAGACTCACCAGTACCAATGCTGATGCATAGGCTGGTTCATCGCCGCCGGGAACATTCATCGACAAGTCGAAAATATGCAATGCCAATGCGCGCCCCGAATCCAGCAAGGAATCCGGCATGCGCTCGGCATAGCCACTGGTAAACAGTAAAGCCGCCGTCTCCGCCAGTGCGCGCCCGATCCCCAGTAGCAGACCGGCCGCCATGACCGGTGCAGCCGCCGGCAGTATCAAATGCAACAACGCCGCCGCGCGTGACAGCCCCAGAGCTGAAGCAGCCAGCCGATAAACATGCGGCACGGCACGTAGACCCGCTTCCGCAGTACTCGTCAAAATCGGCAGTAACATACATGCCAATGTCAAACCGCCGGATAAAATCGAAAAACCCAATTCTAAATACACGCAAAAGAACGCATTACCAAACAATCCGAAAACAATAGACGGTACGCCTGCCAGCACATGCAAACTGAATCGTACCGCTTTTCCAAACCAACTGCCGGTTGCAACAAATTCCGCCAGTAAAACTGCCGTCATCCATGCGACCGGAACTGCGGTGAGCACTGCCACCAGAAGTATCAGCAATGTTGAAACCAGGATAGATGCGATTCCCCCTGCCCGCCCGGCATCGCGAGGCAGTTCAGTAATAAATTCCCAAGACAAATGAGAAAGACCGCCGCGTAGCAAATCAATCAACAGCCAGATAAAAACTGCACTGATCAGCAACACTGCAGTATAAATCAGACACTGCGCGGCATATTCGCGCAACTTACGCAAGCCACGGTTACGCACCACATCATACATGTTGCTGTTTCTCCAGCGCTTCCGCCATCGCGGAAAGCACCATGATCAATCCCATCAATAACAAACCTGATACGAACAGCACAGCCCTATGATCTCCCATCGCATACGCTGTTTCCAATGCAATATTGGCCGCCAGGGTACGCACCGGATCAAACACGGTTTCCGGATATTGCACCACATTACCCGCCACCATCAATACCGCCATCGTTTCGCCTAGCGCGCGTGCCGCCGCTAGCATAATGCCGGCGGTAATGCCGGCTTTCGCAGCAGGCAACACCACCCCTTGAATCGTTCCCCAGCGCGACAAACCCAATGCAGCCGCGTTACGCACTAATTCATCCGCTACTGCCGCCAAAGCGGCATGCGCCGTCACCGTGACCGTAGGCAGAATCATCAGCGTCAACACTAAGATGCCGGCCAGCAAACTGGCGCCAGGCGGCTGCCATTGATTGATCAGCGGCACCAGCACGGTCAGCCCCCAGAATCCGAAAACGACTGAAGGAATACCCGCCAATAACTCGATAAGCCGCTTATAGCTAACGGCCAGATACGATGGGGCATAAAACACCGTGAACAGCGCGGATGCCAGGCCCAGCGGAATAGCCAGCAATAATGCGCCGGTGCTGGCGAGCACCGTGCCAGTCAGCATGGGCATGAGATTGTACGCACCTTCCAGCGGATGCCAGGAGGAATCGGTAACAAGCTGGACGATGGATAATTTCGATAATACCGGCCAGGATTCACCGATCAGAAAAAGAAGAATAAACAGCATGACCAGCAAAGCAATCAATGCACCCGCGCGCAATATGCCGGGTAGCCATTGATCAATCGGCATTGACCGGAACGAAATATTGCGCTTCCACGAGATCATGAACTTGCGGCGAGCGGGCGAATTCGATGAATTGACGCGCCAAGCCATGCGGTTCGCCTAAAGTCACCAAATTCAACGGACGCGATAAAGGGAAAACGCCTTGCCGCACGGCCTCCACGGAAGCCGCTCTGCCATCCAACGGCAACAAGCGCAGCGGCGAACCACGCCGCACCTCAAATTCCGCCGCACCGATGGAAACATAGCCGATGGCCTGCGGATTGCCGGTCACGGCTTTGATACCTTGCGCGTTATCGCCGATGATGACATGCGGCTTGATTTCACTATTTTTACGTTGAATATAATCCAGAAACAGTTCCAATGTAGATCTGCCTTCCGCTTTATGCACCACAGTAATGCGTGCATCGGTGCCGCCCAAGGCATTCCAGCGTGTGATTTTACCGGTATAAATGTCTGCGATTTGTTGCCGGCCGAGTCCGGCAACCGGATTACCGGCGTGCACAATAATACCGATGCCATCTTGCGCGATCGCGAACGCGCGCAAATCCCCCTCATCCGGCTTCAATGCACGCGACACCATGCCAATCGCGGCGATGCTGTGACGAACCTCGGTAATACCGCGCGAAGAACCGCCTGTTTGCACATCGATACGTACCTCCGGATGGGCTAATTCAAATCGCCGGGCGATTTCATTCACCAGCGGCGCTACGGTACTCGAACCGGTCACAACCAACCGCTGCGTAACACCTTTTGTTTGCGCACCGAGCTGAGTGGCGTAACCAATCGCAACCACAAAACAAAATGAATAAACTATGAGAAATTTTAAAAATTTTTGCATGACCACTCACATGCTAATCAATCAGCCTTATTTCTTTACCTTTGAAACTTATCAGTATTCATTTAATCAGTAAGCAAACCGCTACCTTTTCATCTCACTGCACGAAGCGCCATAACGGAAACAACTATAGCAGCGATGATGCTTCATGCTTACCGGCACTTGCAAGCTCTCCGCAAGTGTTTTTCCCAACACATAATCAATATCATCATCCACCAAGGTACACGCATAAACCTTGCATTCACCATCACTTTTAACCACCATGCGGCTGAAGGCGCACATGAATTCGCGGCGGGTTGATTCCGATTGGTAATCTACCATACAGCTTTGCGTAATCTGTGGTGCAGTAACCGCAACGCCTGGAGGATGAAATTCAGGAAATTCAATGCGCGGCAAATTTTCCGGCAAGCCGGCGCGGCGAAATACTTCGGCAAAACTCTGCGCGATTTTATTACCTGGCAATCCTTTGATAACCTGGTTCGCCACTGATACGCTAAAATCCATGCCGTGCAGGGCGCGCAGACCTTGTAACGCCATAGCAAACATACCTTCACCGCGGTGTTTGTCATGCTCACTCGCTATAAAATGATCCAGGCTAACACGGAAGTGCAACGAATGGGGGTGTTTGCGCAACCCTTTTAAGTGCGGCAGGCGCTTAATTAAGGGTTCCGTAGCGTTGGTTAATACCATGCATGGCCGCTGCTGCAACGCAACGTCCAAAATTTTTACCATGTCTTTATTGACAAAAGGCTCACCGCCGGTAAATGAAAATTGCTTAACCCCCAGTGCCAGCGCCTCTTCAATAAATGGCGTGACATCATCAGAACGCATCAATTGCAAGCGATTATCGCCAGGTTTGGAGCCCTCAAGGCAAAATGGACAAGCCAAATTACACGCGGTGCCGGTATGAAACCACAACTCATCCAATCCATGCGAATGAATGAAACCGCGCGGCTTATTATCAGGCGTCACGTACCACAGTTTGGAACGATTCTGCTGTTCGCTAGGAATCAACGCAACATCAATATTCATTCTAACAACACCCGCTTTTCTGCATACTCATGCCTGCATCACTAAAGGGAATACCCATACCACAACCAGGAAAAATACCAAAATGCTGATCAAAATTACCATAGAAATCAAAATGCTTGCTGAAGCGTGTATCGTGCAGCATGCGCCAGGTATTGCCGCATACCGGAAATTGCTTGCCCGTCTCAATCAGATGATGCTTATCAAGGTGGAAGGCATGGTGATGATTTGGAATGGTACCGCGATACACCACCGCCTGCCCATGATCCTCACAAGCCCATTCCAGGTTTTGCAGCTTGAATAGTCTATAAGTAGCCGAGTAAAAACGAATATTTCCCGTTTTCTCCGCCAATTCCGGGTTCTCAATTGTGATTGAACGATCGTCGACCAAACGCGGATCTGTGAAGCCATGCTTGCGCGCCAGTTGTAAAAAATCGTTCCAATACAATGCGCCACTTAAGCACTCGCCATACAAAACCGCATCGTGCATCAAAGCTGCTGGAATCCGCCGGTCACTGTAAACATCGGAAAAATACAATTCGCCACCGGGTTTCAGGACGCGGAAAGCTTCGCGCAAAACAGCTCCCTTATCCGGTGCGAGATTGATCACACAATTGGATACGATGATATCTATGCTGGCATCGGCCAATTCGAGTTCATGCAAGCGTTCGATATAGCCGTGCAAAAATCGCACATTGCTGCGTTTATAACCGAATGCTTTTTGATGGTATTTTTCATATTGCCGCGCCAGCGCCAATTGCTCTTCGGTCATATCCACCCCGATAACCTGACCCTTCTCTCCAGCCAATTGTGACAATACATACACATCGCGTCCGGCGCCGCATCCCAGATCAAGAATGGTCAATCCCTCCAGTAATTCGGGCAGAATCAAGCCGCAGCCATAATAACGTGCTTGCACTTCGCCATGCACCCGCGCCAACAGCGGTTTCACGTAATGCGGAAAACTTGCATCCGAACAGCATGCATTGGTTTGCAAGTCGTGATTACTGGTCAGCGTTTCGCCATAATATTTTTGTACGATCTCTTGCATGATCTTCCTTCCTTTGGAATCAATTACAACATTATGTCATTCATGAATCAATTTTAGAATGATATTGCGCAGCCAATTTGTGGGGCGAAACGCCGCACATGAAATAAAAACTCAGCTTGCGATTGTGCCAGGTACGCCGCCACCAGCCGTCGCGTTGCCAACGGCGGGAATCGATAAAAATAGGTTCATCCAGCGGCAAAAACTTACCTAAATGCCTTGCACCGCGAACCAAAGGCACTTCTTCAAACAATGGCCACGGTGCATGGCCGCCTATTTGTTGATAATACTCACGCGTGATAAAAATCCCTTGGTCGCCATAGGGAATACCGAAGCGGCAACGCCATGCAATCGCCGCTTCCAAAACCGGAGCTGGCCACACGCGCGGCCTAGCAAAATGAAAACGGAAGTAGCCGCCGATCGCGCCCTGCGCCAATGCAAGCGCCATAGCGGTCAGAGGATCTGCCGGTAATTGCACATCGGCATGCAAAAACCACAAGACATCACCCGTTGCTTGCGCCGCACCTATGCGCAACTGTTGGCCACGGCAAGGTTCCGCCCTTATCTGCAGCGCCCCGAATTGCTTGCAGATTTCGGCGCACTGCGCAGTGCCGGCGGCATCCACGACAATCACCTGCCATGCTTTATAGGGTAGTCGTTGCAATTGCGCAAGTAAGTGCGCCAGCTTATCATCATCGTGGAAACAAGGAATGATTACGCTGAATTTATGCATTATTCGCTCGCAAGGATGGAAATGGCAGGGTTGTTACCAATTCAAGCAGTGCACGGCGCGCTGGCCGCACATCCTGTTGCAATAAAGTGGGCAGTTTCATCACATCATGCAGTTCATCGACATCATAGTTTTGTTTCAAAGTGGCTACGGATAGTCCTGCGCGGTGACAAACATTTTTTAATGCTATTCCTAATTGTCCGCTACTCCACGGCAGTGTTGACAAATCCGGCCATGCGCAACGGTTCGCCATCAGCACCACACCGCCATCGAGCGCGGGAATCAATGCTACATCACTGTGTTGCAGTGCGACACGGGCTGCTAAATAATCTGCCGTGGTCAATCCCGGCGCATCACTGCCGATGAAAGCAAATTGCTTCATGCCTTGCGCACGCAATGTTTGATCCAGCGCATTTAAGCGTTGTCCCAAATTTCCCGCAACTTGTGGCGCGATGATAACCGGAGAAGGAATGACCGCAGCTAAAGCTTGTGCCCACTCGCTGTCGCTCGCCTCAGCAGGTGCAATGACTACCGGATCCGGCCATTCACACGCATCTTCCAGTGCACAAGCCAATAGCGCACTGGCAATCTGCTGGGTTTTTCCAATGCCCAAACGAGCGACTAATCTCTGTTTACCATTGCCGAGCACCGGTCGCTTGCACACCATAACTAAGGCAATTTTTGTCATATTCGTGTATTTTATGGATCAATTATTAAACTAACGCCTTGATATCCCTAACTCCAAAAGGGATTGACCGCACTGTCTCAACTCCTTTTTAGTCTTTATGAATCAAAGACAAAGGACATTTATTCCGATTGCTTATGATCTAAAAAATCTGAGGCGTTATAATACCGCTCAAGTAGTGAATAATTTGTTAAAAACTAAAATATGGTACACCCTTTATTTCAAAGAACACCTTTGCTAGATGGTAGCGATGTCAATTTAAAACGGTCAGAGATACGCAATTATTTTCATACCACACTGGATCGTTATGAAGATCTTTTTGAAACGCTGCGTAACGACCAAGCGTATTACAAAAAATCCATTTCGTTGCGCCATCCATTGATTTTCTATCTCGGGCATACAGCCACATTTTTTGTCAATAAGCTAATCTTAGCCGGACTTATTTCTGAACGCATCAACCCTAAACTGGAATCCATTTTTGCTGTCGGTGTCGATGAAATGAGTTGGGATGACTTGGACAGCACACATTACGATTGGCCTACTGTGGAAGAAGTTCGCAGTTACCGTAAAACGATGCGCAACATGGTCGACAAGCTGATTTCCGACATGCCGCTAGTATTGCCCATTACCTGGGAAAGCTCATGGTGGCCAATACTAATGGGCATTGAGCACGAGCGTATTCACCTGGAAACCTCCTCTGTGTTGATTCGACAGCATGCACTTGAGTTTGTGCAAACTCATCCGAATTGGCAACCATGCCGAAAATCGGGTAGCGCGCCACACAATCAATTGATCAACGTCGCGGCAGGCACTATTACCATCAGTAAAAGCAAAACCGACCAGCAACATTATGGCTGGGACAATGAGTATGGCTTGCACACAGCCGACATTGCCGCTTTCCAGGCCAGCAAGTATTTGGTCAGCAACGAAGAATTCCTGCCCTTTGTCGAAGCCAATGGTTATCGCACTGCGAGCTACTGGCAGGAAGAAGGCCGTTCCTGGCAGAAATTTACGCAAGCGGAACATCCGACTTTCTGGGTAAAAAAAGGCGATGTCTGGTATTTGCGTTTGATGACCGAAGAAGTTCCGATGCCGTGGGATTGGCCGGTTGAAGTCAACTATCATGAAGCAAAAGCCTTCTGTAACTGGAAAGCTGCAATATCCCAGCAACCGGTTAGGTTGCCGACGGAAGATGAATGGTACCGCCTATACGACGTGGCGCAATTGTCCGAGGTACCGCTGCACGAAAAAGCACGCGGCAACCTGCATGTGGATTATTATGCCTCCAGTTGCCCGGTTTCTGAATTCGCCCACGGCGAGTTTTTTGATATCGCCGGTAACGTCTGGCAATGGACTGAAACACCGACCTATCCATTCACCGGCTTTGATGTACATCCGTTATATGACGATTTCACTACACCCACTTTTGACAACCAGCACAACCTGATCAAAGGCGGTTCCTGGATTTCCTGCGGTAACGAGTCGCTGCGTAGCTCACGCTATGCGTTCCGCCGTCATTTTTTCCAGCACGCCGGCTTTCGCTATGTGGTATCCGACGTACCGGCAACACAACCTAGTTCGCATTATGAAACCGACAAATTGCTGTCGGAATATGCCGAATTTCATTATGGTGATACCTACTTTGACGTGCCCAATTTCCCTAAAGCATTAGCTGAAATAGCCATCACTGCCATGGGCAATCGGCCCAAGCGCACTGCGTTGGATTTAGGATGCGCATCCGGACGTTCCACCTTCGAGTTGGCGCGTAATTTCGATCACGTCACCGGCATTGACTTTTCCGCACGTTTCATCGGTCAGGGCGTGCAACTGGCGCAACAAGGTATTTTACGCTACACCTTAATTGACGAAGGCGAACTGATTTCCTACAAGGAACGTACCTTATCTAACCTTGGATTGGATCACATCAAAGATCACGTTGAGTTCTTCCAGGGCGATGCGTGCAACCTGAAACCAATTTTCACCGGTTACGATCTGATTCTTGCCGCCAATTTGATCGACCGCCTGTACGATCCGGCTAAGCTGCTCACCAGCATCCATACCCGCATCAATAGCGGCGGTTTATTGATGATCACATCGCCTTATACCTGGCTGACGGAACACACCAAGAAAGAATCGTGGGTGGGTGGATTTAAACGTGACGGTGAAAATTTCACCACCCTGGATGGCCTGAAGGAAATCCTCGGCAAGCACTTCCGCCTGATCCAAGGTCCGCAAGCGGTGCCGTTCGTAATCCGCGAAACCAAGCGCAAATTCCAGCACACACTGTCGGAAGTCACTATCTGGGAGAAAGTTTCTTGAGTCATGGCTTTGATTTCGATCAGGAAATCAACCGCGAGAGTAGCCATAGCGTCAAATACGATGGGCGGCAAGCAATGTTCGGCACCAGCGATGTCATTCCGGTCTGGGTGGCGGATATGGATTTTGCCGCGCCACCCGCCGTCACTCAGGCATTGATCGAGCGCGCCAAACACCCCATTTATGGTTACACCCAATTTCCCGATAGCTTGTATGAAGCGTTGATCGATTGGATGCAGCGCCGTCATCATTGGAACATCGAACCCGACTGGATCGTAATGTGCCCCGGCGTGGTGCCATCGCTCAACGCCGCCGTGATGGCGCTGGCTCAACCCGGAGAATCCATCATCATTCAGCCGCCGGTGTATTTCCCGTTTTTCTCCGCCGCCTCACAAACCGGGCGGCAATTGCTGCAAAATCCGTTGCGACTCGACAATGGCCACTACACCATCGACTTCGACCATTTAGAGCATTGCGCTAAAGAAGCAAAATTATTGTTGTTTTGTTCGCCGCACAACCCCGTCGGGCGCGTGTGGCAACGCGTTGAACTCGAACGTCTGCTGGCCATTGCTGAAAAACACCAATTGATTATTTTTTCCGATGAAATCCACGCCGATCTGATTTACCCCGGCAACCGCCACCATGCGCTGGGCACCATCTCGCACGACGTCAATATCATTACCGCCGTGACACCGAGCAAAACCTTCAATATCCCAGGATTAAATCTTTCAGCCCTGATCATTCCCGATAAAACAATCCGCGCCGCCATCAACAACGTGTTCAACACGCTGCATGTCAGCGCTTCCAATCCATTCAGCATCGCCGCGTTTGAAGCCGCGTACCGCGACGGTGAAGCCTGGCTAGAAGAACTACAGCACTACTTGCGCGATACTCGCGATGAAGTTTGTGCCTTCTTGGCGCAACATCTACCGGAAATCAAGGTCATTCCGGCGCAAGGCACATACCTATTATGGCTCGATTGCCGCGCCTGGAGTATGACCGATGCGCAATTGAAGCATTTTTTCATTCATGAAGCCGGCGTCGGTTTGAATTCCGGCGTGCAATTCGGCCAGGAAGGCAGTGGCTTCATGCGATTGAATATCGGCGCACCACGTTACACGGTTTTAAAAGTACTAGAACAAATCAGTCAGGCAAGAATCACCGTAAAATATACGCCGCCACTTCAATAGCAACCAGCCGTACGGATTTCTCGCTGCGCTCGGAATGACAGGTATTCAGAAACTCCTTGAAGCAGCATTGAATAATTCACCGGGCAAGCAAAGTGCAAGGCGGATGGAGTCCAGGAAGCGAGACATATCAAAAAGATAGGCGAGCTTCCGAACACCAGCCAATGTCGCAATTTACCGCAGCAATTTGTTTGTGCAGGCAATTAATCAGTACTTCCCTAAGCAAAATCCACCGTCACATTCATCCCCACCAGCAACACCGCATCATCATTGCTATAAACATGATAATAACCCTGGCCACGGCTGCCTTTATCCACCCAGCCATCGTCAATGACAGTGATATGATCTCCCGCATTGCCGTTGACTCTCAAGATATTGGTGGTGTCCGATAGATTCAGCAAACCTTCCGCGGTCAGAGTCAGCGTATTGTCGCCCCGGCCGTACAAGCAGATGGTCTCGATGCCGCGGATTTTGTCGCCGAAATTTGCCAAATCCAGATTCAAATCCTTGCCATCCGT
>WBZQ01001346.1_pt2 | contig 13461 bp, 9 predicted proteins | sample 5204251 | NCBI WGS metagenome assembly WBZQ01 (sample SAMN12412402, study PRJNA552823) | activated sludge metagenome | isolation source: activated sludge from nitrification reactor of wastewater treatment plant... | place: USA: Virginia | collected 2017-09 | reverse complement strand
CATGCGCTTCAGCAGCGTCTTCTCCGCCGCCGCCTGCAGCATGGCCTCCTGCGGCGCGCCCATGAGTCTGCCCATGGCGCCGAGCACGCCCTGGATGCGATGCGTGTCGGTCATGCCGTTGGGCCGAATGCAGACCACGCGGATGCCCATCGGGCTCCACTCGGTGGCCAGCGAGCGCGTCAGCCCCTCGATGGCGGCGTGGGCTGCCGAGGCTCCGGCGATCAACGGCGCCACGCCCAGGGCCGGGGTGGCGCCCAGGAAGATGACCACGCCCGAGCGCTTCTGGGCCATGTGCCGCGCCGCCACGCGCGCGGTCAGGAACTGCGAGGGCACCATGGCGCGCATGTACTTCATGAACGTGTCGAGCGGGATGTCGAGGCTCGAGCCCACGGCCTCCTCGCCGCTCACGCCCATGGCGTTGAAGACCACGTCCACGCCGCCCGCCTCGCGCGCCACCCCGTCGACGTAGGCCGCCACGGCCGCCTCGTCCAGCGCGTCGACCTGCGCGGCGTGGGCCTGGCCGCCGGCCGCGCGCACCGCGTCCGCCACCGCTTGCACCGCGGGCAGCCGCGGACCCGACACGTACACGCGCGCGCCCTCACGACCCATCACGCGCGCCACCCCGCTGCCGATCTGGCCGCCGCCGCCGAAGATCAGGGCGACCTTGTTCTTCAAGAGCATGTGTTGTCCTCCGTTGGGGAGTAGACGAACGGGGACCGGCGCAATCGACAGCAGGCCGCTGTTTTTTTCGCGCGCTCGCGCGTGGCTCAGGAGGCCGCGCTCAGACCCGCCAGACGCCGGCTCAGGAAGCGCCGCTGGGGAGCGGAGCAGGGCCGCGCCAGCGCCTCGCCGAACAGGCCGCGCGCCACAGCCGTCTGGCCGGCCTCGGCCCACAGCTCGCCGAGCACGGCCGGGAGCAGGTGGTAGCGCTCCAGCGCCGGGTCGGCGCGCAGCGGTTCGAGCTGCGCGATGCCCGCTCCGGGTCCGTGCAGGCGCGAGAGGGCCACGGCCCGGTTGAGCGCCACCACGGGCGAGCGCCGCAGCGCGAGCAGGTGATCGTAGAGCGCGACGATCTCGCCCCAGTCGGTCTCGGCGTACGTGCGCGCGCGGGCATGACAGGCCGCGATGCCGGCTTCGAGATGGTAGGGCGACAGCTCGTCGCCCGCGGCGCTGCGCCCGAGGTGGCGCAGGCCCTGGCCGATCAGCGCGCGGTCCCATTGGGCGCGGTCCTGGTCGCGCAGCAGCAGCAGCTCGCCCTCGCCGTCCATGCGCGCCGGGAAGCGCGCCGCGTGCAGCAGCATGAGCGCCACCAGCGCGTCGACCTTGGGCGCGGCGCTGGCCGGGTGACGGGCCAACAGGCGCCCCAGGCGCACGGCCTCGTCGCACAGCTCGTCGCGCACCAGCGCGGCACCGTCGTGCGCCAGATAGCCCGCGTTGAACCAGAGGTACAGGATCTCGAGCACCGAGTCGAGGCGCGCGCTCAGCTCGCGCGCGGGCGGCAGCTCGAAGGCGATGCCCTCCTCGCGGATCTGGCGCTTGGCGCGCACCAGACGCTGGGCCAGGGCGCTCTCCTGCACCAGGAACGCGCGCGCGATCTCGCCCAGGCCCAGACCCGCCACGGTGCGCAGCGCCAGCGCCACGCGCCCCTCGCGGGGCAAGCGCGGGTGACAACACATGAACAGCATGCTGAGCAGGTCGTCGACCTGCGCCGGGTCGGCCAACCAGGTCTCGGGGCCTTGCTCGGTCGGGCTCCACTGGCGCAGCAGCTCGTCTGCGTGGCGCGCCTGCAGGGCCTCGCGGCGCATCAGGTCGATGGCCCTGTTCTTGGCGACCTGCACGAGCCAGGCCGCGGGCTGCTGCGGCACGCCCGTGTAGGGCCACTGCTCCAAGGCCCGCAGCAGCGCCTCCTGCACGACGTCCTCGAGCAGGTCGAGCTGGCGCGGCCCGAAGATGCGCGTCAAGGTCGACAGCATGCTGCGCGCCTGGTGACGGAACAGGTGTTCGACCAGGCCGTCGACGCGCGCCGCCGCGGGCGACGGCGTCACTCGAACTCGATCTCGCGCACCTCGACGGCGCCGCGACCGAGGTGCGGCCCGCCCTGGGCCAACTCGGCGGCCTGCTCGTAGCTGTCGGCCTGGATGACGAAGGCGCCGCCCAGGACTTCCTTGGCCTCGCCGTACGGGCCGTCGGTGACGCTCGTGCCGCCTGCCGCGTCGCGCCGCAGCACGCGTCCCCCGCGGCGCAGCTTCTGGCCGCTGACGAAGCGCCCTTCCTGTTCCAGGCGCCGGCGCCAGTCGCTGTACTTCTGGATGATCTGCTGGATCTCCTCGGGGCTCAGGCCGTCGAAGTCCGTCGGCGATTCGTGCAGCAGGAGCATGTACTTGGGCACCGGCACCTCCCGTGGCGCAACAGGCGGCGACAGGCGCGCGCCCGCGCCGCCGGGCAGGTTAGCGCGGATCACGCTTCGAAGCACCTGCCGCGACACGGGCGGGCGCGCCTGCGGCGTCCGAGCACGCGCTTGCGGACGCCGCAGACGGCCAGCCGGAGGGATGCGCGAACGTGCGGCCCCGAACCGCTCATCAGGCCACGAGCCGTGCGGCTGCCCGATGACCGGACGGGGCACGCCTCACTTGCCCGACGAACGCCCGTCGTGCGGCGTCGCGAGGTAGGGGAACTCCTTCGTGATGCCGTTGCTGGTCACGTCGAGCTTGTTGCCCGGGATCGTGCCGTAGCCCGGTCCGTCGGAGGTCCCCGCGCCGGGCAGACCGTCGGCGAAATTCACGCCGTCGCTCACGCGCGCGAAGATCAGCCCCGGGCCGCCGATGACGCGCACGCTGAAGTCGACCACGTCGTCGTTGGGCCGCCGGCCGTTGGGGATGCCGGCCGGGTCGGCTCCGTACAGCATGCCCATGCGCTGCTGCGACTCGGGCGGCGTGGGAGGCACGGCCACGTTGACGCGCAACAGCTCGGCGCAGGGCCAGCCGCAGTTGTTGCCGAACACCGGCTGGCCGGGATACTTCAGGTACATCGACATCAAGTCGCCACGCGGCGGCGGCGGCACCGGGATGCCGAAGAGCTGATTGGAGGGCGCCTGGGCCAGCGTCGGATCGCGGAAGAAGCGCACGAAGTTCGCGTCGTTGCGCGGGTCGCCGGCGTTGTAGCGGTCCTTCTGCGGGACCTCGACGAACAGCGGGTTGACCATGGCGTTGCCCAGCCGCGAGATCTGCACCCAGCCCTCGTGCGAGTCGATGAAGCTGGCGCGCTCGGCCATCAGCGCGCGGCGATGGCGGCTGGCGCTCGCGTACACGCCCAGCAGTGGCGCGCTCGTGGTCTCGGCCGGACGCCGGTCGCGCGTCAGGCGCTCGATCGGGATCTCGAGCACGATGCTGCTGACGTTGGTCCCGGCGTAGCGGTTGACGCCGTACGGATTGATCGTGTCGTCGACGTCCTCCTCGGGCGTCAGGATGGGCGGGAAGCGACGCAATTCCGCGCCGTCGAAGAGCGCGCCCAGATCGCCGTAGGTGACCGACGCACGCTGGCCGGCGAAGACGCGCGCGCGGGCGCTCTCGTCGGTGTAGATGCCCTGCGCCGCCAGGGCTTCGTAGTCGGGCATGGTCACGGGGCCGAGGTTGGCCGGCACGGCCGACAGGCGCTGCTGGCGGAAGAGCTGGCGGCGCACGCCGCCGCGCTGCTCGATCACGGTGTACGTCTGGCGCCAGGTCAGGCCGTCCGACCCGGGCCCGTTCAGCGCGGTGATGGCGCGCAGCTCGGGATCGAGGAAGCGCGGGTTGGCCGTGTAGGGCGAGACGAACGTGTACAGGCCCAGGGCCGGACGATGCTCGCTGTCGAAGCGCACCTCGTAGACCACGTCGTCGGCGCGCCCGTCGAGGTCGTTGTCGACGTGGAAGCGGTACAGCACCTCGTCGTCGAAGTTGAAGTAGCTCGGCCCGTCACCCGGCTCCTGGCCTGGATTGACGTTCATCACCAGCACGAGCTTGCCCGGCTCCGCCCAACTGCGGAACACGTACAGGTCGGAGACGTTGGCCGCCGGGTCGAGCGAGGCGCGCGGGGCGCTGCGTTCGGCCACCGCCCAGGCGGCATCGGGAGTCAGTGCCAGAGCAAGCGCCGCGCTCGCGCAGGCCGTCGTCCACTTTCGCGAAGTCCGCATGTGAGATCCTCCCGTGCATGAGAGCGAGGTCCGGCGCCGTGCACGGCGGCCGCCGGCCCGTGACATGGCCGCGCCGCGCGCGGGCGTGTCGGCCCGCGCGCGGCGCGTCGCGATCAGTGGTCGCGCGGTTCGGGCTTCCACAACACGAGGTTCTGCAGGAAGGTGATCAGGTCGTCCTTTTCGCCCTGCGACAGTCCGGCAAAGGCGTCGCGCGCGGCCTGACCTTCGCCACCGTGCGCCAGCACGGCTTCCGTCAACGTCGTGGCGCGCCCGTCGTGCAGCCACGGGCCGGTGGAGCCGGCGCCCCACAGCTCGCGCGTCTTCCACATCGCGCCCGGCGCTCCGGCCTCGTCCGCGATCGGGTCGGCCAGGCCGGGCCCCATGTCGTGCAGCTTCAGGTCGCCGTACAGGCGCACGTAGGCGCCGCCGTGTCCGTTGGCCTGGAATTGCAGGAAGGACAGGTTCTGATGCGACGGGCTGCGGCCGATGCTCGGGTTCGCGGTCAGGTCGAACTGCAGCGGACGAGCGGGGTCGAGTCCGACCGTGACCGGATCAGCGCCGTTGGGCAGCGCCGGGTAGCGGTGGAACGGGCTGCTGCTGGGCTCGCGGAAGAGCGCGCTCTGCAGTTCGAGCATCGGCACGTGGCACGAGCTGCAGGCGATGCGCGCGAAGGTCGCGCGCCCGCGCCGGATCGAGGCCGCCTCGGCATGGCTCAAGCGGTAGCGGCCGCCCAACTGCTCCGACAATTCCAGCTTGGTGACGGGGCGAGGCTGGCCGGCGAGGTACATCGTCAGCGCCGTCACGTCGCCCACGCTCAGCTCGTTGGCCACGCCGTCCCCGTCGAAGTCGGTGTTGGGGCCGAAGAACTCGATCGGCTGCAGGCCCACGTCGTTGGCGCCGCCGGCCGCCACCAGCAGGCGCAGGAACGGCTGCGAGCCCTTCCACGTGTAGGGCCGCACGACGAGGTCCGGGAAAGCGCCGCGCACGGCGCTCGTGTCGACCTGGCCCGAGGGCTGCGCCGTCAGGTGGCCGTAGCGCACGCCCGCGCGCGTCACGAGCTCGACGGTCACCGGGTGTCCCGAGCTCTGCGCGCCGGCGATGGCGTTGGCCTTCAGGGCCCACAGGTCGGCCGTGGCCTCTTCGGCCAGGCGCTGCAACGCGCCCGCGCCGAAGAAGTGCGGCGAGTTGCGGTAGAGGAACTGGCCCGGCTGGCCCTGCTTGAGCGGGTCGCGGATGCCCGTGGTCTCGATGCCGCCCGCGCCGCCCTCGACGGGCACGTTGTGGCACGACACGCAGCTCTGCCCGTTGGGACCGGTCGTGCGCAGCGGGTCGAACAGGAAGCCGGGCAGGTCGGGCCGCGGCGTGCGGCCGAAGCGCACGCTCACGTCGGGGTCGCCGGCCAGGTTGGCGCCGATGCCGTCGAGGCTGTTGTAGGTCGTGTTGAACAGCTTGTCGCCGGCTTCGAAGGCGTGCATGAACGGCCTGGTCATCAGCACGAACTGATCGAGATGCGCCGCGAACGGGTAGGCCGGCTTCTCCGCCGCCCGCACGCCGCTCGTCAGCAGCAGACCGGCCGCCAGCAGCACGCCGCTCCCACGCGCGGCGCGCCGCGCGTTTCTGGACCGGCCCGGCTTGTCGAGACTCATGTTCACCTCCGTGGTCGGGCTGAGGCCGGCGCCGCCCGGCGCGGGGCCCGCGATGGAGCGCGCTGCGCTCGATGCCGTTTCGCACGGCCATCGAGCCACACGCGCGTGGCTCGCGCGTGCTCGCGCCTCGTCAGGCCGAATTGCCTGTTTCTGGTCGCGGACACGCTGTCTTCGGCCGTGCGCGGGCTTGCCGCACGCACGGAGCCGGGGCGCGCTGTGCCAGCGAGGCGCACACGCTCGTCGAATGCCACGGCCCCAGTTCTAGAAGTTTTGAGCGCTCCCGGCGTTGATCCGAGTCAACGGCGGCGGAGCGACGCTGCGGGCTACGGGACGTGCAGCGCGCGACGCAGCTCGGCGGGCAGCGTCTGCAGGAGCGCCAACAGGCCGGCCTCGTCCGCCGGCGTCTCGCCGGACGAGGCCCGTGCCAGCGCCGCACCGAGCGCGCGCCAGGCGCGCCGGCGCTCGTCGAGGGCCTGCAGCGGGGTACCGTGTACGGGCAGCGCGATGAGCTCGTCCTCCCAAGCGCGCAGCGCCGTCGCGCGACCGAGCAGGGCGGCGCCGCGTGGGTCGGAGAGCGGGCGCAGCATCTCGAGCCAGGGCCGGCCGTCGCTGTGCGTGGGGGCCGCGGCCAGGCGCGCGCTGCGCGCGTCGAGCGGCCCCAGCGCGTGCAGCCACAGCCCGGCCGGGTGCGCGAGCAGCGCCTCCTCGGGCCGGCGGCGCGTGGCAAGCGCGGCGACGCGCCCGTCCAGTGCCTCGAGGTCGAGCGGCGCGTCGTCGAGCTGGCCGACGAGCGCCAGCACGGGCGCCTCGGCGGCGAAGTTGCCGCGCCACACGCTGGCCCGCGGAAAGACCTCGGCGAAGGTGCGCGCCAGCACGAAGAGCTGCGCGTCCGAGAGCTGGTAGACGGGCAACCACTGACAGAACAGCCCACCCGCAGCCAGCGCGCGGCGCACGGCCGCGAAGTGCTCGCGCGCGTAGAGCGCCGACTCGCCCGCGCGCCAGGGCACGAGCAGGTCGCCCACCACCACGTCGAAGCTCTCGCCCGGCGCGGCGAAATAGTGCCGGCCGTCGTCGACCACGACCTGCACGCGCGCGTCGTCGAGCAGGCGCTCGTTGTGCTCGGCGAAGTCGTCGCGCGCGGCCGCGACCACCTGCGCCACGATCTCGAGCGTCGACACACGTTCGACCGGATGCGCGAGTGCCGCTCCGGCGGTGATGCCGGTGCCGAGGCCGATGAAGGCGACCCGCCGCGGGCGGGCATGCAGCAGCAGCGGCAGATGAGCCTGGAAGCGCTCCTCCGCGAGTGCGGCCGCGCCGCCCAGCACGTAGGAGTTGTTGACGGTCAGCCAGCGGTCGTGCGCGTCCGCCAGCACGGCCGTGGTGCCGGCCAGACCCTCGCGCACGGAGACCAGGCGTTCGCCGCGCGCAGCGTCCACGCGCACCGGCGGCAGGCCGGCCGGGTCGAGGAGTCCGCAGGCCACCAGCACGACCGAAAGCAGGCCCAGCGCCCGCGCGCGCGGCAGCGCCAGCATCGCGCCGGCCGCGACCAGCACCAGGCCGAGCGCCAGACAGGCGCGCCACAACCCGAGAGCGGGAGCCACGAGACACGTCATCAGCAGCGGGCCCGCGACGGCGCCCAGCGTGTTGGCCGCCAGCAGACGCCCGACGCAGGGCGCCGCTTCGTCAGCGCGTACCGCGGCCGCGTCCAGCAACGACGGCAGCGTCACGCCCAGGGCCAGCGCCGCCGGCAACAGTGTGGCCGCACTGAGCCAGAGCAGGCGCCCCACGCCGAGCAGACTGTCGCCGGCCGGCAGATAGGCCAGCCCGTCGGTCAGGCGATAGAGCGTCGGTGGCAGACCGATCGCGGCCAGGCCGGCGAGCAGCCAGGCCGCTCCCAGCAGGCGACCCGCGTCGCGAGCGGACGTGCGCGCGCGGCGAGCCAGCCCGGCGCCGCCGGCGAGACCCAGCAGGAACACGGCCAGGACCGTCGCGAAGGCATGCACGGAGCTCTCGTGCACCAGCGCCAGCGCGCGCATGCCGAGCACCTGCAGCGCCAGCGTCGCGGCGCCGCACAGCGCGCCGAGCAGCAGGTACGACGTGGGCAGCCGCGCGCGCGGCTCGGCGTCGTCGGCCGTCGTCTCGGCCTCGGCCATGGGCGGGCGGCGCGCGCCGAGCACACAGGCCAGCGTCCCGAGCGCGAGGCTCGCGCCGAGGGCCACGGCGTAGCTGCCGTCGGCGCCCCAGCGTGGCAGGAGCGCGAACGGCACCGCCAACGTGCCGAGCACGGCGCCGGCCAGGTTGGCCGCGTACAGGCCGCCCAGTCGCGCGCGGGCGCCGACCAGCGCGGGCAGCGTCCCGCCCATGCAGAACGCCGGCAGACCCATCGCGCCCAGCGCCACCAACAGGCGCATCGCCGTCTCGAGCGCCGGCGTGCCGCGCACGGACGGCAGGCGCGTCGGATCCCAGCGCTCCACCAGCGCGAGCAGCCCCAGCGCGGCCAGCGCCCCTGCGGCCACGCCCAGTTCGAGCAGGCCGAAGGCCACGAGCGGACGACGCACGCGCCGCAGCCGGGCGCCGAAGAAGGCGCTGCCGGCGGCGCTGCCCAGGAAGAAACCGCTCACGGCGGCGCTGGCCGCCAGCGGAGTGGCGCCCAGCAGCAGGCCGAAGCGGCGCATCCACAGCACTTCGTAGACGAGGCCGAGCGCACCGGAGAGAAACAGCAGCGCGTGCATGCCGTGGCCGCTTGGGAGACCGCGCGCCGGCGCGCGGCCTCCCAAGGAGCGCGTCAGAAGCGGCGCGTGAAGCCGACCAGCACGACGTAGTCGGCGAAGGCCGCGTCGCCGGCCGCGTCCTGACCGGTCTGCTCCGCCACGATCTGATCCGACACGCTCTCGTTGCGCACGCGCCGCACGAGCCACGGCACGCTGACGCTGAACACGTTGTTCTTCCAGGCGTACGAGAGGCCAGGCTCGATGCCCAGCGAGTAGCCGGGACGCCGGAAGCCGCTGCTGCCGCCGATCAGGTCCTCGACCGGCACGCCCTCCACGCGCGCCGCCAGGCTGACGCCCAGGCCGCGCAGGAAGGGACCGGGCGCGGCCAGCCCGACGCGCGCAGCGTACTGGTCGGCCACCGACATGATGGCCTCCGTCGGACGGGTGCGGAAGGTCGGCACGCCGTTCGTGACCTTGGGGTTGGCGAGATAGCTCGCGGACGCGAACAGCGTCACGCCGCCGACGGCCTTGAAGCCCTGCAGCTCGGCGATCACGCCGAAACCGCCGTCGCCGGGCTGGATCGACTGGTCCACCGTGCGGATCTGCGTCTCGAGCGCGCGCGTGGCGGCGTTGAAGACCTGCACGTCGTCGGTCGCGTCGTCCTTGCCCGTCGGCAGCTTGAAGCCGAAGCCGACCGACAGGTTCTGACGCGCATGGTTCGTGGGCTTGCCCAACCAGTAGCGGCCCATCACGTTCACGTCGCCCACCCCGCGCGCGTCGGTGTGCTGGCGGAAGGGGCGCGTGGCACTCGGAGGGTTGCTGCGGTGCGCCACCAGGAACGGCACGTCGGCCGACAGGCTGAGCCGATCACTCAGGCCGTAGCTCAGGTTGAAGGCCGGCAGGTGCACGTTGTTGACGACTTTCGAATTGCGCCGGTCGCGGGTGCCGGGGCTGCCGTCCTGTTCGACGGAGCCGACGAAGTGGCGGTGCGAGCGGAAATAGCGGTAGCCGAACGAGGTCTGCCAGTGACCCTTGGGGAGGCCGTAGCTCGTGACCTCGTCCTCGTGTCCGAGCACGCTGCTCTGGGCGTCGAGGCGCGAGGCCACGCAGCCTTGAGCCGCGGCGTGCGGTGCGCCGGCAAGTGCGCCCACGGCCAGCGCGGCAAGAAGCGCCTGGATGCCTGCGGGGCGACGGATCGGGTTCATGTTCAAAACTCCTTTTCCGTGTCTCCGGCCGTCAGGGCCGGGGTCGCGGTGGCGCGGCCCGTCATTGACGCGGCGCCGCGGCAAGACCAGAGGCGCGCTGGGCGAACCCTGCGCGGGCGCCGACAGGCTGACCGGGTACCCGCTTCGTTTACACCAGCACATCCCACGACGCAAGGCCACCCGGCCTGGCGACGCTGACGAGCCACTTGCGCCACCAATCGTTCAGGCAGGAATATGCAGTTCGGAGCCGGCGGTACGCGTTGATGCGCCTCAAGGCCGGGCACACCTGCTGACAGCTTTTGATGCCGGTCAATGAGCGCGCCGCACGGTAGCGAGAGCATCGGGCATGGCGAACCAACATCGTCGTCACCTGAACCTGTGCTCGTGCCTGACGTGCCTGTGCCTGGCCCTGCGCGCGGGCGGCCAGGCGGCCGCGCCCGAGCAAGCGCACGCGCGCGCCGACGTCGTGGCCGCGCACGAAGGCGTGCGCTGGGAGTCGAACCTGAAGCGCGCGCGCGCGCAGGCGCGCCGCCTCGAGCGCCCGCTGCTCGTGAGTTTCTGGGCCGTCTGGTGCCCGTGGTGCAAGCGCTTCGACCAGCTCACCTACCGCGACTCGCGTGTGACGGCGTTGACGCGCGACGTCGTGGCGCTCAAGGTCGACGTCGAGGGCGGTCTCGACGAGACGCGTTTCGCGGCCGAGCTGGGCGTCGAGTCCGTGCCCACCGTCGTGTTCCTGAGCCCGTACGGGCGCCGCCTGGCGACCCTCACGCGCTTCCAGGGACCGGACGAGTTCGCCGCCACGCTGCTCGAGATGCAGGCCGCGGCGGCCAGCGTGCGCGCCTGGGAACAGACCCTGGCGCGCGACGGCGGCGACGCCGCGGCCCTGGCGGGGCTGGGCGCGTGGCTTCTGGAGCGACCCGGCGCGCACGATGCGCAGCCCTTGCTGCGGCGCGCGACGAGCGTCGACGGCGCGCGGCCGGCCCAAGAGCGCAAACGCACGCGCGTCGGCCTGGCGACGCTTCTGGCCCGCGAGGGCAAGTCCGGCGAGGCGCAGCGCCTGCTGAGCGCGGCGCTGGCCCTGTCGCCCGCCGATGCCGCGCAGGACGCGAGCGCGCTCACGGCCCTCGGCGCGCTGCACGCGAGCGGCGGGCGCACGCAGCGCGCGCGCGAGTCCTTCGAGGCGGCCCTGCGTCTGGCGCCGGAAGGCGACACGGCCCGACTCGCGCGCGAGGCTCTGGCGCGCCTGCCGGCGCGCTGACGCGGGCTCGATCCGCCTGGCCCGCGCCCCACACAGGACATCGGCGACCTTCGTCCCTGGCGTGGACGAGGGTCGCCGACGTCGTGCGATGCGCTGGCAGTCCGAGCAGGATCGGGCTCTAGTCGTCGCCGAGGTCGTCCTGTGGGCGGTAGAGCACGAGATTCTCGAGGAAAGCGATCAACGCCGCCTGCTTGCCGGCCGGCAGGGCCAGGTAGCGATCGCGCACCTCCTGCCCTTCGCCGCCGTGCCACCAGATGGCCTCCGGCAGCGTCGTGGCGCGTCCGTCGTGCAGCCACGGGCCGGTGTCGGCCACGCCCCACAGCTCGCGCGTGCGCCAGATGCGCGTGCCGTTGCCCAGCTCGTCCATCTCGCCTTCCAGGCCGGGTCCCATGTCGTGCGTCTTCTGGTCGCCGTACAGGCGCACGATGGCGTTCCCGTGATGATCGCTCTCGAACTGCCGCCAGCAAGGCGCCCCGCCGCCGTGCTCGATACGCGCGCCGTGACCGTCGCGGTCGCAGGTGATGACGGGGTTGTTGCGCAGGTCGAAAGTGGTGGGCCGGCGATAGTCGAGCCCGAAGGCCAGCGGATCGCCGCCGCCGAAGAACGGGAAGCCCGCGGCGTCGAAGCGGTAGGCGATGTTGGCGCTGGGCTCGCGGAAGATCGGGTCGCGCAGCGTGTACTTGGGCGTGTGACAGCTCGCGCAGCCGACCTCGCCGAACACGCGCTCGCCCTCGCGGATGCGAGCCTGCTCGGCGGCGCTGAGACGATACTTGCCGCCCAGGTTGCGGTGCAGCTCGAGGCGCGTGACGGGCCGCGGCAACGCCGCCGTGTAGAGCACGACGGCCGTGTGGTCGCCCACCGTGAACTCGTGCACCACGCCGTCGCCGTCGTCGTCGCTGTCGGGGTCGGCCATCACTTCCGGTCCTTGCAGGCCGCTCGACACGTGGTTCGCGACCACCGACTGCAGCCGCAGGAACGGCACCAGCCCCTTGACGTGATAGGGACGCACCATCAGGTCGGGCAGCACGCCGCGCACGCCGCTCGTGTCGACCGAGCCGTCGGGACGGGCGATCAGGCGGCCGAAGCTCACGCCGGCGCTGTTGACCAGCTCCACGTTGACCGGTGCGCCGCTCTGGGCCGCCGCGGCCAGCGCGTCGGCGCGCAGCTTGCGCAACTCGCCCGTGGTCTGCTCGGCGAGCAGTTGCAGCGCGCCCGAGCCGGCCAGGTTGGTCGTGTTGCGGTTCAGGAAGCGCGTCAGATCGCCGGTGCGCAGTTGGTCGCGGGTGACGTTGTAGACGACCCCGCTGCCGGTCGAGCGGAAGGTGTGACAGCCGCCGCAGTTCTGGGCTTCCGGTCCGCCGGGACGCTTGACCGTCGGCGACAGGTAGCCCGGCTTGGCGATGTTGGGCGAGCGCAGGAAGCGGCGCGTGACGTCGGCGTCCAGCTCGAGATTCGCGCCCACCCCGTCGAGCCGGTTGAAGTGCGCGTGAAACAGCTTGCTGCCCCAGCCGTAGACCTCGGCGAAGGGCCGCAGGTGCACGGTGCTCTGATCGACGTGCTGCGGCAGCGGAAAGCCCGGCTTCTCGCCCGGCAGCGGCGGCGGCTGGTCGGCGCGAAGCGCGGGCGCGACCAAGGCCAGCGCCAGCGCGACGAGCGCCCCTCCGGGTTGCGACTGGAACACACGAGCTGCAAGCATGACTCCCTCGATTTCGCCCCCACGACGTCCGGCACGACACGTGTGCGACAGGCCCGGCCTTCGACCGCTCACGGATAGAAGCGCACCTGGGCCGACAGGCCGCGCAGATAGGCGGCCGAGAGCGCCTCGCGGTCGCGCCAGCGCCAGCGCAACTGCATCTCGAGGTGCGGGCGCGGAAAGGCCCGCAGGCCGACGCCGGAGGTCACGCTCCAGCGTCCGGGCTGCCGAAAGTCGCGCCGCACGAGTTCCTGCCAGGCCACCGCGTACAGGCCGCGCACGAAGATCTCGCGCGACACGTCGAGGTTGGAGAACAGGCTCCACTGCGGGCGCGCCCCGCGCTGCAGCGTGAGACGCTGCACGTCGGCCTCGGCCAGCAACTGCCCATGCCGGCCGATCCCCAGCGCGGCGAAGAGGCCGCCCGCGGCGCGCGTCGTCGAGCCCTGCTCACGGCGCGTGAAGCTGACGCCCAGCTTGCGCGTGCGCCGCAGCACGACGTGCGCGCTGGCGGTCACGCCGCTGTCGCGCTGTCCGGCGCGTTCCCACGGACGGCCGAACGACACGGTCGCCGACGCGCTGGCGCGCCGGCCGATGGCGTGCAGTTCGACGGCGTAGCTCTGCTCGGCCTGTTCCCACGCCAGCCCGCGGCGCGTGGCCGCGCCCAACTCGCCGTTCCACAGGCCGTATTCGGGCAGGAAGCGGCCGGCGCGCAGCGAGAGCTGGGGCGTGGCCTGGAACTGGAGGTAGTGGCGGCGGCTGTCGAAGCTCTCGCCGCCGCTC
>WBZQ01002025.1_pt1 | contig 13462 bp, 10 predicted proteins | sample 5204251 | NCBI WGS metagenome assembly WBZQ01 (sample SAMN12412402, study PRJNA552823) | activated sludge metagenome | isolation source: activated sludge from nitrification reactor of wastewater treatment plant... | place: USA: Virginia | collected 2017-09 | reverse complement strand
CTAGCGACATTCCCAATTCCAGAGGAAGTAATACTGCTTGTGCCTTCCTTAGCTCATCGGCCGTTCTGGCCGTTTTTAATAATTCTCGCGTCGACGCTAATTGATCTGCCCCACTCGCTTTTCTCGCCATGATTTTCCTCCCTCATAAATCATGGTATTATTATTTCAGTTTCTAATGCAAATTGGAATAAGGAGATAATCTGAGCTAGCACAATTGTGTAACATTGACATGTTGCTGCTTGTAAAAAACTCTCTTACTTTCTGATTCCTAATGATCCAGCCATTGTGATTTGTTGTACCGAGCTTTTTTCAATTTCAATTCCGGCAAACTTAAGCTTGAGAATGTGAGGCAAATAAAAACCAATAATGAGAAATATCAGAGGGACAAATGTCATGGTCAAATAAGGGCCTATCTCCGTGATATCGAGTGGTTGCTTGGTTAACACGCTCATTTGGCTTATGAGAAAAACAAAAATGCTCGGAACAGCAATCAGCCACGGCGCAATTTTTTCCGTAAACCAATAACGTTTGGCTTTATTGAGTGCACTTTCCACTTTCTCCATCGCTCGAGCTGATTTATGATGATCTGGATCCAATTCATAGCATTTCTTAAAATCTGCAAGTGCATCGATTAACAAGCTATCGTCGCCTACAGGTTTAGTAAATTCATATAACTTAACTCTTGCATAGGCACGCGAATAATGAACTGACGCTAATTCTTTCTTCCTTAATCGTTTGGAACCTGCTTGTGAATTAGCCAAACTGATGCTTTTACTAAAGTAATCGATCGCTTGTTTATACTGATCTTCGTCGCGATCTTCACCAAAAGCTATATACACCTCCCCCAAACCAATTTGAGTATCAACATGGCCATTAGTTATACGCAATATTTTTTTATATTCGATCTCTGCTTTTTCTTTCAAATTCAATTTCAAAAATACTTCCGCCAAATTGCTCCATACCGTTAGATCATCTGGAGCAATACGGATAGCCTTCTCAAAATATTGCGCGGCTCTTCTTAAATTTTCTTTCTCAGGCCGAGCATACAAAACGCCTAGATTGATGTAGGCAACCACTAATTCCTTATCTTCTTTAATTGCATCTAGCAAACAACTCTCGGCTTCATCATATTCTTCCATTTTCAGAAGCAATTCTCCGAGTTTTGAAAGTGTTAACGCATCTTTCTGATTTTGCAGTTTGCTTCTTAAAATATCGCCGGCTTTTCGGTAAGCCTCCTGAGTTTTCCAGTAAGCCGATGTTCTTTCAGTAATATTTTCATCTCGACACTCCAAGTATAAATCCACCAAACCGGAAAGTATGCCAAGATGATTCGCATTGAATGTAAGACCCTGCTGGTATATGAGTTCTGCTTTCTTTAATTCACCAAACACTTCATGAAGAATACTGCCGTAGTAAAAAAAATAATCAGCATCGTTACTGCTTCTCTCTATTTGCAACAGCCATTCATACTTCTGGCACGCTCTTACCCATCCGGCAAACGCCTCCTGATATTTCCCCTGCTTCGCATAGATATGCGCTAAATTATGCAAGGCATAAACATAATTCTCATCGACCTGGATTGCCTTTTGATACATTGCAATTGCTTCATCATATTGCCTCAGATCATCGAGAGCCAACCCCCAATTATAGTAACTATCTACATAATCAGGCTGAATCTCAACTGCTTTCTGATAATAAACGATTGCTTCAGCGTATTTTTTTTGATCGTATAACGCCAAACCCAAGTTATTATAGCCATAGGCCTTGTCAGGCTGAATAGCTACCGTTTTTTGATAGTGTGCGAATGCTTCAATGTATTTCTTTTGTGCATGAAGCGTTCGACCCCAGTTGTTATAACCCTCTACATAATCAGGTTGAGTTTCAATCGCTTTTTGAAATTGCGCAATTGCTTCATCGTATCGTTGTAATTCATAAAGTGCCAAACCCCAGTTGTTATAGCCATAGGCATAATCTGGTTGTATTTCAACTACTTTCTGATAGTACGGGATCGCTTCATCGTATTTGTGTTGGACATGAAGTGCTCGACCCCAATTATTATAACCATCTACACAATCAGCCTGAACTTCAAGCGCTTTCTGAAACTGCGCAATTGCTTCGTCGTATCGTTGTAATTCATAAAGTGTCAAGCCCCAGTTGATGTAACCATCCACATAGTCAGGTTGAACTTCTATAGCTTTTTGATATTGTGCAATTGCTTCATCGTATCTTTTTTGCGCATATAATGCTAAGCCTGTATTGTAATAGCCATAAACATAACTAGGTTGAATCTCCACAGTCTTTTGATATTGAATAATCGCTTCGTCATACTTTTTCTGTGCATGAAGTACCCGACCCCAGTCATTGTAGGCATCTACAAAATCAGGCTGAAGGGCTATCGCTTTCTGGTATTGAACAATCGCTTCTTCGTATTTCCCCTGATCATAAAAGCTGATACCGTATTTATAATAGGTATTTGCATCGTCTGAATCGAGCGTTACTTCCGTGGACCCTGTGCTATTGCTATCGTGATCAATTTCATGATTCATAGACCATTCCTCCAATTTCCCAAAAGTATTGAAACGATAGTTTCCAGCTTATTACTTTTTGTCCTGATCACACTTATCAAGGTTTGCTATGTATCTGGCGCAATCAAGCACTTGGCAGGAAACCAAATTTTGAACCGGCTACCTTTACCGACTTGACTACTGATCTCTAATCTCGCCTGATGCCGATTCAAAACATGCTTGACAATAGCCAATCCCAATCCTGTTCCGCCAGTTTCTCTCGAACGGCTGTTATCGACACGGTAAAAACGTTCTGTCAAACGTGGAATATGTTCCGCTTCGATACCAATGCCACTATCTTGCACAAAAAACAAACCCTTACCATCATGTTTTTCCCAATTGATACTGATCTCACCATGATCAGGAGTATAGCGAATGGCATTACTAACCAAATTGCCAAAAGCACTCCGTAATTCCTCTTCGCTACCCAATAATTGATCTTGGGTAGCAATATTTAATTTGATGTGATGACGTCCTGCACTGAGCAATTGCGCATCTTGAAAAATGTCCTGCAGCAAACTTACAACATTCACAGTTTTTTCTTTGACTTTTTCCTGGGTATTTTCCAATCGTGAGAGCACAAGCAAATCCTCAATCAATCGCTGCATACGTGTAGTTTGTTCAGTCATTAGCACAAGAATGCGCTTATTGAAATCGGGATTCACATGATTGTCTTCAGATAATGTTTCAAGAAAACCTGCGACAACCGTCAGCGGTGTACGCAGTTCATGAGAAACATTAGCAATAAAATCCCGCCGCATGGTCTCTATTTTTTCAAATCGTGTAATATCCCTACTAATCAATAGCTTTTGGTTAAAGCCATAGGGAATGATATGTAACGAAACAATAATGCCTTGTTGCCGCGTCTGCCTTAGAACTAAAGGATTACTGTACTGGCGGGATGCCAGAAATTCAACAAATTGCATCTGCCGGACCAAATAGGTAATTTGCTGCCCGGCATCCAATGACAGATTAATGCCTAAGTGCTTCTCCGCCATCGGATTACACCATTCGATGCGATCATCATCATCTAGAATCACAATACCATCGGGCATTGCAGAAGTCACATTGCGCATACGCTCTAACGCAAGACTCAGCAGTTGCTGACTCTGACTATGCGCACGTACGTAACGGGCCAAATGAGCAAATACATCATCCCAAGCACCATGTCCTGCCGGAATACTGGCAAGTGAATGATCGGAACGCTGTAACCAGCGCTCCAGCGCAACCAAATGGCGTAAGTGATGCAACACCATCCACACCAACACAATACTGAGAAACAGCAGTGCCTTCACAGCATCCAGAATCATCCACAGCAACGCGGTAATAAAAATGATCAACAAAAGATTAGAGGCACGCCGCCAAATATCAGTCACTTAAGTAACCCAAAAAATAATCATTGAGGGAAATTTTAATTTTGTCAGGTAGTTGCATCTGAATCTTTGACAAATGACATAGCAGTAGCTGAAAAACGATAACCAATACCCCGTACCGTTTGGATGTAATCATCTTTGCTCACTGCTTCGAGTGCCTTGCGCAATCGCCTGATATGAACATCGACAGTACGGCCTTCGGCAGACACCTGATCACCCCATACTTGATGCAACAATTGATCGCGCGAATAGACGCGCTCCGGATGCGCCATCAAAAAATGCAGCAAGCGATACTCTGTAGGTCCCAATTCAATTACTGAACCTGAACAAGTCACACGATGATCGGCCGGGCTTAATCGTAACCCGTCAATTTTAATGATTTCATCACAGGCCGCTGCCGGCAAACGGCGTAACACGGCATGAATACGCGCAATCAACTCACGCGGCGAAAATGGTTTGGTCATGTAATCATCGGCACCGATTTCCAGCGCGGCCACCTTGTCTGCTTCCTCGGTGCGTGCTGTCAACATAATAATGGGAATTGCGCGAGTTCTTTCATGGCTGCGCAAAATTCGGGCAAATTCAATACCACTCATCTGTGGCAACATCCAATCGAGCACAATCAAATCCGGCAATGCATCATTGATAACAGCCAACGCCTTTTCTGCATTCTCAACACAAATACACTCATACCCCGCGCGCTGCACATTATAAGCAATCAATTCCTGAATAGCAGCCTCATCTTCGACAATCAGTATTGTTGCAATCATGAGATCTTCCTGGATCAATTCATCATTTTCTACGCAGTTTGTTACAATGGTTATATTTATTACTTTTCATTGCTTGGTATTGCATAACAGATTATGGCCGGTTTAACCAAAGATACACCTTATCCTGCAGAGATTAAATTACACCAAAAATCCAGAGTGCTGGATATTACTTTCTCCGATGGTAAAACGTTCCAGTTTCCCTGCGAATTCTTACGCGTCTATTCGCCGTCTGCCGAAGTACGCGGCCACGGCCCGGGCCAGGAAATCCTGCAAACCGGCAAGAAAACAGTCAATATCAGCAAAATCGAGCCTGTTGGCCATTATGCCATACAACTTAATTTTACCGATGGTCATAACACCGGGATTTATTCATGGGATCTGCTCTATGACTATGGTTTGAATCAGGATAAAATGTGGCAGCGTTACCTGCAACGTATGGAAGAAGCCGGAGCCAGCCGGGAACAAGCAACCGCCTCTGAGGTTACCCACTCGTGCAAATAATTTGCTCGTGTAGCCAGCTTATCAAACCCATCTAATAACATTCAATCACTATCATGACTAAAACAACTCATTTTGGCTTTGACACCGTTTCTGAAGACGAAAAGGCCGGCAAAGTGGCCGGCGTGTTTCACTCTGTAGCAGAACGCTACAATCTAATGAACGATGTAATGTCTGTCGGCTTGCACCGTTTGTGGAAACGCTTTGCAATCGAAGTCAGCGGCATAAAAAAAGGCGATAAGGTATTGGATATAGCGGGCGGCACCGGAGATTTAAGCGCGTTGTTCTTACAGAAAGTAGGCAAATCCGGCGAAGTATGGTTGACCGACATCAATAACTCCATGCTCGCCATCGGCCGTGACCGCATGATCGACGCAGGCACTCCCACTCCGGTAGCACAATGCGATGCCGAAAAATTGCCCTTCCCCGATAATTACTTCAACTGCGTCAGCGTAGCGTTTGGCTTGCGCAATATGACACATAAGGACATCGCACTGAAAGAAATGCTGCGCGTCATCAAACCGGGTGGCACCCTCATTGTGCTGGAATTCTCGCGTATCTGGAAACCATTGCAACCGGCCTATGATGCGTATTCATTCAAGTTACTGCCCACTATGGGCAAAGTCATTGCCAACGACGCGGAAAGTTACCGCTATCTGGCTGAATCCATCCGCATGCATCCTTCCCAGCCAGAATTAAAAGAGCTGATGGAGCAAGTTGGATTTGAGCGTGTGGAATACTTCAATCTCACTGTAGGCATAGTGGCACTGCACCGGGGATATAAGTTCTGACAATTAAGCAACTTGAATCGATCACCAGAATATGACAACAGTCTGAAAATCCAGCATTGGCTCGATCGAATGGTCTTTTTTCATGAGTACGGATAAGTATTCAGGTTGAATTGAGGCGTTACGGCAATGACTCTTGACTACGCGACGCTGGAAATCCTGCGCACCCGCCATCCGGCTTGGCGTTTACTGCGTTCGGATCATGCGCCGCTCATCGCAAGTTTTCTACAACGCGTGTTCATCGTGCCCAATGTACGCATGATGGCTGCAGTCGACTTGGCCGAAGCGCTGGAGGATGAGTTATATGCACTGCGCGAACAATTGGGAGAAAATAGTTTCCCCAAAAGTGCACAGGAATATCTGAATGACTGGGTTAGTATCGAGAAAGGCTGGTTACGGAAATTTTACCAGCAGGGCTCGGACGAACCGCAATTTGATTTGACGCCGGCGACCGAGAAAGCCATCGCCTGGTTATCGGCATTGTCAGAACGCAATTTCGTCGGCACCGAATCGCGGCTGTTAACGCTGTTCGATCTGCTCAAACAGATCAGTGAAGGCAGCGAATCCGATCCGCACAAACGCATCACGGAATTACACAAAAAACGCAGTGAAATCGATGCCGAGATTGCGCGCATGCAAGCCGGAGACGTACCGTTACTGGATGATTCAGCATTAAAAGATCGTTTCCAGCAATTTATGCAACTCGCACGGGAATTACTCGCTGATTTTCGCGAAGTCGAGTACAATTTCCGCCAGTTGGATCGTAAAGTCCGCGAGCAAATCGCTTTGTGGGAGGGTGCCAAGGGTGCGCTGCTGGAAGAAATCATGGGTGAGCGCGACGCTATCGGCGATTCGGATCAGGGCAAGAGTTTTCGCGCTTTTTGCGATTTTTTGATGTCCAGCCGCCGGCAGGAGGAATTGACCACTCTGCTGGAACGCGTGCTAGCCTTGCCGCCAGTAATCGAACTCAAGCCTGATGTGCGCACGCGTCGCGTGCATTACGACTGGCTGGAAGCTGGCGAACACACACTACGCACCGTGGCGCAATTGTCGCAACAATTGCGCCGTTTTCTCGATGATCAAGCCTGGCTGGAAAACCGGCGCATCATGGATATTCTGCACGGCATCGAAACCAAAGCGCTAGCCTTACGGCAATCAGCACCAGCCGGTGACATCATGAATATCGCACAACCTGGCGCGTCCATCGAACTTGCTATGGAGCGCCCGCTATTTACTCCTGCATTCAAACCTTTAATCGCAAATATCGCAGTGCAAGCAGGAGGAGATGACGTCGATCCATCAGCGCTCTATACCCAGATCGTCGTAGATAAAGCACGCCTGGTGCGGCACATCCGCCAGGCCTTGCAAGCGCGTGCACAAATCACGCTGTACGAATTGATTGATAAGCAACCACTGCAACTCGGCTTGGCCGAGCTTATCGCTTATTTGCAACTGGGCAGCGAATCATTCAAGGCGGTAGTGGATGAAAACACCGAGGATTTGATCACGTGGGAAACTGTAACCAGCGATGGCACTATCATCAGCAAGCAGGCCCGGCTGCCGCGTGTTATTTTTGTACGATAGATTGTGTTCAATAGACATGGACGAACAAGAACCAACAGAAAACATTCCAATCTCCACCTCTCAGGCGGATCTGTCGACACTGGCTATCATCTTACTCAAAAGTGTCATCTATCGCGAAGACGATGAACGGCTGTGGAGCATACTGTTGAATCTGCAAAACCGCGTGCGTGATTATGTAGCCGTGCTGGGACTGGATCTTGTACTCGACGAAGCGGAAGGCTACGCCTTCCTGAAGAGCCGGCCGGAAGCCGCAAGCAATGAAGACACTGTCAAATTGCCCCGGCTGGTTGCACGCAGACCGCTGTCGTTTCCGGTCAGCTTGTTGCTCGCCCTGTTGCGCAAAAAACTCGCCGAATTTGACACCAGCGGCAGCGATACCCGCCTGGTTCTGACACGCGATGACATCGTCGAGCTGATCCGTGTGTTTCTGCCGGACAGCAGTAACGAAACCCGTCTGATCGATCAAATCGAAACCCACATCAACAAAATTGTCGAGTTAGGTTTTCTGCGGCGCCTGAAATCGCTCAGCGGTACTGCTGCCGCACCGGCAAGTTTTGAGGTGCGGCGTATCCTGAAGGCATTTGTCGACGCTCAGTGGCTGGCCGATTTCGATAGCCGCCTGACAGCATACCAAGCGCAATTCTCAGGCACAGCGCTTAACACAACCGAGCAAAATGTAAACGATGAATGAATCACAATCCCTGGGTCTCGATTTCACGGCTGACGACAGATTATCCGGCTTCAGGTTACAACGGTTGGAAGTTTTCAATTGGGGCACATTTGATCAGCGGGTATGGACTCTGCAGCTCGATGGCAAGAACGGGTTGCTGACCGGTGACATCGGTTCCGGCAAATCGACACTGGTTGATGCTATCACCACCTTGCTGGTACCGGCGCAACGCGTCGCCTATAACAAGGCCGCCGGCGCCGGAAGCAAAGAAAGAACACTGCGTTCCTACGTGCTTGGATACTACAAATCCGAGCGTAGCGAAGTTACCGGCAGCGCCAAACCGGTAGCGCTACGCGATCCTAACAGCTATTCAGTGATCCTGAGCGTGTTTCATAATGCCAGGTACGATCAGACGGTGACACTGGCGCAAGTGTTCTGGATGAAAGAAGCGCAAGGTCAGCCGATGCGATTCTTCGTCGCTGCCGAGCGCGACTTGACGATCACCACGGATTTTACGCATTTCGGTTCCGATATCACGCAACTGCGCAAGAAATTACGCGCCAGCGGTGCGGAAATCGAGGATAGTTTTCCCAAGTATGGCGCATGGTTCCGCCGCCGCTTCGGCATCGACAATGAACAAGCGCTGGAATTGTTCCACCAGACAGTATCGATGAAATCCGTCGGCAATCTGACCGATTTTGTGCGCAGCCACATGCTGGAACCATTTGATGTCGCGCCGCGCATCCAAGCGCTGATTACCCACTTCGACGATCTGAACCGGGCGCATCAAGCGGTATTAAAAGCCCAGCGCCAAGTGGAATTACTGACACCGCTAGTGGAAAATTGCAATAAACATGCCGCATCGGTCATCGAGGTGAACGACTTGCGCGGCAATCGCGAAGCACTGCGCGAGTATTTTGCAGGATTGAAACTTGACCTGCTGGGTAAACGCCTGACTGCTCTGGAACAAGACTGGAACCGGCTTGACGGTCAGGCCAAACATCTTGAAGGCCGCTTACAAGAACAGCGCATTCAAGTCGACGAATTGAAGCAAGCCATCAATGACAATGGCGGCGACCGGCTGGAACGACTCGCTGCTGAAATCAAAAAAAAGGAAACATTGCGTAATACGCGCCAAGCCAAAGCACAACGTTACCAGGAATTAACCGCCATACTGGAACACCTCCCCGCCGCAGACAACGACAGCTTCATGAATCAGCGCAATCAATTCAAGCTATTGCATGACGAACTGCGGGCTCGTGATGCGGATTTGCAAAATACCTTGACCGAACACAGCGTAACCTTGCGGCAAGGAAAACAGCAACACGACGCGTTGCAGACTGAAATCGACAGCTTGAAACGGCGGCGCAGCAATATCGACGATCAACAGATCCAGATCCGCGCCGCCTTGTGCAACGCGCTGAATATGACAGAAGATGATATGCCGTTCGCCGGCGAACTGATTCAGGTGCGCGATGAAGAGCGCGACTGGGAAGGTGCTGCAGAGCGTCTGCTGCGCGGATTCGGATTGTCATTGCTGGTGCCGGATGCGCATTACAAGGTGGTGGCGGACTGGGTCGATCGCCAGCACTTGCGCGCACGGCTGGTCTATTTCCACGTCCGTCCGCGCCGTCAGGCAAACGTACCGGATCTGCATGCCGATTCGCTGGCCAGAAAGCTCGCGATCAAGCCTGATTCGCCGTTTTACGACTGGCTGGAACGCGAACTGGCACAACGCTTTGACGTTGCATGCTGCGTCACAGCGGAGCAATTCTGGCGCGAAACGCGCGCGATTACACGTGCCGGTCAAACCAAAGATCCTACGGGACGGCACGAGAAAGACGACCGACACGCGATTACTGACCGCAGCCGCTACGTGCTGGGCTGGTCGAACAACGCTAAAATCGCCGCGCTTGAAGCCAAACAGCGCCATCTTGAAACGCGTTTAAGCGAAATAGCCGGTCTCATCAGTAGCACTCAGTCTGACCGTAAGCTACTGGAAAACCGGCTCAGCGCGCTAGCGCGCTTGGAAGAATTCAGCGATTTTGAGGAATTGGATTGGCCCGGTGTGGCAACCGAAATCGCAGCCTTAATGGTTGAACGTGATCAATTGGAAGCCGCATCCGACGTACTGAAGCAATTGAATGAACGATTGCATGGCGCCTTGAATGCACAAAGCAAGCTTGAAGAGGAGCTGGAAACCGTCAAGGACAAGCGCTCCAAAATCGAGCAGCGCCGCAGCGATGCGCAAGCACTGCAACAGCAGACAATCGCTTTATTACCGGAAATACCGTTGGATGATAGGTTGTCGCAACAACTCGAAGCCATTCGTGTGCAAGTTCTGGGCGAGTACCCATTAACCGTGGAATCTTGCGATAACCGTGAACAAGATGTCCGTGCCTGGCTGCAAGCACGTATCGAATCCAAGGATTCCAGCCTTAAATATCTGCGCGATAAAATTATCCAGACGATGATGGCTTTCAAGGAGCAATTCAAGCTGGAGACCGCCGAAATCGATGCCAGTATTGAAGCCGCATTTGAATACCGCAATTTGCTCGAACAACTGAATCGTGACGACTTGCCGCGTTTTGTGACACGCTTCAAGGAATTATTGAACGTCAACACCATCAACGAAATTGCCAATTTTAATGGACAACTGGCGCGTGAACGCGAAACCATCAAGGAACGTATCGCGCGCATCAACGAATCACTGACGCAAATCGACTATAATCCCGGGCGCTACATCACGCTGGAAACGCAATTGAGCCAGGATGCCGAAATCCGCGACTTTCAGACCGAATTGCGCGCCTGCACGGAAGGCACCACTACAGGCTTGGATGACGCACAATACTCGGAAGTGAAATTTCTGCAAGTCAAAACCATCATCGATCGTTTCCGCGGCCGCGAAGGCTTGTCGGAACAGGATCGGCGTTGGACCGCCAAGGTCACCGATGTACGCAACTGGTTTTTGTTTGCCGCCAGCGAGCGTTGGCGAGAGGATAATAGCGAACACGAGCACTACTCCGACTCCGGCGGCAAATCCGGCGGACAGAAAGAAAAACTGGCCTACACTATACTTGCTGCCAGCCTGGCCTATCAATTCGGTTTGGAATGGGGCGCCATACGTTCGCGATCGTTCCGTTTCGTGGTCATTGACGAGGCATTCGGCCGTGGCTCGGATGAATCGGCGCAATACGGTTTGCGACTGTTTCAGCAACTTAATTTGCAGCTATTGATCGTTACGCCATTGCAGAAAATTCACATCATCGAACCGTACGTGGCCAGCGTGGGTTTCGTGCACAATGAAGACGGCCGTGCTTCAAAATTGCGCAATCTTTCGATTGCGGAATACCGCGCGCGCAAATCCGCCGTACCCGCACAAACGACATAGCCTAGACGAGCATGAACTGGACCACGCCGCGCGACCTGAAAGCACAGCTTATGCGCCTGTGGTTGCGGGGTGAACTGTTACGGCCACTGATTGGCAACGAACAAATTTTTCCCTTGCAATTGAAATTAAAAGCCCCCGTTTCCGCCGATCTGACCGGATGTTTCGAAGCGGTTCGTGCCTGGATCGCCGAACTAACCGCCATGCCGCAGATTCGCATCGAATGGCACACAGTCCGTCATCGCGTGCAAGGCATGCAACACCTGCCCCATTCCGTGTGGATCGACACGGCGGACAGCGCGTTTGGGCTGTTAGCAAAACAACGCGACGTCAAGCGCTTCGAGCATATCGTGGATGTCACGCGCAGCACGCAACCTGCACTTTTGTCCTGGCTGGCACGGCGGCCTTTGCAGGCGATCGAACTGGCTGATCAATGGCCACGATTGTTAGCCATCGTGCACTGGCTGGCCGAGCATCCACACCCTGGCATTTATCTACGCCAAGTGGATATCCCCGGCATACACAGTAAATTTATCGAGGCGCATCGCGCTGTGCTGTCCGAACTGCTGGACCGGGTTCTGCCTGCCACAGCAATCGCTATGGACAAAAGCGGCGTTGGCCAATTTGCGGCACGCTACGGTTTCCTGGAGAAACCTGCGCGCATTCACTTTCGTGTACTTGACGCGCACATCCAACTATTGCCAGGGCCGCAACTGTCCGTTGTGTCACTGGATGATGGCAGCTTTGCGCAATTGCAAATCCCGTTGCAGCATGTTTTCATTACCGAAAATGAAACCAATTTCCTGGCATTTCCACCGGTGAATAGCGCCATCGCCATTTTCGGCAGCGGTTATGGCTGGGAAGCGCTGGCACGTGCACGGTGGCTGATGCACTGTCATATCCATTACTGGGGCGACATCGACACACACGGCTTTGCCATCCTCAACCAATTGCGCACGCGTTTCCCGCATGTAACGTCATTCCTGATGGATCGTGCCACCCTGATGGTTCACCAAGAACTATGGGGCGAAGAACCTGACCCGATTAAGCACGACCTACCTCAATTGACCGAGGCCGAACGGGCAGTATTCGACGAATTAAGAGACAACCGCATCCGCAAGGGTTTACGGTTGGAACAAGAACACATCGGTTTTAATTGGGTAAAGGCGGCCGTGCAAGCAATTTCGGCCCAACATTGCCATGAAGAATAATAGACAACCTTGACAAACTGGTCAGGAGAAAAACTAATTGATGGGAAAAAAACAACTCACCTGGAGCGACGTCAAAACGCGGTTAACCGATTTTGATCGTACCGGATTGCTCGCATTGGTGCAGGATCTTTACGCCGCCAGCAAGAATAACCGGGCTTTCTTGCATGCTCGCTTTAATCTGGGCGACGATGCCCTCAAACCTTACAAGACAACCATCGCACGCTGGTTATATCCCGATGTGCTCAGAAGTCAGGATATATCCATTGCCAAAGCCAAAAAGGCGATCTCGGATTACAAAAAAGCCATCGGTCAAGCTGAAGGATTGGTTGAATTGGCGTATCCATCCAACCCCACCACCTACCCACATTGCTTCAACAATGCTTCAATAGCCTCCGGTGTAAACGGCAGCAATTCATCGATTCGGCTGTTCGGCCAGGTTGGGAGTTTTTCCAAGGTTTCTTCCAGCCATTTGGCGGGGTTGAGGCCGTTGAGTTTTGCGGTACCGAGCAGGGTTTGAATAGCGGCGGCGCGTTTTCCGGCGCGTTCGGAACCGGTGAACAGCCAGTTTTTCTTGCCGAGCGCGATGGGTCGAATCGTGTTTTCGACGGGGTTGTTG